>Ga0310690_10011078_pt1 | contig 11156 bp, 14 predicted proteins | sample AusTroGonzalo_MG_2_FD_207661 | JGI IMG/M metagenome (GOLD analysis project Ga0310690, IMG submission 207661) | Bovine rumen microbial communities from tropical cattle in Woodstock, Queensland, Australia - Gonzalo_04 (v2) (version 2) | ecosystem: Host-associated > Mammals > Digestive system >...
CTTCTTCGGGAGGCCGCCTGCAGTGGATAAAAATAAAACGGAGAATCAAGAGGGTGGTCAACGTGACCGCCCTTTTAGTTTGAACTATACGGCATAGATAGGGATGTACACCCGAAAGCGAGAAGCCTTGCTCGTTTCTATGCCGTTCATGCAAGGCAGATACAAGAGGCGGTATCTATGAACAGAAGACAAAGAGCGGAGAATGATTATCGGCAAAAATTTGAAGAGCTTGGTTTATTGGAGCGCTTTGATTTTATTGGCAGAGACTGGAGTTCGGATCATGGTCGCAAGGCATATATAAGATGCAAGGCTTGCAATACAGAATTTTTGACATATGGCTTGGCTATGATATTAAGGGGCCGTCAAGATCGTTTGCTTTGCCCGAAATGCGGAGCATCGTCTGATGGGAAAGATGTGTTCGCAAAGTCAGAGACAGCTAAAACTGCAGCAATTCTTTATATGCAGGGCTTTGAGCAAGTGGAGATTGCAGAACGGCTTGGATGTACGGTCTCTAATGTAGGGAATGCAGTCAAATCATTAAAAGTTGTAAATCCAGACAGGAAATACAGCGGTTCACGTAAGGCAAATGCTAATCGTGCACTGGTGGCGGAAAAGGCGTTAGTAGAGCATTTATCTAAAATCGGCTTTGAATATACTGGCGGATATACCAACCATGATGGAAGTGTTTGCATCAGGTGTAAAACGTGCGGAGCTGAATACGAACGAACAGTTGCTTTTCTTCGGACCGGGAATGTGATTTGCCGTGAGTGCCAGAAGCGAGAAACTGAGAAACGCAATGAAGAGAACAAGCAATTAGCAGCACGACAAGCTGAAATTCGGAAGATAGAGTGGGAGTGGCATCGGCTGACGCATCCGATAAAAGATTATAAAACCAAACAACACGAAGAGTTTTTGAAAAGAACTGGCGTTTGTGAAATATGCGGGAAATCATATACAGTTCGAGAATATGTCGAGTCTTGTGGAATAAAATATGCGGTTGACAATGGTGTTTGTTCTGCAAAATGTAAAAAAGAAAAGAAGCGTATTTTAAAACGTAAGTATAGAACACCTTATAGCGGGAATCATAGACATAGGGCAAAAAAATACGGAGTTGCTTATGAGAGTGGTATAACACTTAAAAAACTTATCGCCAGAGATGGATTGACTTGCGCGATATGCGGCAAAGAATGCGATTTGAATGATCGCTCTTGGTCAGATTATGCCGGTGCAATGTATCCGAGTATAGATCATATTATCCCATTGTCAAAAGGTGGCACTCATACATGGAATAATGTGCAAGTCGCTCATATGATTTGTAATTCGCTGAAAAGCGACAATATTGAAAAGGCGGTGAGTTTATGAGCAAACGAGCTAAGAGCAAACGAGCTAAAGATTTATGTGCAGGTATAAAGAATCTGCATGATGAAGCTGTTGTTTTGGCGGAGTCTGTTGAAAACATGGCCGAAAGATTGAGGGTGTTCAATGAGGACATGCCCAACCAGCCACTGATTACAGAGTATGATAATGGTGGTAATCAGACGGGAACCCATGAAAACCCGTATTTTGTTGCATATGAGCATCTGCTCGCGGCATATAACAAGTCATTGCGTCAGCTCGGTGAACTTGTGAAGAATGGTACACCCACAAAAAAAGCCGCGAATATTATGCAAGAGTTATCTGTCATATCGGGTAAACGTGCAGGATGATTCTGGGGAAAACTGAACCGAGAATCTGGACGCGCCCACTGCAAGAGCTGACGGAAAAAACAACTCTCGGATATGTGTTTATAAAGTTTTGCGAGACAATTGATGTTGAATTGTTACCTTGGCAGAAATGGCTTGCATTGCATGCGCTTGAAATCATTACCGAGGGAGATAAGTGGAAGTTTAGATTCAGGTATGTGCTTGTTTTGATAAGCAGACAGAATGGAAAGACATTTTTTGAGGTATTGCTTAATATATTCTTTTTGTTCGGTCTGAAATCGCATTTAGTTTTAGGAACCGCTCAAAACCTTGATACGGCTGTTGAAACATTTGAGGATACAGTCGCGCAGGTTGAAGAAATTCCGGAATTAAAAGAGCTGCTCTTGAAGGTAAATCGCGGAACTGGCAAGCGAGAGATGCTTCTTGATACGGGAGATCGTTATAAAGTTATAGCGGCAACCAGAAAAGCAAGAGGATTATCAAGCGACCTCATCATGATGGATGAGTTGAGAGAACAGACGAACTGGGATGCCTGGGGTGCTATCAGTAAAACCATGATGGCAAGGCCTACGGCTATCCTTTTCGGGTTGTCAAATGCTGGCGATGTATCGAGCATTGTTTTAAGGCATTTACGATATCAGGCACATGCTCAGCTTGGGGATCCTGACGGAATTGCAAAAGGGCATGATCTTGGTGGCGAAGAGATGGATGATTCGCTTGGGATCTTTGAGTGGTCCGCTATTCCTGATTGTGATATCAATGATCGCGAGCAGTGGGCACAGGCCAATCCATCGTTAGGATATGGATTTTTAACTGAGCGAGCATTGAAATCGGCATTAAGTACTGACCCTGAGCAGATATTCCGGACAGAGTGCTTATGTCAATGGGTCGAGACGCTTCTCCCTGAACCATTCCCTGCCGGATCGTGGGCGAGTGGCGAAGATCCCGCTTCACAGATTGCACCTGAATCGGAGTTGTACTACGGGATTGACCTGTCAAGTGATAGGAACTGGGCAACGATCGCTGTCTGCGGCATGCGTGATGATGGAAATTATCACATCGAAGTCATAGCACGGCGCAGGGGAGTTGACTGGACGCTCGACTGGTTCAGAGCGAGAGTTCCGCGCGGAAAAATGAAGCTTGCCTTCCAGGGACGTGGGGCACCCGTTACGGGATTGGCGGAACAGATATGCACGATCGATGGCGTGGAGCGGGTCGCGATAGAGGGAGCGGACCTGACTGCCGGATGGGGTCGGTTTTGGGATGCGGTGGCTGCACAGGCCCCAGTTCTCCCTGGTGAAACTCCCCGCGGAGGGGTAAAGATATACCACCTGCCTCAGCCTGTGCTGGATACTCCGGCGCATACATGCCAGGTCAGGAATCTTGGAGGCGGGGTTGAATTGCCCGACAGGGTCAAGAGTCCTGATGATATTGCTCCGTTATATGCCTGTGTCATGGCTTTTACGGCAGCATCAAGGATCAACAAAGAGAAATCGAAGGTCCATGAGTCTGCTTATGCAGGGGGAGCGGGGTTGATATTCGTATGATGGATTATGTGCTTCCGTATGTAGATTGTAGTGACCCTGTATGGCTGAGTGAATATCTGCGGATAAACGGCAAGGGCATGGATGTGTCACGTTTTCGTCCGTTTGACACTTTGCGATATGCATTCCGGTCGATTGCGGAAAACATGCCGTTTATTGACAGGATTGTGTTGATCGTGAGCAATATCGAGCAGGTTCCGGCATGGGTGGACCGTGAAACAGTCCGCATCATACTTCATTCGGAGTTCATGCCGGAGGAACACTTGCCCACGTTCAACAGCTCGGCGATAGAGTCGGACATGTGGCGGATCGAGGAGCTGGCAGACCGATTCATATACGGAAACGATGATATATTTGTGCTGAATCCGCTAAATGAGGCGGATTTTTTTGATGGTGAGCTCCCAAGGTTGACATTTGCGGAGTCGGACTATCACATCCGGAACCTTTTTAGGCGATGCTGCAGAAAAGGTATGGACATGGCCGCTGATGCCGCCGGGGCAGATCGGACAGACTTGAGCATCCTGCTAAAGCCTCAGCATTGCATGAAGGGCATAAAAACGGCATCCATGAAAGAGGTCGGGCGGAAATGCGCGGCCCAGATCGCCGATACTATCACCGTTTTGCGGCATTGGGAGAATGTTACGGGATATCTGTATCAGTATTATGCGTATTATACAGGTGATTATGCTCCGTTTGATGTGAAATACGACTATATCCGCATAACAAACAGCTATGATGAAGTGCTTGACCATATAGCCAACAGGAAATCGGATGTTTTGTGCATCAACGATGCGGGTGATCTGGATGATGAGCATTATCAAAATGCCTGTGACGCATTAAAAGAGACATTTGAGGGGATATTCCCAGATAGGTGCAAGTATGAGCTTCTTTAGAATCATAATTCCTTGCTATAACGGCGGGGAGCGCATGGCGCCCATGATAGAGTCCATAAAGAATCAATCATGCCAGGATTATCACTTGGTGATTGTCGATGATCAGAGCACGGACGACAGTCTTGAGATTGTAAAGAAATATGATCCGGATAAAGTCCTGTCAATGGACCACAAGGGATATGCTGCAGGTGCCAGGAATGAGGGCATGAAGCATTATAAATCCGATAAATACACCTTGTGGCTCGATGATGATGATGTATTGATCGACAATGATGCATTCAAGAAGATTAAGCAATGCGCGATTGACAATGATTATCCTGACATCATCCGGTTCAATTGGATCGCGACACGGTTATCAACAGGAAAGCGGGGGAATCATCATGATCGGTTCCCGAAAGTGGAGACACCGGAGCTCATATGCCAGGAGATATACGGTGGGATGCCGTGGAGCAAGGCGGTAAAGACAAGCAAGTGTGTCGAATTTCCTGAATGCCTGGCAATAGATGATTGTTACCAACATATCATGCAATGCGATGTGTGTGAGACTGCGGCGGTTATTCATGATGATCTTTATGAATGGCTTGTAAGAACAGACTCACTTACAACAAGCAAGATAAATGTGTTCCGTGATTCGGGATGGTATCTGGAAATTGCCATGCTGATGCGGCAAAAAGAACACTACAACCACGATTACGCAAGGATTGCGGCAGATATGCGGATTGATTTCATAAAGCGGAAGTATTTAGGGAGGATGTAATATGCCCTCAATAATGGAAAGGTTGCGAGCTTTCACAAGGCCTACGGTGATACAGATATCCCTTGGGTCGGACGCTCCAACACAGGTGCTCAACTACACGGCGAAAAAACTATATCAGACGCAGGACAATCTGCAGGCGGTAGTCAACTTTCTGGCGAATAGCATCGCACAATTGCCCCTGAAGGTTTACAAGCGCAACGGTGAAGCGAGCAGGCAGAGAGACAGAGAGAGCATAGCGGCTAAACTGTTATGGAGACCGAATGAAGATCAGACGGCTTATGAGTTTATCCGCGCGGTGTCGATTGAGTATCTCGTTTTTGGCTGTGTCTATGTGTGGGTCGTGCCGGATGCCGAAAGTCTGTCGGGCTACCAGATGAGGGTTATTCCGTCGGAGTGGGTGACAGAGACCAAGGGCGGATCAGTGTATGCTCCCGAATCCATTGTTGTAAGCACAAGCACAGGCTCTTTTGTGGAGATCCCGCGCACAGAGTTTGTGTGCTTTAAGACATACGCACCTGGGAGCCCTGGCAAATATATATCCCCGATAAGCGGACTGCGGCAGACATTGCAGGAGCAGATCGAGGCAGGCAACTTCAGAAAGCAGCTCTGGCATTCAAGCGGAAGACTTAATGCCCAGATAGTCAGACCGAAGGATGTGCAGCCGTGGGACGATGAAGCACGGAAAAGATTTGTGACGGCATTCCGTGAGGGATGGGGAGCTGGTGGAGAAAAAGCCGGATCAATCCCCTTGCTTGAGGACGGAATGGAAATCAAGCCGTTTTCAACGTCCTTCAAGGAATCACAATGGGCGGAATCGGTCAAGTTGTCCCGTGAAAGTGTGGCGGCGGCATATGGCATAAATCCATCGCTTGTATGGCATAGCGATACACAGACATATGCAAGTTCCAAGGACAATGCAAGGGCTCTGTATGCTGAATGCCTGGGGCCTCTGATCCAGATGCTGCAACAGAGGTTCAACAGCTTCCTGATCCCGATGGTGGAAGATGAAAATGATTTATATGTTGAATTCGATCTGACCGAAAAGCTCAAGGGCTCATTCGAGGAGCGTGCGGCGATTCTGCAGGCTGCAGTTGGTGCACCGTATATGACTCGGAATGAAGCGAGAGCAGACAATAACCTGCCGCCTATTGAGGGAGCTGATGAGCTGATAGTGCCGTTGAACCTTAACAACGGTGTGGACAATCCACCTGTGGATGAGAGCGATGACACGCAAAAGGGACAGGCCATCAAGATGCGTGCCAAGTCTGCAGCAGATATCCGGATAAAAGGCCAGGCAACCGAAGCAGAGCAGAACAGCATCGAGAGCATACTGCAGAAATTCATCAAGCGACAGGCGGCAAGCGTGCTCCCTAAGATTGGAGCGGATACAGATTGGTGGGACGCTGACAGATGGGATAAGGAGCTCACAAAGGATCTGCTTGCAAAAATTGACGAGATCGCAGATGCGCACGGACTAGATGCGGCTGAGGTGTTGCACTCCGAGTATAACACGGACATCACCAGGAATTATCTTGAGGCCATGACAAAGGGTCGCGCACATGCAATCAACAGCCGGACTTTTGACGATATAGCAGAGGCTCTTGAGGATGACGAAGAGCCTGCGGACGTTTTTGAAAAGAGAGAAAAGACGGATGCAAAACGCCTGGGAACGTCATTGGCACTCGCGGCAGCAGGCTTTGCGATATGTGAAGCCGGAAGACAGGCACACAGAGAAGACCCAAAGAAAATCATCCAGAAGGTATGGGTTACCGGTCCGAACAGTAGACCGACGCATGCCGCAATGAACGGTGAAACAGTGGGTATTGATGCTGAGTTTTCCAATGGAGCGCGGTGGCCGGGTGATGACAATCTTGATCCTGATGAGAGCTGCGGATGCAATTGCTCCACAGAAGTGATTTATACGGAGGTGTAAAGATGAAGTATAAAACAGTTAATTTCAAAGCCGATGATACCGGCAAGATAAGCGGATACTTTTCCACCTATGATGAAGAGCCGGATGCATATGGTGACATTGTCGCGCCGGGAGCCTTTACGGAGACGATAAAGGCAAGACAGGAGACAGGGCATCCGTTCCCGCTGTGCTTCAATCACAACATGGATGCGGTTATCGGAACGGTAGACAGCATAGAAGATACGGAAAAAGGCCCGCTGATCACAGCGAGCTTTTTTAATTCCGAAAAGGCTCAGGAAGTCCGTGAGATGGTCAAGTCCGGCGCGGTGTATCAGTTCTCTTTTGCTTATGACATCAAGGAAGCGAAAGAGCCCACGGATGAACAGAAGCTGAAGGGCATCACGCAGGTGCTGACCAAGGTCGATCTGTTTGAGGTCTCTGTTGTTGTGGTCCCCGCTAATCAGCATGCGGTCGTAACCGAGATCAAGTCCGGCAGACGCAATCGCAAATCTGATGAGGACATCATAAAGCAGATTATTTCCCTTGCCAATTCCCTTCTGGATGGCGAGGGCGATGATAAGCCAGAAGAAACCGAAGACGCAAAGGAAGAGCCGAAAGCCAATGAGGGCGCACCCTCAAAGGAGCTTGAGGCGCTCAATGCTCGGAGGGATGAGATTCTGGAATATGCAGCTAATAACAACATTTATGGAGGTTAAAAAAATGAGTATCAAAGAAAAGCTTGTAGCAAAGCAGGAAGAGCTGAAAGCTCTCATGCCCCAGGTCAACGAGGGCAACGAGGAAGCCATCAAGTCCAGTGAGGGTCTTGTCGAGGAGATCAAGGGCCTTGAGGAGATGATCAGGAAGGCCGACGAGGCCACCGCAGTGATGAAGTCCATCGGCCAGGACAAGGAAGAGAAGACCGACGAGATCAAGAGCGCGAACCTTGAGGAGCTGAAGACCGTCAAGGGCTCCAAGTCGTTTGCCTACAAGGCATACAACGATGTGGAGACAAAGCCCACCGTCACCGTAGTTGACAACAAGGTTGTTGATCCGCAGGGCGAGCTGAACGTGCGCGGCCTCTTCGGATCTGAGGCGATCAATGGCAATTCCCTCACCTACTATGTCCTTGGTGACATGGAGGGTTCGATCGGCGTTACCGCTGAGGGTGCAAAGAAAAATCAGATCCACTTCGGCTATACTCCCAAGACTGTCGCTCTTTCCAAGATCACGGCATTCATCAAGGAGACCGACGAGCTTCTGTCTGATGCTGCTTTCCTTGAGAGCGCAATCCGCAATCGTGGACTGTATGAGTTCAAGAAGGCTGTTGAGAGCTATCTGGTCACCACCCTCGCAGGCACAAGCGGCGTGCAGGTAGGTCAGTCCACCATCTCGTTCGACAACATCCTTAAGGCAAAGCAGGCCGTCAGGACATCCACCGGTTATGGTGCTGATGCGATCCTGATCAATCCTGCCGATCTCGAGGCTCTGCTCCTCACCAAGGACAGCAATCTGCAGTATCTGCTTGGCGGACCTGCGTATGGTTCCTATGGCAATGGCGCATATGCTGCCAATCCTCGTATCTGGGGTCTGTCTGTTGTTGAGTCCGACGTTGTTCCTGAGGGTCAGGCAATCGTTGGTGCGTTCAAGGCTGGTGCCTCTGCTGTGGCAAAGGCCGGCGAAGGCCTCAGGGTTGAGGTTTCCAACAGCGACGGCGAAGATTTCATCTATAACAGGGTGACTGTGAGGATGGAAGAGAGACTGCTTCTTGCGGTCAGAGTACCGGCTGCGTTCGTCAAGGTCGGCACCGTGTCTTCCAGTTCATAAACAAAAAGAGGGGCATATATGAAAATATATGAGTACAAAGGCCGCCGATACCAGTTTGATGAAGCTGATGCACCGGCTGGAGCCGTAGAGGTTAAGTCAGTGGAAATCAAGCCGGTTGAGACAAAAGCCGTTGAGGAACCTAAAAACAAAGCAATCAAGCCTGTGAACAAAGCAAGGAAAGTGAGCACAAAATGAGCCTATTGACGCGCTGGGGCTATGCCCTCACAACAGAAAACAGTCTGCCTGACCTGCTGACAGCGGAGGAATACAATGCTATCACGGGTAACAGGTTTAGTGGTGATGTACGCATTGCCCCGGCGATCAAGGCGGCATCACAGGCAATCCGTAGCTATTGCAGCTGGCACGTTGCCCCGTCACTGGCGTGCAAATTGACCACCTCGGTCTATGACAAGAGGGTCACGCGCGTGCAGGACGGGGTACAGATCCAGCTTCCTGCGATGTTTGTGAGTTCAATCACATCCATCAAGGTGGGCGGTGAGGACAAACCTATATACATCCTTGACAGCAACGGCATGTTGCTTGTCATGGATGTTGACAGGTTCGCCGAGCCCACAACACCCATTGAGGTGGAATATGTCGCAGGAGCTGCTGATGATGCAATAAAGGATCTGGTTGCCAGTCAGGTCAATCATTCGGTGGCTCAAAGTTACGGAGTGACATCGGAGGCATCCGGTGGCGTATCTGTCACATATAACAATGCCTGGTCGGGTGGCGGTCAGGCCTCATATCTTAATGAGTACGCAAGGGAGATCCTCGCACCGTACCGATTGCAGGGGGAGTTTTGATGCTTAACTGGTGGAGAGATACGATAACTCGAATAAGGCCCGGAGAGAAAACAGTCAGGGGATCCACTGTGCCGGATTGGGACAAAGCAAGTGAGCTGACGATTACCAATTGCCACGGACAGCCTGCATCAACGGGGTTATCTGAAGACGGGCGAGTGCTCGGGATAATGCAGGGGATAACCTTGTATGCTCCCGCCAATGCAGACATCCAGGCTGGTGACAGGATCACTTACAATGGTAACACCTATGAGATAAACGGCGAGGTCAATGTTTGGCCGTCGGCAACAGGGGCGCTTGACCATCTTGTGATAAACCTCAGGAGATACAGCGGATGAGCAAGCAGATGAAAATAGAGTTCATATCAGCTGGATTCCGGGAGATCCTTTTATCAGATGGTGTCAAGGCGCTTGTTGATGAAGCTACAACGGAGATCCAAAGCAAAGCAAATGCCAACCTGTTAGAAGATAGCGAAGGCTATGAGAAGACAGTTATGTATGGCAATTATGGCGGTGGTCGATGGGTTGGATTTGTCCAGTGCACAGATCGGGCCTCGTGTGTTGCCGAGGCGGAATACAATGCGTTATCAGGAGCAGTGACATGAATGTTGACGTGATGATTGATGTTGAAAACGAGATACAGAGTGCGCTAAGCCCATATGTGACAGCGTATTGTAGGCCATTGCCAAAAACTCTCGCGCTCCCCTCGGTGGAGATCCGCAAGATAGGCGGCACGGAAGCAAATACCATTGATACATTCATGGTGATGCTTTACGCAAGGGCCGGAACAGAATACGAGGCTGATGTGTTGGCACGAAAAGCCACAGGATTGTTGATGAAGATTGCAAATGAGCAGACAACAGCCCTGCGGAATGTAACTATTAACTCTTTAGGCGGATGGAGCGCTGACCCTGTCCGGCCTGATTTAGCAATGTGCACCGTGACTTTGATGGTTCGGGCGCACAAAACGATTATGGAGGTATAAAGATGTCTGATGTTATGCTTGGTATCGGGTTGTCTACGGGTCATTTTTTCCACGCGCCCGAAGGAACCGCATTCCCGAATTACCCTGCCGAAACGCTTTCGAGCGCATGGAAGAAGGTGGGCGATGTAACGCAGGACGGAATCACGCTCACAACGGATAAGTCCACGGAGCTCCTGAAGAACTGGGCGAACGTGATCAAGAGAGTTATTCTTTCGGATCATAGCGAGACCATCCAGGCTCCGATCATGGATACTACCGAAGAGGCGCTGAAAACCGTGCTCGGTGAGGACAATGTCTCTGTTGTCCCCGCAAACTCTTCTCACGGCGAGCTTATCAAGGCTGAACTTTCAAGCAGTGAGCTGCCCCCGGCAGAGTGTTTCCTGTTCCTGATGAAGGATGGAGACAAGATGATATCCCTTGCGTGCAAGGGCCAGATCCAGTCAATGGAGAGCGTATCATTCGCACCCGGTTCGAGTGTGAACTGGACTCCTACTATTACCGTCCTCGATAATAGCCTTGAGATGATCGTGGACGACGGAGTTGAGGGAAGTAGCTCATAATGATCATTGATCTCAATGAGGTAAAACAGATTGACTCTCTCGAGGTGAAGTACGGAGAGAAGTCATTTATGATCCCTCTTGGTAATCACATCCCTGTTAAGAGAATCAAGGCGCTCAAGACGGATGATGATATCATGAAATTCCTGTCACAATACATGCCTAAAGAGGTTGTTGAC
>Ga0310690_10011079_pt1 | contig 11156 bp, 11 predicted proteins | sample AusTroGonzalo_MG_2_FD_207661 | JGI IMG/M metagenome (GOLD analysis project Ga0310690, IMG submission 207661) | Bovine rumen microbial communities from tropical cattle in Woodstock, Queensland, Australia - Gonzalo_04 (v2) (version 2) | ecosystem: Host-associated > Mammals > Digestive system >...
CCATAGCTTTGCCTATGGGAACAATTCTATCAATTCCTTTTATATTATACTTTATAATGTCTTTAACCAATAATTCACAATCAATACCGAAATATGTTACCGTTTGATATTTTTCGTCAACAATATTTAAAAATTCTTCAAAATTATTCAACGAATATTCATAAAAATATCCGCCTTTTCCTCGAAGATTTTTAACATTTTCATTAATATAATTAAGTTTGTTGATATATAAAATATTTTCAAACTTTTCTACCGATTTAATTATGTTGTTATTATTGATTGCATCTTCACATAATTTGGTATATTTATCAACGGCAACAGCATCCTGAAGGACATATTTGTTTTTAGCTGTTTTTAATACGGATTCCCAAAATTTTTCATGAGCTTTTTCATTGTTATTTAACCAATAAATCATCTGTGGCGACGAACAGGCATTTTGATCCATTAAGTATGTATCATTGTAAAAATTTTCCGCCAATCTGTTTATTGTTCGTTCATCGGATTCAATAATTTTTTCTCCGTCAATTATACAAACGGAATATCTGTCCGCAAAAGCCATATCTATGCAACGAGGCTTTACCTGCATTGAACGAATTTCGGCAATCGTTTTATCTCCGCCCCAAATCATTCTGCAATCCGATATTTTTGAAATTTTTTCGGTTATTTCATTGTTATTTCTGTCATATTTTATAAAAGCCGTTCTTTTTTCTATTTCAGGATATTTTGTAATAATTTTTTTGATTATTTCTATCAAAACATCAACTTGAGCAAATTCTTTGCTCGGTAACCGCACAATGTTTGAATTTCCTGCCAACAAACCGAAAAAATAAGAAAATATAAAATTTATCGGAATATTCGACGGTGCAATATGAAAACACAATCCCCTACCCAAACGATTTTGCAAAGCTCCGAACTGTTCTTTTTTCTTTTGAATATTTGCTTTTCTGCACCAAAAAGCTACGGAAGTTAAATCCGGATATGCTCTGCTTACGGAAGATTTTAAAATATCCGAAGATAGTTCACTTAGAAAATTGCATGCATCAAAAGAATATATTTCCAACGGTTTATTTTCTATATTTGAATTTCCTAATAAATAATTAATGTTTTTCATAGGTATCACTGCACCCTCTGATTTCTGCATTTTTTATTCTTCCTAAGATTTTAAAATATTTACCTTTTCTTCCGCAAGGGCAATCATCTTCACCTAAGATAAATCCTTCATCCTCCGTTAAAATCGAATGTCCGGGATAACTTGAAGGAAGTACCGACAATAATTGTATTAAGCCTTTTTGTCCATTAATACATGATGTAAAATCTTTTGGATTACGAATAATTATATTTGAGTAATTTGAACAATGCATGTGTCCATATTCACATTCGACAAAAACGGAACCGAGCTGTTCCGCCATTCCATAATAGTTATGAACTTTTATATTACCAAGTACACCTTGAATATGTTTGTTGTATGCAACGGAATCAACGGCTTCAGCTTTAAGTTTTTTCCAGCCGCCTATATGAAATAAAATCCCGTTTTTAATATTAAAACATTTATTTTGTTGTTCAAGTTTTTTTATTATAAATTGCCAAATCATATATGTATAACCGAACATTAAGATAGTATCATTTTCATGCTCTCTTAAAAACGATGTAACTTTATCAATATCTATTTCCATATTTTCATCCAAAGCATATATCGTATTTCTGCCAAAAGAAGAAAAACCTATAATTCCTGCCCCGCGTGCGGAAAACATACTTCTGTCTTTTTTTATCATTTCCGTATCAAGTAACAAAAGAGGAAGTCTCCGTTTTCCTATAAATGATGATATGATATGAATCAAAGTTTTTGTTTGGTTTAAAGCATTTTCCTTACTTAAATATATTTTTGATACGGTTTGCCCCGTAGTGCCTGAAGAAGTCATTATTTTAAAAATATCTTTTTCCGAAATACTCTTCAGTTCAAATTCTTTAAATAAACGAACAGGTATATACGGAATATTTTCCGTTTCATATATCTTATCAATATCAATATTCAATTTATCCAAAATTTTTTTATACTCATAACAAGAATTATAATGATGCTCGGTCAAAAGTTTTATTTCTTTAAAAAACAATTCTTCCTTTTGTAATTTATCCAAACCATAAGGTTCGATTTTATAAAAACTTTCCAAATTCATTTTTATTTTTCCCTATCGTATTCCTTAATATATATATCCAACGGATTTTCAAAATATGCATCAAAATACGAATATAAATTTATAACCGGAGTATTTTTCGTACTTACTCTTCCGTTAAGTTTTTTATATCCTTTTATTTTAGAAATTTGTAATGCTTTTGAATAAAGCGACATTGCTGCTCCGGTTAATCTATATTTTTCGTCCACTGCCGCAAGATTCACAAACAATGTCTCTTTATCGATTTCTTTAAGTTCTAAAAAACCGACAATAATATTTTTATATTTTGCGACAAGAACTTTATTGATATTTTTTATTCTGTCCGTTATTATTAACTCAAACAAATCTTTATCATTATAATCCAATCTTAAGTGAAACCTTCTGTCATAAGGAAATGATTTAAGCGCTATTTTTTCTATTTCCGCTCTATATTCTTTCGATTCTTCTATCTGTAACCTGATTAATTTATCAAAATTAAAAGTAAGCTTAGAAATATGAATACAGACTCCGATTGTTCTATCTGCAAACTTAAACCCTTTTTCTCTCATTAAATTCTCATTTTCAATTGATGAATTTAATGTAATTTTTGCGATATCGCATTTTTCAATATCAACCAAATTATCTGTTTCCACAACCGTTAAATTTCCGTATTTTTTAATCATTATGCTTTAACTTCCATTAATTTTTTATATAAAATTTTACCTGATTCGTTTTTTGGAATTTCATTTATATATTCAACTTTAAAAGCTGTCCTATTCAAACCGGTTTTATCTGCTATAAAATCAACAACTTTTTCTTTATAATCAACATCTGTAATAAAAATTTTCATATTGTCGTCAATACCTGAACATGCACATTCAAAATCGGAAAAATGTGTTTTGATAAGATTTTCCGTTTCGTCAAGATTAACTCTGTTACCGTAAATTTTTAAAAATCTTTTTTTCCGACCTACGATATAATAAAATCCGTCATTATCGAATTTTGCCATGTCTCCGGTTTCAAGCTTTCCACAAAAATTATCTCCTTTTGCAAGGTCTGAGCCTTTCTCGGCATATCCTAAAGTTACATTATCCCCTTCGTAGACCAATTCTCCTATCGTTTCCGGTGTTGTTATTTTTTTTCCGTTACTATCAATAAGTTTGAATTTTCCACAGGGTATTGCAATTCCGATAGAGCCAAATTTTTCTAAAGATTTTTCTGCCGGAAGATAACTCATCCTTGCAGTAGCTTCTGTTTGTCCATACATAACAATAAATTTTTTGTTATTATCTTTTGCCCATTTAGCAAAATTTTTATGTAATTCCGGAGATAATTTTCCACCTGCCTGTGTTAAATAACGAATCGACGGAAAATTCATCTTAAAAAATCTTAACTTAAACAACATTTCATACGTATAAGGAACACCGCCGAAAGAAGTTATATTATTATTTTTAATTTGTTGCCAAAATTCTTTCTGAATTAAAGTTTTTTCCGTCAAAAATATTGATGCTCCGACATACAAGTGAGTATTTATTACGGAAAGACCATAAGTATAATTCATAGGAAGTGTGGTTATGACTTTTTCTTTTTCGTTCAACTCCAAATATTCAATAATGGACTTTGTATTTGATTCTATATTTTTATAACTTTGCCGAACAAGTTTAGGGCTTCCCGTAGATCCGGAAGTTGTCAACAAAAGAGCCAATTCTTCATATAATGCATAATGCTCAGTAAAATTTGTTTTCAAAAGAACATAATTAAAATTACCGTAAATTTTTTTAAAATCATATTTATCCGCACTTTTTCTCGGCAGCCAAATATAAGAAGGTTTATATTCATTTAACAGACTCTTAAACAGAGCATCTTCCAAATCCGCTTTCAACATCAACGGTACGATTTTTGCATTTAAAAAACCTATATATCCGATTAAAGAACCTATTTCATTTTTACAAAGATTAAAAACAAGACATCTGCTTTTAATATTATCCGTCAATTCTTTGCAATAATTTTTAAGTTCGGTATATGTTATCTTTCTATCATTTTCGGTTATTACGGCAATATTTTTATTAAAATTATCTAAACGCCACATTTATTTTTCCTGCCTTCATTATTTCTTCCAAAACAAAAGGTGTACCATGTCCTGGCAAAATTTGCATTTTTGAACTTAAAATTTTTTCCAAAAAAGGCAAAGTTTCTTGTATATATTTTTGTTTATTTCCTCCAGGGAATCTTGTTATAACAGGAAACTTTTTTAATAAAGAATCTCCGGCAAAAACAATCTTACCATCAAAAATTATAATACACGAACCTTCGGAATGTCCCAACACGGCATAGAATTTCAAATTATGAGTTTTCCATTTTAATTGATATTCTTTTTCAAAAACCACATCCGCTTTATAAGTATTTAATACAAAATCTTTATTAAATTTATCAGATAAATTTGTCCCGTTTTTTTTATCTTGTTCATCCAAAATATAACCGATCAAAAGATATCCGATATTTTTTTTAACGGAAATATATTCCGCACAGGATTTTGAACAAATTAATATACTTTTAAAGTTTTCTTGCAACCAACGAATTCCCGAAATATGGTCTGCATGTTCATGTGTTAAAAGAATTGATATTTTTTTTACATTATTATTTTTTAGTAATTTAAAAACTTCATCATTTTTATGAGGATCAACAATTAATGCCTCACTATCTTCAACCATAATATACATATTTGAATCTATGTATTCAAATATTGAATTGTATATTTTTATTTCATTATAACAAAAAACATTCATTTACTTACTAAAATCTACTCCATATTTGTCGGATAAAATTTCTTTTCCTTTTTCAAAAGAATTCAAATCAATAATATCTTCGGTTTCCAACATAATATCAAAAACTTCTTCTATTTTTGCAACCAATCCCATGTGCCCTACGGAGTCCCAAGCTTTGATATTCTGATACTTCAACGTTTTTACTTCTTCAATTTTTACTCCGAAAGAATTAACAAAAACATTCATGTACTTTTCTAAATTTGTCATTTTTTCTCCAAAATTACATTTTTATTATTGATATTTACATACCGCCATCAACACTTATTGTTTGTCCCGTTATAAAACTTGAATTATCAGAAGCCAAATATGCAGCAACTTTGGCTATTTCAACAGGCTGTGCCATACGCTTTAATGCGGAAGAATTTTTTGCTTTAGCAATTTCGGCTTCACTGACATCCTTTAATAAATCCGTATTAACTATTCCGGGGGCAATACAATTTGCCCTAATACCTTTTGAACCAAGTTCATTTGATATTGTTTTTGTCATTGCAATAAGAGCAGCTTTACTTGCGGAATATGCGGATTTTCCCTCAATTCCTTTAAGTGCAATATATGAAGATATATTCACAATACTACCGCTTTGTTGCCTTAACATAAATTTAGTTACATATTGTGTAAGAAAAAAAACAGAAAAAAAATTAACTTCAAATTCCTTTCTAACCATATCTTGAGAAGTCATAGAAAATAATGCACCGTCCATAATACCGGCATTATTAACCAAGCAATCTATATGTTGTTTTTCTTTACTAATTCGCATAACGGCATTTTTCATTTCGTTATAATCAGTCAAATCAAAATATACAGGAGTTATCTTTACTCCATACTTAACCGATAAATCTTGTGTTAATTTATTAAATTCAGAAGTTTCTTTTCTTGAATGAGCCCAAATATTTGCTCCGTTTGCGGCAAACTCTTCAAGCAAAGCTTTTCCTATTCCTCTGTTAGTTCCCGTAATTATTGCATTTTTTCCTTTTAACATCTATTTCCTCTTACAATTCATTTTTAAAAAACTTTTGCCAATATTCAATTAATTTTTCTCTTGAAAAATTCTCTCGTATGGGTTTATATATTTCCAATCCGTAATTTTTGCTGTTTTTTAAATTTATAATGGCGCTTCCGTATGACAAACCTACTCCGAATGTACATAAAAAAACGGTATTTTTATCTTTACATTTATCCAATAAAACCGTTGCTACCGAAGCTGCCGCACAATTGGCATATTTATTGAACGTTTCGTTTGAATATTTTTCTCTAGGAATTCCTGCATGATTTGCCACAGTATTAACAATCTGACCATTTGCCTGATGAATTGCAAAAAAATCCATATCATCAATTTTTTTTCCGGCATATTCAAGCAATCTTTTTATTGAAGCAGGACCCACTTCCATAGTAAATTTAAAAATATCCATACCTTTCATTGAATCATTCCACATATACCAAACATTTTCATTTTTATCCTTAATTTCCAAATTTACTATATCTTTCCGTATAGGCAACCGTTTTCCTCCGGCTGGAGTTATTAATCTGTCCCAACCACTTCCTCTTGTCCCGTTTAAGAAAAAAGATGTATTTTTTTCTTTTGTATATTCAAGAAATGTTGCCGTTCCTGCATCACCAAAAAGCATATTATTTATTCGATTTCTTCTATCCGTAAAAGTGCTTGCCGTATCTCCGCAAAGAAGCAAACAATTCTTTACAACTCCGGCTTCTATAAGAGCATGAGCTTGAATTAATCCATGCACATATCCGGAACAAGCCAAACCAGAAACATCATAACACAAACAATTTTCGCTTAAACCCAATTTGCCATGAATTAAACAAGCAGAGGCCGGATAAAAATAATCATGTGTTACGGAAACGAATATTACAGATTCTATTTCCTGCTTGTTTATATTCAAATTTTCTATCAGTTTTACAGCTGCATTTTCACACAAATCAACACTTGTGGTTTTATCGTCGACAATATGACGAGTTCCGAGATTCAATATTTTTTTATTTCTTTCCAATAATTTTAAATCATTGTTATAAAATTCAAGTTCATCGTCAATATTTATACAGTTCTTAGGAATAACACCTAAAATTCCTTTAATTTTTACATGTTCAAATTTTGATAAAACCATTATATTATTGCTCCGCAATCTATTACATAATTATGAGAAGTTAACCACTTTGCTTTATCTGATAAAAGATAAACTATCATATTTGCGACATCATCGGGTTCTCCTATTCCGAGAGGATATTTTCCGTCAGCATATTCCATTTCAATTTCGCCTGCCATACCGGTTTTTATTAATGTCGGTGAAACACAATTTACCCGTATTCCTTGTTTTACCACTTCTCTTGAAATGGATTGCATGGAAGATATTAATGCCCCTTTAGAACCGGCATACGAAGTCATTCCCGGATCACATCCGATGGCTCCCGCCGATGCTATTGCAACAACAGATGCACCTTTCCCGATATTACACCTTCTGTCAACAAACCCTTTTGTCATAAATATAGGAGCATAATAATTTATATCAAACACAGATTTTATATCATCGAATTCAACTACCTGAATAGGTTTAATTTGCGAAATACCAGCACAATATGCCATACCTGAAAATTTACCGTATTTTTCTTTTAGTTCTTTTACATATTTAGGAAGGCCTTCAATATCATCGGTTAAATCTTTAATTTCAATATGCATATTCTCGGGATATTTACAATTTGCTTTCATATTTGCAAGTTTTTCAATATTTCTTGCAATTGCAACTACGGTTGCACCAAGCTCATTTAGTAACAAAGCCGTAGCTTCACCAATCCCGGACGAAGCTCCCGTAACTATATATATTTGTCCTTTATTAAATGTAATCATTATTGAATTTTATCTCCCGCAAGAGCAATTAAATCGTTAACCGTAACCAAATCTTTAAAATCCTTTAATGACAATTTTATATTAAATTTTTTATCATAGTATGCCATTATTGACATTTTGGATAACGAATCCCATTCTTCATAATCTTCAAGGTTATCGGTTTCATTACAAGATTCTTCTCTTTGTAAAATATCTTCCAATTCAACTAAAAAATCCGATTTTTTCATTATTCTTCTCCTTTAATATATTTAATCCAAAAATCTATTTGTTCTTTTACGGAAGATTTATCTTTCGGTTCGATATAAGAAGAAATACCTCCATTGTATATTCCGTCAATATCTATAATTGCAGCTCCCCAAGACAAACCTACTCCAAAAGCACACAGCAATACTTTTTTTATATTATTATCTTTTAACGAATCACACAAAACGGTAACAACAGAATTTGTTGAATTATTAGCATATTTAAAAAAAGTTTCCGTAGGGGCTTTATCTTTTGGAATTTGAGCTTTATCTACTATATTTTCAACAATTTGTTTATTCGCCTGATGTATGGCAAACAAATCAATATCTCCCGAAGTTAAACCTGCAAATTCAATTATATCATCAATCAGTTTAGGAACAATATCCATCGTAAAATTAAAGACATCTTCTCCTTTTATAATCGGCTCAATTAACGGCACTTCGTTACCTATGGAATTTTGTGTTTTTGTCGTTAATATTTTTTCATCAATCGGTATACGCATACCGCCGAAAGGACGTATTATTTTATTCCATCCTTTACCATCAGTTCCAGTAACAAAATATGCAACATTACCGTTTTCTACATATTCCAAAATAGTTGCCGATGCGGCATCTCCAAACACAGGTGCGGACTTTCTGTCACTTTGTGTACAACTTCTCCCACACAAATCACCTGCTAAAATCAAACATTTTTTATACATACCTGTTGACAAATATGTATGTGCCGTCATCAAAGCATGAATATACCCCGAACAACCAAGGTTAATATCTATTGATGTACAAATTTTATTTAAATTTAATCTTCCATGGGCAACACAAGCATCACAAGGTTCTGGATAATCAGGCTTTTGATTAACAAATATCAATAAATCAATATCTTGACGATTATAATTCATTTCCGAAAACAATTCTTCAGCCGCATATACAGCCAAATCAACAACCGTTGTATTTTCGTTTGCAATATACCTTCTTCCATATCCTACCATTTTCTTTGCACGAGCAATTTTCTTCGGATTATTTTCAAAAAATTCCAATTCATCATCTATGTCAATATATTTTTCGGGAATTATCGTTTTAATTCCTCTAGTCTTTACATTTCTTAAAATTATATTAGCCATGCAACTTTTACCTCTGCATATTCCGATATATGTTTTGTACCGCAGCTTCGTTCATCTTATATACTTTTAGTATTTTTTAAAAAATATAATTTTTTTCTATTTATATATTTTTCTTAGCACATACCTTTCTTTATAAATAACTCTACCGCAATGCTGATGAATTTTTAATGCACTTAAATTATTTGATGATACGGCTGTTTTTAATTTTGATGATTTATGTATCCAAGATACTCCTATTCCAATATTTTTATATTTTTCAAAAAAGCCGCCGATTATACCATCAACAATTCCGGTATTCGAATCCATTTCATTTATACCGAAACCGCATATTTCTTCTTTATACTTTGTTAAATACATGACCGTATTATGCTTTTTAAATAAATCTCTGCACCAATTTTGATATCTTAAACAGGCAATATCTTTTCCTAATTTCGGATCAAGACTAACTCTGTCATTATCAAACATACCGGGTGTTATCATTGATATGATTTTTTCCCATTCATTTTTATCTTTATCAACAACAACAGTTTTTATATCTTCAGTTCTTAAGTTTCTTTCATACATTTCCCGTTCCGCATCGACAGGTTCAAAATGGTCTTGTAAATATAATTGTGTTTCCAAAAATCTAAAACCTTCATCTTCCAACTTATGCACAACTTCAATATTTCCCACAGGTATTTTTATTAAAACATAAGCTTTTTTAAAATTTTGTTCTTTTATTTTTTTATATGTTTCATCAAAAAATTTTAAATCTTTTTTATCTAAAAGAATTTCGTATGTATCCATATTGAAATTTCTTTTTTCCCATAAAGCATTTATTATATTCATTTAACATTATTTCCTTTTTTGTTCATAAAATCATCAACAACGGCAAATATTTTATTCAAATTATTTTCAGAAAGTTCATAAAACATAGGTAATCTAACCAGTGTATCCGATATTTTGTTTGTTATTTCCATATTACCTACGGTTCTACAATATTTTTTCCCTGCAGGAGATGAATGAAGCGGAATATAATGAAAAACAGCAAGAATGTCATTATCTCTCAGATATTTTATAAATTTTGTCCTAATATCAATATTATCAAACAATAAATAAAACATGTGTGCATTATGTTTACAATCTTTAGGAATATGCGGAAGTCTTACAATGTTTTCAAATTTTTTAAAAAATTCATTATATCGATTCCAAAGACTAATTCTTTTGTTGTTTATTTTATCCATATTTTCCAATTGAGAATATAAAAAAGCTGCAATTAAATCCGACGGCAAAAAACTTGAACCTATATCAACCCAAGTATATTTATCAACCTGTCCTCGAAAAAATTTAGAACGATTTGTTCCTTTTTCTCTTATTATTTCCGCTCTTTCAATATAAGAATCCATATTAATAACTATTCCACCGCCTTCTCCGGAAATTATATTTTTTGTTTCGTGAAAAGAAAAACACCCTATATCACCTATTGTTCCGCAAGGTTTGCCTTTATAAGAACTACCGAAAGCTTGAGCGGCATCTTCAACAACTTTCAAATTATATTTTTTTGCAATTTCTAAAATTTTATCCATATTACACGGAACACCCGCATAATGAACAACGACTATAGCTTTTGTTTTTTTCGTTATAGCACTTTCAATTAAATCTTCATCAATATTTAAAGTATCTGAACGAATATCAACAAAAACAGGAACACCTCCTCTTAAAACAAAAGCATTTGCAGTGGAAACAAAAGTATATGAAGGCATTATAATTTCGTCACCTGGAGCAATATCCAACAAAATAGCAGCCATTTCCAAAGCTGCCGTACAAGAATTAGTCAACAGAAACTTTTTACAGTTTAATTTTTTTTCAATAAATTCATGACATTTTTTTGTATAAAAGCCATCACCTCTTAAAATGCCTTTATTATTTATTGCATCTTCTATGTATTTAAATTCATTTTCTATAACAAACGGTTTATTAAAATG
>Ga0310690_10011081_pt1 | contig 11155 bp, 9 predicted proteins | sample AusTroGonzalo_MG_2_FD_207661 | JGI IMG/M metagenome (GOLD analysis project Ga0310690, IMG submission 207661) | Bovine rumen microbial communities from tropical cattle in Woodstock, Queensland, Australia - Gonzalo_04 (v2) (version 2) | ecosystem: Host-associated > Mammals > Digestive system >...
GCTTTGTGCTTCTGAATAACTAATCTCTTGTCCGTTTGCTTTGTATGTATCTTGCAAGTTTTTAATAGCATCATCTACGCCCTTAATTCCTAGTTCGTTTCTAGCAAAATTCATACAAGCATCTGATACTATCTTTGCTTCGTCTATTGCAAAACTATCTGTTAAGTGTTTCATTTCGTGATTTAACGCACGAATAAAGGCAGTATATTTTGTATCAACAATAATCTTGCCTTCTGGCTCGATATATACTCCCCTTATACTTCCTGGCTCTACTTTTGCATTGATATATTTCTCTGGAGTCTCTGTTGCGATAACGTCTCCGCCACTGAATATAGCAAACATTTGCGCATACTCTGTCGCTGCGTTATTCTTTCCAGTATCATTTGTGAATGTACCCTTAGGTATTTTTGTTAAACCTTTTTGTGTTAGTGCGCTAACTTGTTTTCTACCTTCGCTAAACGCTTTTCCAGCAGCGTCCGTTCCGATTATCTCCATTGCACTACTTAACTCTGGCGCTTTTTGTAAAGCATCTTTAAAGCTCTTAATTGATGAGTCTTTACCAGCAGCATAAAACGCGTCGTAGTTATCTGCATACGCTTCTACGTTATCTGTGCTTGCTAGTTCAAAACCTTTCATCAATGACTTTGTTGTTTCTGTACCGTAATCTTTGTCAATACCGTACTCCATTAGTTCTGTCTGTGGAGTGTCGTCTAGTTCAAAGTCTTTTACTTCGTTGCCTTCACTGTCAACAAAACTAACGTCTGTTCCTTTAACTTCGTCAACATAGATAGGTTTACCTTCTTTGCTTGTGCCTACTGCGTTTTCTTCTGGCACGACAATATCCGCAGTCGCTTCTACTGCGTTGTCAACTCTTTCAATTTCATTGTCGATAGTGTTAATAACTTCGTCTTTATCTTCTGCGTTAGATTTTTCTACTTGGTCTCTAGTCTCTAATAGTTTAGTTTTAACTTCTTCGTAGTCATTTACAAAACCTTCTCGCTCTTTAGTAGTTACAACTCTCTCTAGTCCTAAAATATCTCTTGCTTGGTTTACAAAATTTTCCCACTTGTCAATAGCATCTCTTGCTTCTTTAGACTTTTCTCCAGTTAGTATTCCTTCAATACGTTCTTTGTCTTGCACTAACTGATTAAATGCTTCTTCGTTTCCTTCTGCTACGTCTGGGTGGATTTCTTTTGCGCGTTGTTTAAATTGCGATTCTAACTCCGATACGTCGTTTACATTTTCAAAGTATGGAGACGTTGTATCAGTATTATATTTCTCATACTCGCCTTTTAAAGTCTCCGCTCTGTCTCGCATTTCGTTATAGGCTTTGCCTTGTCTTATTCCGCCTATTAAAGCGCCACCTGCGCCCATAATTGCGCCACTAGCAAAACTTTCTACTGCTCCAGTACCGATTTGTTTACTAATATCTAAAACGGTCTGTTGCCATGCTTCATCATCACTCATACCTTGTTGTTTATAAGACTCTACCATTTGATTAAAGTCTGATTTCTTACCTAAGTTCACTACTTGGTTAAGTACGTCTGCTACTTGTGTTGTGGTTGTTAGTCCAGCAAAAACTCCGCCTTCCTTAACTGCGTTCTTTCCAACACTCTTAACAATAGCCTTACCTAGTGATGATGTAGGCTTTCCTTCTACTATTTCTTTTGCAAGTCCTTCAATAACGCTTCCTTTAGTAGCCTTACTCAATATCTTGTTTACGCCCTTTAGTCCGATTCCGTAAATTATTCCAGTTGCTATACCATTTGTTGTAGCATAGTTAAACGCATCTTGTTCTGTCGCGCCTTTATCTAGTGCGTTATAATAACTATCTTCTACTGCTTTAGTCGTAAATGGGACTGCTGCTGCTCCACCTAAAAGTGATGAGCCTACAATAGTTCCTACTGTCTCTCCAAAATTATATATGCCTTTTTCGATAGTGTCGTCTTCGTAGTATTTTTCTTTTGCTTGTTCTCTACCTAGTTGTGATGCGTGAGAATACTCTCCGCTAACGCCCATTGCTTTTTCTAGCGGACTAATAATAGGTTGTCCTAGTGTTCTAGCAATATCTTCTGTTAGATTTCCTAGTTCGCTATCAGTACGTCTTGATAGTTCTCCAGCCTTCATAGCAGACTGTCTCTCATTTTCTTTGTCTAGTTCCTTTTCATAGTCTAGTAGTAGATTAGCTTCTTCTTTTGTTAGTCCACGCTTCGATAGAACGTCAACCATTTCTTTACGATTAAGTGTCGCTTCGTTCTTTGCATCTTTACCAACGTCCCACCTAAACTCGTTATCGTTTAAATCAAAACTTCTACCGCTCTCTAGCATATTTCTTTCAGAATCAGTTAGTTTTGCTTTTGCGATTATATCTTCTGCGTGCTGTGCTAGTATCTGTTTGTTCTGGTCTTGTAGTTCATAAATCTTGTCACTATTTCTGCTACCGCCTACTGTATTGTCTATAAGTATTCCTAGTGGGTTTCTGTTTAAAACAGTTCTTGCCTGGTCTTTTCTATCTTCATTCTCTAGTTTTTCAATTTCTTTTTTATTGTCTTCATATTTTTTAATAGGGTCTAGTTGTAGTTGCTTTTCTTCTTTCCACTCTTTCTCTGCTGGAGTCTTAGGCTTAATATTCTTAACTCCGTCATATCCTAAGTTGCCTGGCTTTCCGTATTTTTCTTCAATGTTTGCATCACTTAAAGCCTTATACTGTGCTTTTACGTCTGCCTTAGTCTGTGTCTTTGTGTCGTACATAGACTTGCTAAGTGGTGCGATTTCTTCTTCATATCCTGCTTGTGAGATAGCACTACCACCTTTAGCGTTTTCTTTAATATAATCTGTTATTCCTTTTGCACGTTCTTCTAGCACTCTTACTTCTGCGGTGTTGCCATAGTTCTTTTTATACTTCTCAATATCTTTAAGTAAACCTTCTGCGTCCTTTCTAGTATTAGCAAGGTCTTTAATAGCGTCTAGGTCGTTATATGATTTTCTTACTAAGTCTTGTGTGTTTTTAATATCTAGTCCACTTGCTCTATCCGCTAGTGTCTTTAGTTCTACGTTAGATTTTCGTTGCTTTGTAAAATCGTCTAGGCTTAAAAGGTCGTCTGTTTTAATTCCTTTAGACTGCAAAAAAGCAGCAGCACTCTTAAAATCTTTAAGTGCTGTCTGCGGTATTTTTGTGCCATTGAAGGCTTTGCCTATTTTGTTTTCATAATAACTACTGTGTAGGTCGTTGAATCGTCTGTTATTAAGTTCGCTATCTTGTCTTACCTTAGATATGTCGCCAGTTGATGTTCTTGCTCTGTCCGCCACCATTGACTGTACTGACTCATCTCTTATTGCTGATAGGTCTTTTACTCGTTCTTCATAACTTCCTTTTTGGTTTAATAATCTATCCGCTCTGCTTGTTACTTGGTCTCGTTCTTCTAGCCAATTACGTTTCTTTTTCTTAGCCATTATTTTTTACCCTTCAATTTGTTCTTAATATAGTTGTATAGGTATCCTGAGTAGTCAACGTCCACTTTGTCTTCTACTGACTTTTTGTATGCGTAGTCTGGGTCGTCTTTAGATAGTCCAGTATAGCCAGCGTTATAGTCTCTATCTTTTCTAGCGCGCTCTGTGACATACTCTTGTCTAGTCATTAAGTCGTCTAGTTTATCTCCGTATCCTTTTGAGATTAAGTATTGTTTAGCGCTCTTAGAATCTTTAATATTGTTAGCGCTTAGGCTTCTTCCGCGTCTTCCGCCACCACCTGCTACTTCTCTAGTTGACACTCCGCCTTCTGTCTCTCTAGTTGTCTCTTTGCCCTTCATTGTTTCGTGTTGTTTAGCGCTTGCCATATAGTCGTTGTAGAATTTGTTGTAATAGTATTCTCTGTTCTGATTCCATTTATTAAGTTTATCTTGAAACTGTTGAAAATCTGCTGATTCTAGTGCGTTATATAAATTACCTTTATTTACTAGGTTAGCGGTGTCTTGCTGATAATTAGCACGCTCTTGTTGGTATAGTGCTGGTAGTATATTCTTCTCGTTTGCTAAGTAGCCTTCTAGTCCTTGACTTGCTACGTCTCCAGAATAAGTCGTACCATACCCACCGCTTAAATCTTCAATGTTTGCTTGGCTTTGGTCGGCTGCAATATTACCTAAAAGTCTATAATCTTGTGCGTATGCTTGATACACTGGGTTGTTAGTGTCAAACTCAAAACCCCTATTTTCTAGGTTATCTACTACTGCGTCTTCATAGCCTTTATATTTATTCGTATAAGTAGGTTGTCCCTTCTCGGCACTCCTTAATTGTTTTTTATAAGTCTTGTTAGGTTTATACGTACTCCAACTCTTTTGTATTTGTTTGGCGTTTGTACTTCCCTTCTTCCAACTTGAATTACTTGCCATAATTACTTACCTTTCTTTGATGTTGATGATGAGCTGCTACCACCACTTGTTTTATTCCATGTACCATTCTTTGTAATAGTTCTAGCGCTTGCTTGTCTATTGTTCCAATACTTGTTATACGCGTAGTCTCTGTTAGCCATTGCTTGTTCTAGTCCAGCTGCGTACTCTGTATATGCTTGTGAGTTAAGTCCGCTATACAAGTTAGCCTTGTTATATAGGTTAGATAAATCAGTATCATAAGTCTGGCGTGCTTGCTGGTATAGTTGTGGTACGATTTGTTGTAATTGACTCATATATGAGTTATACGCTCTTTGCCCTGCTGACTCTGCGTATGAGTTAGCAAAACCGCCAGTTAGTGCGGTTGCGTCTGCTTGTGCTTCTTGCATAGCAGCGTTACCCATTGCGTTATACTGTTCTTTATACTGTTGATACAATGCGTCTTTATTTACGTCGTACTCAAACTTTGAATTGTTGATAGCGTTTATAGTATCTTTAAGTTGAGACTGATAAGGTGCGTTAAACTTACCGTAGTTGTTTACAGCCTTCTCCGCCCTTTTCATTCCCTTCTTTAAGCCTTTATTAGATTTATACTTGTTATAAGATACGTTCTTACCGCCACTTGTGGTTTTACTCCAGCTAGACCCGCTGGTGCTTGTTACTACCTTCTTAGCCATTTTCATTCTCCTTTGTTAGGTTATCTATTACTTCTGCTATGTCTTCTGTAAAGTTGTCTGTATCAATGTTACCTAAAACATAATTCATCTGTTGTATCGCGTTAGTTAGTGTTGCGTGTAGATTAGATATGTTTACGTTAGCGTCGTCTTCTAGTTCGTCTGGTAGTTGAATATAAATACTAGCCAATTTCACTTCCCCCTTCAAACGTTATTGTTACTGTGTATATCTTTGCTTGCCCTTGTCCTTCTATCTTGTATCTCATTCGCTCGCAACGTCTTACCTTGATAGGTACTTTAACTAGCCTTTTAACGTGTCGGTCGGTTGTTCTAAACACTTCTTCCCACTCTCCGCTATCGTCGTACATAAATGATATTGATAACTTTGAGTTCTGCTCTAGTTTTAGTTCAAACATAAACTTTGTAACGTACTTATTTAACAAACTATCTCCGTTAAACTCGCCACTTTCTACATACCACTTAGGCGTATCGTACGTTACCGTTATCTGACTATTGGTTAGAATAGGTGCTACTTCTTTAGCGTGTCCGTTTATTTTTTCTAGGTAAACCTTTCCTACTGTTCCGTTTAGTAGATACAAGTTGTTATCTATTTCTGCCATATAGTTAGGCATATAGTCTCTGTCTTTGTGCCATTGTCGTTTCTTAATATCATATACATATAAATTAGTATGAGTAGTATCTGCTCCTAAAAACACAAAATACTTATCGTTATTAGTTGCTCCTACAAAACCTTTAAACCCTTCCATATCTAGGTATTCAGTTAAGGACTGTGAGTTATTACCGTTAAAGCGTTCAATACCAGACTTTGATTTGTAGTAAACGTATCCGTCTTTTTGTGCTAGCGTATGACTTGCCCCGTTTTCAACTCCGCGTAGTGCGTAGTTTTGTACCTGGTAGTTTTTAGGCTTGTTGCCCATAATTGAATAGCACATATTTTCTGTAAAGAAAAAAGGCATATCATTATAGGTTACTGCGCCAGTAAATACGTCTCCGTTAGGTATTGTTACTGCATAACTATCGCTTGCTAGTCCACCGTAGTTATACCAGCAAGTAGCGTCGCCTTGTTTACAAGCGTATATCTCGTGGTTAGCGCTTGAACAACCCCATATTCTATTAGCTGATACTGTGATGTAGTCCATTTGTGGTACGTTCTTTTCAAGCCTTAATTTATATCCTAAACTGTTTGTACCGCCTGCGTCTGGTATATACATAGCGTTATTCATAAACACTATTTCTCGTTCATTGTATTGTTCTTCTCCTGGATTTACTAAATATTGTCCGAAAGAATATCTACCCCAGTTTTCAGACAAAACTTTTAAGAAGTCTATGCTGTTATTAGAAAATACAATTATGACTGAGCCTTCTCCAGTTATGATGTTTTCAACCTTTAGTCCGTTTTGTATTTTTTGTTCTAAGTTCCACGTCGCTTCTCGGTTATTAAAGTCTGATTCTTCGTAGTCTTTATCATTTGATTTTAAAGGGTGTAGTTTTATATAGTCTCCGATTTTTACTTTGTCTTTTATTGTTTCATATTCAGTAGTTGTAATTCTAAAACTGCAATACAAGTCAACTGGATACCACGCGCTCGTTTGGTCTAGGTATTTTTTTATATAATATTCGTTTCCTGACTTTTCGATGCAATATATAGGATATGTTGTCGAGTTTATATACCTATTTCTTGCTTTTTCTTTTTGTCCCATTAAGATATTTGCTTGATATAAGTTTTGTGGCTCTCCAGTATTGTAGGCTTGGTTTCTTTTACCAATAAACTTACAATAACCGTTTTTTAGATATGATGAGTCAATAGCGTTATGAATATATAAGTCCATTTCTCTTATTGTATGAGAATCTAAATTAGCAGAGATAATGCCATTAAAACCGCCATTTACCGTTGTTGTTCCACCAATATTAAAAGTAGTAACGTTATCGCATATAAAAGGTACTCCGTCTTTATCGGATAAATATATTCTTCCGTCTTCGCTAGTAAATGTATGTTCATAACTCATATTAGTTACTGTACCGTCTTGCGTGTTATACATAATGTTATCTGGGAAGATTACTATGTATGCTCCGTATATAACTAGGTCTCTTATGCGTAGTTGTTGAGATAAGGTAACGGTGTTTACTTCTTCAAAGTTTTTGTAAAACTTAACTGTATCAACTCCAGATACTTTCTGTCCTTGTACTGTGTAAAAGTCTTCGCCATAAACACAACTGCCATATATCATTGATAAGTTACCAGTAAACACTTGTCTTATTGCTCCGTTTTCTCTAGGACTAAGATAAGGGTACTCGTCTGATGTCATATTCAACATATCCTTAAACATTTCATCATTAGCAGTATCCTTTTGGTTTAGTCCTTGAAAGCGACTTATAATATTATCTTTTGTATCAATGTTTTGTATCTCTGGTAACATTATCTCTCCTTAGTTAAAGGTAGTTTTGTGCGGTTATACCAGTTAGCAAACTCCTGGTACTGTTGGTTAAATATAATCATTGCGTTGTTATATCTTACAGTCTCGTTTGTGTACTGATGTATTTTAGCGATTATATAATTTATATATAAACTGTCATAAGGTGTTGGTGCTATTAAGGTGTTATCATCATCTGAAAAATCTGTCATTGGTACTTGGTCTTCGTGTGTTAGCACTATCTCCTTATAAATCTTGTTTTCAATATTTTCTAGCCACTGCAATTTATCTTCTTCTGTCATTGCGTTGGCGTATAAATCATCTACTTGTGTGATTACTTCTCTTATCTTCATCTTGTCTCCTAAAAAATAGGGGAGTGGTTGTTGCGCCACTCCCCTTAAAGTTAGATAGTATGTTCTTCTTCGTAAATATCTGCGTTTTCCATTGCAGCGATACTATCGTCAATGATTTCCTTTACTCCGATAGGCACTTCGACTTCTTCGCCATAAGGTATAAAATAGTCCATTCCGTTTAGAGATACTTTCATAGTCTTTGATTTCTCTCCGCGTGGTTTTAACAAATTTACCTTAACAGTGTCTTTCGCTTTAGGTGCAGCCTTCTTAGGTGCTTCCTTTTTCTCGGCTTTTTTCTCTGCCATAATTGTCTCCTTTCAATTATCCAGCAGTAGGCAAATCAACCGTAGGTGTACCGTTGTTGAGTTCTGTTAGTGAAAACTCTGCTGATGTACACTCGAAGTCAACTAAGTAGTCGTTGTTAAGAATAGCTGTTGCATATCCAGTTACCTTCCAACCTACTGAGCCACGCTGATTTAATGCGTTCTCTGTTCCGCCAGAGTCTTTTGACTTAATAATCATTTCTAGTCCGCCACCTTCTAGGTCAACTACACCGTATGCGTCCTTACCAAACGCTAGACAAGCATATACTGCGATTTTGTTAGCGTCTCCGCCACTTCTGTCTGAAGGTGCATAAATTGGTGCTTCTGTTGAACGTACGAATCTAACGCCGTAAAGTTTACCGATTTCTCCGTTGTAAATCTTTGTTGCGTTAGCATCTGTGTACTTCTCAACTCCTAGCCAACCGTCCTGAGTGATTAGGTCGTACTCAATATCTGGGTGTACTGCCATGATATAGTCTCCGTTGAATGTAGGTGCGTTCTTCTGTTTTAGAATTGCTGCTACCTTTGCAACGTTCTTAATTGTGATAGCACAAGTTAAGTCTAGGCTAGTTCTAGCAGATACCGCTGTACCGTTAGACTTTGAAGCAAATACTCTGTTTGTTGTTCCCAACAATACGTTACGAGTAATTGTATCAATAGTTCTTGCTGCGTTTTCAGCGTGCTTTTTAGTTGCTTCTGAGATGAATGGGTCAATAGTAGTTAGCTCTAGTACGTCTGTTACGATAGTGTAATCACCGTACTGTTTAACTGTTGCTGTTACTGTACTAACTGTAAACTTATGACCGTCTGGTGTAACACCTTCTGTTAGTTCAGTAGTAGCCTTTGCTAAGTCGCTAAACTTTCTCCACTCAACTACTTTACCGTTGTTCTTTGGTAAAGGCTGTTTCTGTCCAAATTGCTGGAATACTAAGTTAGGCTGTGCATTTCTAAGAAGTGTTGTATCATAAAATGTTTTCATCTCCGCAGAAATACCAGCGTCTGTTGTTTTCTGTGTGTAGTCTGCTACGTCAAACAACTGTAAATCTTTGAATAACATAATAAAATCTCCTTTGCTGTTAGAAGATATTTAAGTAAAGCTAATCTTTTCTCCTTGTCTAGCTCTTTCAATAAACTTGTCAATATCTTCTGTTGAGAGACCCTTAATATCGTTATCCACTTTGTTACCTGGTTGACTTCTCAAACCGTTTTCACTAGGTCGTTTAGCGTTTGCCTTGATAGAATTTACAACCTTTTGTGTTGCCTTTTCTTCAATGGCTTGTGCTTGTATTGCTTGTAAATCGTCAATATGTAGCGCTTCGTATGCACTCTTTACTGAAAAACCTAAGTCTAGCATCTTAACAAATTCAATGTTGTCCATTTCATCTGCAAGGCTAAAACTTGGATAGATTTCTTGCAACTTCTCGGCTTCTTGCTCGATTTTTGCAAAGTTTTCTCGCATCTGTTCTTCTTCGTAAAGCTCTTGCTCGCGTTGCTTTAACATTTGATTTTCACGTTCAATACCCTTGATAGACATTAGCGTATCAACGTCCATACCACGTTCAATAGCTTCTTGCTCGTACAACTCTTTGTCATTAAGAATTGCTTGTGTTAAGCCTTCGTAGTCGTCTGATGATACTCTGTACTTGTCTCCTAGTGCTTGTAACATTGGCGCTAGTGCTTCGTTTCTAGCATTAGCTTCATCTAATTTTGTTTGAATACCTTTGACTCTTTTCTTGACTATATCTGATGTAGCCTTCTTAAAGTCTTTTTTGTACTCGCCCTTAATTAAATCTTCAAACGATACTTCGCTAGTCTCTGGGTTTACTTGTTCCGTTGGTGTGTCGTCCACCTTTTGCTCGACCATTGTCTGAGCGTCGTCCCCAGATTCTACGACCGTATCGTTTGTCTCAGTTACGCTTGCGCCTGCGTCCCCTTCGTCTGCAAATAACTGCAAACTCCAAACATTGTTTAGCATTTTACTGCTCCTTTCTTCCCTTAACTTTTTAGGGTTAGTGACTTGATATTTAACGCGCCTTTTCCTTCCAGCTGATAACTTTACAGCCTGCCACGTATTCGTAACGCTCGCGTTAAATCTGTCAGTCTATTATTTTTATAACATAGCGCTGTGGTACTATTGTTCGCATTTACAAAATTTTTATATATTTTTTGTACTGCTTTTCTAGTTCCTTTACCGCTATCTTAAAAAATCTAAAACTTCTATGACACTCTCGGTTAAAGTCTTTTACTTTCACTCTAGCGTTGCCCTTCTTACCGTCAAACTCTACATCTTCTTTGTTTTTTACGTTGTCTAGTAAATTAGCGACAAGTGCATAGTAAAGCGTACTCACTGCACAACATACTAAGTCTTGTCCGCTAGGTGCTGACTCTGCGTGTCCTTTTATTGTTACTTCTCTTGGTTTAATCTCAATTTCTATCATTGTGGTTGTGTTGCTGCGTTCGCCATATCTCTGGCGCGCTGATTAAATGGGTATTCTTGGTTTACGTCTAGGTTGATGTTTTCTTGTACGTTGTTTTGTACTGGTTGCTCTTGCCCTGCTGCCTGGAGTACCATGTTATCTTCTGTTAGCGTTGTTCCGTTTTGCGCATCTATTACTTGGCTAAGTTGCATTACTTGTTGTTGTAGTGCTTGGACTTGTTGTAGTAGCATCTGATTATTTTTAATTCTCTCTATTACTTCTTGCTTTTGGTTAAAGTCCATACACTCTACTAGCGCCATTGCTTGGTCTCCGTTCTCTGGGTTAAATACGCCTAGATTATAAAGTGTTATTGCTGTCTCGTTTTGTCCGTTCTTGCTATACGGATTCTGCTTTTGTGGTACTACTTCAATATCGAATTGTGGGAGTCTATATTGCATCTCTCCACTAAAGTTATCGCCTTCTTCTTGCATTACTAGGTTTTCATTTGTGTAGTCAATAAACTCTGTGTCTCCGTTCTCGCCAGTTATCCTAAACTGTCTTGGCTCGTCGT
>Ga0310690_10011083_pt1 | contig 11154 bp, 18 predicted proteins | sample AusTroGonzalo_MG_2_FD_207661 | JGI IMG/M metagenome (GOLD analysis project Ga0310690, IMG submission 207661) | Bovine rumen microbial communities from tropical cattle in Woodstock, Queensland, Australia - Gonzalo_04 (v2) (version 2) | ecosystem: Host-associated > Mammals > Digestive system >...
TCATGCTATATATGTAACTAATAAACGTAAGCATGAATTAATTCATATAGCTATAGAATTAGCTACAAAAGCTAAGCATTATAAATGTGAAGTTTTTGCTATGGAAGATTTAACTATACCTTCTTCTGATACAAAGAAAGGTAGAAAATACAATAGACTTGTAAATAATAGTTGGAATCGAAATTTACTTTTAAATCAAATTAAAAAACATATAAATTGTAGTTCTACTACTTTGATTGAAATAGATCCTGCGTATACATCTAAAATAGGTAATATTCTTTATAGAAAAGAATATTTAATAGATGCTTGCTTAGCTTCTATAGAAATAGGTAGAAGAGGACTAGAATTTTTTAGTCAGTATATATCTAAACGAAAACCAAAAGAAAAGATTGTTATTTTCCCTGATTTGAGTTCTGTAAAATCTATACTTATTCAGTCATTGGAAGAATTGAATATGTGTAATGAATTTGAGTCATGGAAAGATTTCACATCTTTGGTTAAAGACTCTAAAGCGAGATATAGAGTCTCTTACCTTGAATCACTTAGTAAGTATTCAGGGGTTCTTTTTAGGAAGTTTCATAAAAGAAAGTTTATATATACTTATGTATATTTATAAAGGTTTATGTAACTTATATCTTAGCGCTAAACGAGCTAATAGCTCTTTTTTAATTTATAACTCTATTAACTCTGTAATTCTTAAAGCTATTAATCAAATCCCTCTATCAGTTTTTAACACTGGAGCTAGTAACGGACGGTTAACCGTCCGATATTTACGCTCACCAGAGATATCCGACCCCCTTCTCTTTGAGATCACGAAGTTCTGTTGAAGCTACGATTTAGAATAACACCCATACCCGATTTTTTTGAAGATTCTAAAAAAATTATGTGAATCTTCGAATTTCTAGTTAATTCTGTCGTAAACTTATACCTATGTTTTTGAAAACTTTGAAAACACCAGATGCTATCTGCAAACTGATAGCATAGTTAAGAAGAGGAGGAACTATTAATGAAATTAAAGCACATTATCCCTATTCTTCTGCTGGATTGTTTATTCGTTACAATTTCAGCTTGTGGTTCAGTAGAAGAAACGCAACAAACACATGAAGAATTAATTACAACTACGACAGCACCAATCACAGACACGACAACTACTGTACAGAGTACTACAGTACAAACTACCACCCTTAATACTACTGTTTCATCATCAGTGAGCTCGACGGGTATATCAACGTCTGTTGAGATTATAACAGAAGCTGTTACAGAGCCAATAGTAGAACATACAGAACCAGTAATCGTACAAGAGGAACCTGCTCCTGTAGTACAAGAAGAACCTGTTGTTATAGTAGAAGAACACTATGAAGAACCTACTACAGAAGCACTTGTAGAGGTTGTAGATACAGAGCCTGTTACAGAGCTTACAAGACCTGAGGGTGATGTATTAAGCTGTCACGGTGTTTATTACAATGCATCATATGGAGCTTATGGAGCTATGGGTGTACCTTTAACTGTTGGATACTCTGTAGCTTGTAACTGGGTACCATTGGGTACTAAGCTATACATTTGGGACGATAATGGATACATACCTGAGGGTATTTATGAAGTACAAGACACTGGTGGGTTCTGGGGTCTTAATGTAGACTATATTGATTTCTTCGTAGCTGATGGAGCTTGGCTCTCTTGGGAATTTAGCCAATACGGTAATATTAATATCAATGTAGTCGTGATGTAAGACTATAGTATAACTCACAGAAAATCACTGTTCTAGTATTCTATTGTACTAAGAGCAGTGATTTTTGTTTTTTCTTATGTGTATAATATTCGTAATTTAATGATTTAGGGGGATTTCTAAAATGACATCAACTCGTTACAAAACATCCGATAACAATGCTTACACAGAAAACAGAGCTGGATACTACGATTGTCCAGTCTGTAATAAAGAGTTCTATCTTCCAATAACCTGCTCTCCAGCTAATTATGCTTATAAGCTAGTAGAGAAGAATCCACGCTCGAAGCATATGAATTACAAACTATGCTGTAGCTGGACCTGTCTTAATAAGCTAAAAGCGCAACAGCCAGCTAAAAAGAAAAAGCTAAAAGATATGGACATTATTTAATAAACATGTTATAATATTAAGTACACCAAAGGACAACGTCCTTGCAAGGGTTGCATTGAGATGTAGCCCTTGTCTACCATATATCGCGGGGTATATCAGAGGTCAGATGGTCGGGTTCATAACCCGAAGGTCGTGGGTTCAAATCCCGCCCCCGCAATACGTGCATTATGCACAGTCATATTACATTAAGTACTATGTGGATTTAAATATAACTCGAGGTCGTAGGTTCGAATCCTACCTCTGCAATTTATGTAATTATTCAACTAAATAGCTAGTAGTGTACTCTGAGCTACTAGCTATTTTTTTGTGCTCAATCTTCGAATTTTCAGTTCGATCTCTGTTATACTATAGTTGTAAACAAACCACAACTATTAAACGGAGGGATCGTTATGTACAAAGTTATTCGTGTCTACACTAACATAGCTGAAATGCATACACCTGAGGGCTGGAAGAAGTATAGAACTATCGGCAGTCGTGAAGCTGATATGTACACTCTTAATTATACAGAGTATGCTGAAGATGGTAGAATTGTAGCTACAGGTACTGAGGACTTTAGCATCCTACGTTTTAAGACACTTAAATCCGGAGGGTATACAGTTACTAAGGACTCTGGTAACCGTACTGAATCAGGCCGTGTCGTTTGGGATATAGTTAAGAGAGTTGCTATCTATGTGAAACCTGATGATTATGCTGCTGGAGTTAAGCTTTGGAAGAAGCAGTTCGACGGTTACAAAGTCACATGCGACTGGACAGCATAATGTGTCATTAATTTGTGAGCATATAATAGTAGTGACAGAACGTATTGAGTTTGACGATTAATGTCGGGAGACATTGAGGGTTAGAATCCCTCCGTTCTGTCTATTCTTTTTGTTTTTAGTAGAAGGGAATGTTTCCTATGATTAAAATAAATGCTAACGACTTAATGGGTGTTGCGTGGATGCTTGCTTGGGATGGTACAGCTTATCCTGTCAAGGTACATGTGTACGGAGCTCCTGGAGATTTAGCTGCAAATATCGGTGCTGGACTTTGGCTTAATCAGGTAAAGCCAATTGCTAATCTCACAGATTTCTTCAAAGCTTGTGTCGGTTATTATGCCCTTGAAAACATACCATATTCTGAGGACGAAATGTCTAAAGATGAGTTTGATGATTTTATGTTTGAAGTTTTAGCTGACGAGCTATCAGGTAACGGTAACTATGTAGGTATGTCCGACGAACAGGTAGCTGAATATCTGCTTAGCTTAGTTAGTAATCTATCTGTAGACGAGATCTACGATTTGGGTACTGATATTGATGAGAACTCCGGTGACTTTATTAATGCTGATATTAATGAACAGTTCATTCGTGTTCGTCTCAATAATGAATACAACGAAGTGGGTGGCTCAGGTAACGGAGTATGCTTCTTTAGAATCGGCTCTGTTGGCAAGGACTGGACAGATCAAATCTACATGTTCGTATCTGCTAACAAGCGTATCAAGTCTGTTATCGTAGAAAGAGATTCAGAATCTGATTTCGGCACAATGAATCGTAAGGGTAATCGTAATGTGTTAATAAATAATATGCCTCGTGAAGAGTTTCTGTCAGCACGACGTCTTCCAATATGCGCTTCTAGGAAGACTGCTGGCATAAACGGTATGATTCTTAAGGTTTTATCAAACGGAGGTTCATACTCAGATATGATGACAGTTAAAGCTAACAGCAGTCGTATTCTTGATGCTTATGATAGACTTAGATGCGAAGAAATCAAATTAAGTTATACAAATATGACAGCTCCGTGGGCTACTATAGCTAACAATCGTAGAGTTCTGTAATTCCGTTAAATATGGTGTGTAAAATAAGTAGTAAGAGCCTGTAGCTAGACTCTTACTATTTTTTATAAAGGGGTATTTTTATGATGATAGAGTCTGTAGGATTAACATATTGTAAGAACTATAGCGAAGCTGATGAAACTTGTGAGCAGTGTGTACTGCACAAAGTTATGAATCATAACTCCTGCTATAGTCCTGTTAAAAAGGAGAATAAACCTAAAGTGGAACATGTAAATCATCCAACACATTATAATATAGAAGGCAGACGTGAATGTATAGAAGAGATGCGTTTAATGTTTGGAGATGAAGCGGTTAAATCCTGGTGTATACTTACAGCTTATAAGTATAGATATAGAGCCGGTAATAAACAGGATAACTCAGCAGTACAAGACAATGCTAAGGCTGAATGGTATCTTAATTATGTAGAACAAATGAATCAAAATTCTTAAAATTTTTTTAGCGAAACTCGAATTTTCGGAAATTTTGTGTTATAATTAATACATTCACTAATCACTACATGCACCTGTGGTGTAATTGGCAGCCACGTGTGGTTTAGGTCCACATGCGTATAGCGTCCGAGTTCGAGTCTCGGCAGGTGCATTGAAACTTAGCAAGAAGAAGGATATACACATGGTAAGACGTATTGGAGCACCTAAACAGGAATCTATAACAGAAAAGGCAGAGCCTAAAGCTGTACAGGAAGAACAGGTTGTAGAAGCTGTAGAAACAATTTCAGCAGAAGCTGTAGGAGTAGCTGTAGCAGAACAAGATGTTAGCACTGTAGAGGAAGCTATTGTCGAGGAAACTGTTGTAGAAGAAGCTCCTGCTACAGCTACAGAAGAATCTACAGCTCCTATTGTAGAAGAGCCTGTAGCTCCTAAGAAAGCTGGTACTATTCCTATGCCTGATGGACATGAAATTAATCTGTCCAATCTATCTGATGTTGCTAAGTTTAACATATTTATTAATATGTGTAGCAAGTACATAAATCCTGAATTTTCAAGAGCATTATTTGACTTTTGTTGTGTACATATGAGCTCTACAGCATCTAAGGAATTATCTGATTTCTTGCATACTATGAATAAAGATACAACTAGTATAGATAAGCAGGCGTGGCGGAAATGGTCTACGCGACGGATTTAAAATCCGTTGGAATTGCTCCTTGTGGGTTCAAGTCCCACCGCCTGTATTTTGTCTCAAAGATCCTCCGAGAATATTTTGAGATGTTTAAATCAGCTTGGTGCTGTTCTCATTGGTTGTTGGTTGTGGTAGACTGGTAATATACATTTTTAGTTCACAAGCTGATTGCTTGTCTTATAGTGCGACGATCTGTAAGACAGGCCTCGTACGCTCAGGGTAACAGGCGTACAACTTTTTTCCTTAAATAGCCCTCATCCTCTCTTCCTAATCTAAGGTGAGGGCACACACAAACACATCCCTATATGTGCGGCTGATATGATGTAACGGTGTTTTTGAAGTTATAACCTTTTCTTCGTCATCATCGGGTAGGTTCGATTCCTACAATCAGCCCTATCGTAGATTTTAAAATAAGGTCTGCGAGCATTGATATAATGCGAAATACTACCTAAAACTTTCAGGAGATTGGATAGAAATGATACTATCTGTCGCAATCTGAGCTTCGATGCTCGATCCTGGAATCTGTAGGGAATTGTGTATGGATCGTTAGCTCAGTCGGTTAGAGCATCTGACTGTTAATCAGAGGGTCGAAGGTTCGAGTCCTTCACGATCCGTGTACTGGGGTATGATGAAGCGGTTAACATAGTAGCCTTTGACACTACCATTCCTGGGTTCAAATCCCAGTGCCCCAATCGTGGATGTTGTACATTACACCCACGTAATCTTCATATCTTTTCAGAGGTTACGGTACAGTTCTATACGGTCTCTTGCTTCTGTACCGTTCTCAAGCATTCTTTCAAATCTCAGCTATTGACGTCTCAAAAATTAATAGCATGTTGAACTCCGGTGAGGCTAAGTCTCGATAGCGGCTTAGCAGCTGTTCGACTCGGCATTCAGCATTTGTGCATGAGTAGCTAACATGCACGGCTTTTTTCACATTCCTGGATTGCCTCGACGTTGTTTGACCGTATTATGGCAATGTCGAGAACATATCGTGAGGGGTCACGGTAACGGTATATGATAGATCGGTTCTTTGCTAGCATTTCTCAAGGAACGTCGGTGCAATACCGACTATGCCGTTTTGGTTTTCATTACCTTTTTTGACATATCCTAGCTATGTAGGACATCCTTTACTTTCAAATTTATTAGATTTCTGTTATTCACAGAAGCACTCCGGATGCTAGGTAACGGAGTGCCTTTTAATCAATTAGGGGAGATTGAGAGATGAACATCACGTCACATGATGAAAAAACTGAATATTTATACAAAGAGTTCAGAGAACTTGCGGAAACATATATCCACAGACAAGGAATCTCTGAACTTTTAACATGGTTAGATACGACAGACTTCTATGTAGCTCCAGCGTCTACTAAGTATCATGGTAGCTATAAGGGTGGGTTAGTAGAGCATAGTATCACTGTATTTAAAGAGCTACAGTTCTTAGTACAAGGCTATAATGGCTTAGACGGTACAACTACAGCTCCAAGATGGAATGAGGTTATTCCAAATACTACTTATACTATGGAAAACATAGCTATAGTATCTTTATTCCATGATTTATGTAAAATAGGTACTTATAAGACAGAGTATCGTAATGTTAAAGACGGAGATACCTGGGTTTCAAAGGCATTCTACTCACGCAAAGAAGACTTTGTATATGGTGGACACGGTAGTAAGTCTGTCTATCTTGTAATGAAGTATCTAAAGCTCACTGACATAGAAGCTGCTGCTATTAACTGCCATATGGCTTCTTGGGATCTGTCTACTTACAATAATCCAGGTGAAGTATTCCAGGTTAATCCGCTTGCTTGGTTATTACATGTAGCTGACGAGTCTGCTACTTACATCAAACACAAATAACTATTTAGTTTCGGGGGTATGAGAAATGACGATGATTATGTCTTACAATAGTAATGATGCGCTCGACAAGGAATTTGAGAATGAGATCAACGATACATTTCAAGATTCTTTGGATAAGGTGATTGCTATGCTAAACGGTGACATTCCTGTAGATAAGTCTATAGTGTCTACTGTAGAGTATCTTAAGAATTCATTATGTGATTGTAAGGTAAATGAGATTTTTGATACTGCCGAATACTTTTGCGATTTTTATGATGAAGGACTTCAGGATTAAAGGAGATATATTATGCAAGTAAATTGTATATCACATACAGCTGAACCTGAACTCTTAGCTGCATCTGCTGCTCGTATTTGCTATTCAAGTAGCACTGTAGCTGAGTTTAGACAAGAGCTTAAAGAACATCCAGAGATGGTAACTCGTTTAACTAAAATGTTACAAGACATCGGACATCACAGTGTGTTTGAACACATTTCATTCACATTTACGATAGAAGGAGTGTCACGAGTATTATCCCATCAGCTTGTACGACATAGGATAGCATCATACAGCCAGCGAAGCCAGAGGTATGTATCAGAATGTGGCTTTTCGTATGTAATACCTCCAGCTATTAGAGCAAACAATTATGCACACTCTGCTTTTATAGAATGTATGAATAACATAACAGACGAGTATAAGGCGTTACAAGCATTACTTATTAAGGAGTATGTAGATAACGGCATGGATAAGCAAGCAGCACAGAAAAAAGCTAATGAAGATGCTCGTTTTGTGCTACCTAATGCTTGTGAAACATCTTTAATCATGACAATGAATGTTAGATCATTATACAATTTCTTTAGTGAACGGTGTTGTAATAGAGCTCAGTGGGAAATAAGAGAGCTTGCGTATAAAATGCTTGGGATATGTAAGGACATATCACCAATATTGTTTGAAAATGCTGGACCTGCTTGTTTAACTACAGGTAAATGTCCGGAAGGAAAAATGAGTTGTGGAAAACCTTTTAAGGTACATAAGGACGTATAAGAGAGATACTATTTAGTAAGAGGAGATTATTGAGAAATGTATAGTAATACCTTTAAGAACATTTGTGCTAAGAACGGTGACAAACACTGTTCAGAGCTTTCTAAGGGAGATGCGTACAATGTGATACATGAAATCACTAAAGTACGAACAATTAATTCTAATGACAAATTCAAATACATTAAGAAATTTATTGAAGGCGGTATTACCGTTGCTACATTAAAAAGAAGTATGTCTGATGGTAGTGATTCGGACATCATGAACGATCTTTAATTATAAAAAAGCTAATACAATTTCCCACTTTCCATATAGTCCGGGCTATTAATTATAAATAGTCCGGATTTTTTACTGAAAAACTCGAATTTTTAGTTAGTTATCTGTTATACTATAATTACACCAAAACAACAATCCCGTATGTTATTCAGGAGGTTTATAATATGGCTAAAATATCAAATGCTACTCTCGACGCTAAGGTAGAAGCATATCTTAAAGCAAAGCAGGAACTCGACGAGCTCACTAAGAATGTCGAGTCCATGAAGACAGAGCTTAAAGCTATTGTTAAAGCTACTGGCGGAGATGAGGTATTAACTGAAACTCACAAGCTTACAATCGCACAGCAGACACGTACTGCTATAGATTATAAAGCATTTTCGGAAGCACATCCAAAGCTTGCAGCTAAATTCTCTAATACTACTTCTTACGAAGTGTTTAGAGTTAAATAAGGAGGAAATATAATGAGCACAAAAGCCGCAGAACAGACTGAGATCATCTGCAACACAGACAATGCAAAGGAATTTCGTGATAACATTTCACAGATGTATTCTAAGATCCGTAACAATCTGGAACGTCAGAACAGCCTAGTATCGTACTTAGATTTTTGTACTTTAGCTACAGCTGAGTTATCACAGGTAACAGCACATAACAAAGCTGTAATTGATTTACTTGACGATATTATGTTTGATATCTCAGAACTTACAGATCTTACTAAAGCGTATCTTGACTATAAGCTGTCATTATGCGCTATTCCGGAAGAAACTACGGAAGAAGATACAGAAGAAACTACCTAACAACCAGACTTCATAACAATTTTAGCAGAGCTTGCGTATTATCTTTTTCGTGACTTACGCAAGTTCTGCTACTTTGATAGAGGATTATATGATGAAACAATGTATAATATGTGGAAAACTGTTTACACCAGTTTTAAAGCATTCTACTACTCAAATAACCTGTAGCACTGAATGCCGTAAATTATACCAACAAGAGTATAACAGAAAAGCTGAAACACGTGAGAGAGCTCGTGAAAGAGGTAGGCGTAATTCCAAGACTAGGTGTTTAATCTGTGGAAAACGCATGGACAGGAATCCAGAAGCTTGTGTCGGTAAGCTATCAACCTCACGTATGCACGATCAGTGTGTATACAGAGATTGTGCTATTACTATATTATCCGGTAATACATTAACTAAAGCACAAGCAGAGCGCTTGTATTACAGAGGGTATTCTATAAAAGCTTTTAAAAAGGATCTTAAAAAACATCCGGAAATATTCGAATTTTCAGTTGATGATTTGTTAAAATAAATTTATAATATTAATTGGAGGCTGTTATAATGACAGAACAATGTTTAAAAGTAGAATTCGATAAGGAAAAAGCCTTATACAGAATCTATGACGAAAGTAATAAAGAAAAGACTATTGCTTATGCTAACACATTAAACGAAGCACAGACGCAAATGATTGCGCATAGTGTAGCCATTCTCACAGCTAAGCAGTAATGCTAACATAAAAATCTAAGAAAGGTAAAGTGATGTTATGAAGATTATTGCACGACTTATTTCTCTTTTTGTTAAATTATCTTGGCTAGTAGAGATCGCTGATATTGTATATGTATCAATGTATAGCCCCTCACCTCTCATAGCATCAATTAGATTTATTACCCTTCCTACAGTTTTTATTGCTACTGCTGTTTATTTGTTTTGGATATATACAGATGACTTACAGAAAAAGCGTCGTCAGATACATACACAAGACCAAAAGCGTAAACGGCAGATACGAGAAGGTTGGAAGAAAGAATACGAAACCTTTTATAAAGAGATGCATGGAGGTGATAACTATTGAGTAAAGGAAATCACCAGAAACCACTAATTAGTACTCGTGTGTGCTATAAGGTAGGGCTCATCAAAGTACGTTCTACACAAGCACATTGTCCTGTATGCAGTAAGCTTATAGACCTTAATACTAATAATGTATATAACTATTGTCCGAACTGTGGACAGCACCTTGATTGGACAGGCATACACATTAACAAGGATGAATTTTTAGGCTATGTAGATGAAGTCGAGATACCGACAGTTACGGTACCTAGGAGTATTTTAGTTGATGTGACTGCTGCGAATAAAAACAAATTAAACCCTGATATTATTGACATGACAAAACATTAAGGAGGATTTTAAAATGGAAGATAGAGGATGTAATCGTGAGCTTGGCAATGAAGTTAGACGTTGGTCTACGGGTGACGACGAATGTAATGCTTATTCTGTAGAATATGCTTGTGGTGCTATCTACAATAACAACTTCATGGACATTGTCGGTAATCGTGATCACGATTGTTTTTGGGATTGTTCAAAATGTGTTTACAAGGATGAAGAACCTAAGAGCTAAGAGGTGATATCATGCAACGATTACCTGAGCTGATAAAGCTGAACTACAAACAGCATAAGATAACAGAGGATATGATACCTTCTGTTAAACTTAATACTGGGTATTACAATGTGGTGTTCATCAGCGTAGATAACGCTAAATTCTACATTGTTATAGGCCGATGGAACGATTACGCTAAGTGGTCCGGGATAACAGGTCTGGCTGGTACTGAAAATGCTGTATGGTACGAAGTTACGGTAGAAGAATTTAATATCATACACGAACGCATTATGTCAACACGTCGTACTTCAACTATCGGCATTCCGTATTATTATTTCCCAAACGATTATAAGCCGTTTTTATAAATTTCTTGTTCAATCCTCGAATTTTTAGATTGAGATCTGTTATACTATAATTACAGTAAAACACACATCAACCTAGTCTAACTTTTCGGAGGTAACGCTTATGACAATGACAGAAAAAATGATCAACAGAATCAACAATGATATAGCTAAAGCACAGAAGGGTATCGAACGCCACACACAGCGCAACATCAAGAAAGAAGCTAAGTGTGTAGAGCTTAA
>Ga0310690_10011084_pt1 | contig 11154 bp, 14 predicted proteins | sample AusTroGonzalo_MG_2_FD_207661 | JGI IMG/M metagenome (GOLD analysis project Ga0310690, IMG submission 207661) | Bovine rumen microbial communities from tropical cattle in Woodstock, Queensland, Australia - Gonzalo_04 (v2) (version 2) | ecosystem: Host-associated > Mammals > Digestive system >...
TGACCTGCGCGGTCTTTATTTTCTCCGCAGCGGCGAGCTGACGTTCGTCGCTCTTCGAAAGCCATTCCGACAGCTTGCCGAGCTCGGCTTTGTACTCGTCAAGCCTGTAATACCGAGAGAACACCTTCTGGCAGTCCGCGCACAGCTTGTCCATGACCTTGGAATGCTTCGCCATGACGTCTTCGAGCTGCTTGACGCGCGCGTCAACCCTGTCGCGCTGCGCCTTGTCGGCCTTAGACTCGGACCTGGCATCCCTTACGGATTCCTCGAGCTTCTCTATCTGCGCGTCGGCCTTGGATATCGCCGCGTCGCATTGGCTGACGAGCTTTTCGTTCTTGACGGCGATGTGCTTGGACTTAGTCTCGTAGTTCTTCCTGACGTCAGCGAGACTTGCTGACGCATCTTCGACCGCTTTTGCATGCCGTTCGTCGAAAGCCTTGGTCTTGGCCTTGTACTCCTCGTCGGACCTGTTCAGGACCAGGAGCTGGTTCTGCTTGGAAATCAGCTGCCTGTCCGAAGTGAGGACGTCGCGGTGTATGGCGTCGAACATTTCTCCGAAGATCGAGATGTCGAAGAGCTTCTCTATGAACTCCTTCTTGGCCGCCGACTTAAGCCTGTAGAAGTTGTAGCTGTCGTCGTCGGAGAGGTAGATCGTCCTGAGGAATATCGACAGATCGCATCCGAGCACGTCCCGCTCGAAGAAGTCGCGTGTCTCGGCGATCGACGACTTGGTTATGTCGTTTTCGCCGTCGAGATCCAGCCTGTAGAGCGAAAACGACGACTGCGCGCGCTTGTTAAGTGTCGTGACAGCCTTGTACTTCACGTCGTTAGACGAAAGCCATACGCAGACCCTGACATCCTTGTCCTTGGCGTAGCGGTTGGCGATGTTCTCGGCTTTGACCTTGTTGGGAAGCTGGCCGAAAAGCCCATAGACGAGAGCTCCGAAGAGAAGTGATTTGCCGCACCCGTTCTTGCTGCCCTTGATGTCCTTGTTCTTGCCGCACACAAGCGTGAGGCCCCAATCGAGGTCGAAGTCGAAAGATTCCTCCTCGTAGGACATGAAGTTGCGCATCTCCAGCCTGTCGAACCTGAGTTTCACGTCACTTGCCCTCCGATACGCGGTCGTAGTACGACTCCATGATCCTGTACAGCCTGTCGGGCTCTATCTCCTCTTTTTCGAGAAGACCTTTGTCCATGCTGGCTATGTAGCTCTTCATGTATTCGAGCTTGGACTTGCGTATAAGGTCGACAGACTCGTTGACGGTCTTGCCGCTGGCGTCCTCGTACGACACCTGCACGTCGTAGTCCGGAGTCAGCTCCTCGTAAGGCATAACGTCCTGTACCTTCTGCGTTATCTTGCCGTCCAGTACGCGGTCTACCTCTACGTCGTACACCTTCCTCACGATCTGGCCGGAGTACCTGGAGAAGTCGAACTTGTCGATGCCTTCCTTGAGGATGTCCGACATCCTGACGTCGACGTGGCGCGGCGTGTCGGATATCTCCACGAACTCAAGACTGTCCCGGTCCATTACGTAGTAGCCGCAGCTTCCGCCAGCCTCGCCGAGGTTCTGCTGGTATGGCGAACCGACAAACACGAACTTGCGGCGCTTGACCGTGAACTCCTTGCGCGTATGGATATGCCCGGCGAGGACTGTCCCGCCTGGCTTGGCCTTCATCACGAACTCGCCGATGTTGGAGTTCACCCTACGCTTGTCGCTCGCAGTCGGGGCAGGTCCGCCGACAGCCTCGCTGTGCATGATGGCGTAAGACTCGACGAGATACTTCTGGTCGATGTCGAAATGCCCAGCCATCATGTCGAACTCGCCGTCCCTGTACTGCGAAAAGTCGGTAAGCCACGGCGCCAGCAGGCATTTCTTCCCGCATATCTCCGCGACTTCAGGCTTCTCTACGATAGTCACGTTCCTGTTGTTCCTGAACACGTTGACGGAATTGACTTCGTTGGAGGTCTTGTTGTAGGTGTCATGGTTCCCGACCACGAGATAGAGCTTGCAATAGCTCGTCAGGAGGTCGACGCACTTTATGGCGACGTTCAGGACGCGCAGGTCTAGAGTGTTCCTGTTGTGGAACATGTCGCCCAGGAAAAGCACATGCTTGATTTTCCCAGCTCTTGCGTCTGCGACTATGCGCCTGACGACCTTGACAAGGATGTTCAGCTTGGACACGGAGTTCAGCGCAAGGCCGAAGTGCCAGTCTGTCGTAACGATAAGCCTGTCGTCAATTTTTATCATTCCAGGAAATATTCTACGGCCGCAGAGAAACAAGGCCAGGCCCGTCAAGGCCTGGCCCACCGCCTAGACTTCGGTCGGAGAGAAATTACATCATCCCGCCCATGCCAGAGGGATACGCCGACTGGACAGGCTTGTCGTCTGGGTCGTCGACTACGGCGCAGACGGTCGTAAGCAGGAGCGACGCGACGGAAGACGCGTTTTGGACAACAGAGCATTCGACGAGAGTCGGGTCTACGATTCCGGCGTCAAACATGTCTACGTACTCGTTCTTGAGCGCGTCGTAACCGGCGTTCTTGTTCTCGTTTTCCAGAATCTTGGACACGATAAGCGACGAATCAAGGCCGGCGTTGTCGAATATCTTCCTGGCGGGGGACGAAAGAGACTTCTTGAGGATGTTCACGCCGAGCTTCTCGTCGACGTTGTCCGTTATCGAATCGAAGTCGACGTCCTGCATGGCGCGGAGAAGCGCGACGCCGCCACCGGGGACGATGCCTTCCTTCATGGACGCCTTGGCAGCGGAGAACGCGTCGATTACGCGGTCCTTCTTCTCGTTGAGCTCCGCCTCGGTATGCGCGCCGACGAATATCTTCGCGATACCCGTGGTCAGCCTCGACACGCGCTCTACGAGCTTCTTGTTCTCGAACTCGTCCTTGGTCTGCTCGACCTGCGCGTTAAGGCCCTCGACATACTTGGCGAGCGAATCCTTGGTGGCGTCTGACCCGATTATGACGGTCGTGTCCTTGTTGACGGTCACGCTCTTAGCGACTCCCATGACGCCGTCTTCGACAGTCACGTTGTCGAGCGCGATGCCGTTCTCGTCGGAAACGACCCTGCCGCCGGTCAGCGCGGCTATGTCCTGCAGCATGCCCTTGCGGTTGGCGCCGTAGGAAGGTGCCTTGACGCAGCAGATCGGAAGACCCTTGTTCAGCTTGTTCAAGACGAGTACTGAAAGCGCGTCGCCCTCTATGTCCTCGCAGACGATGAGAAGCGGGCGCATGGCCCTCGCGATAGACTGCAACGGCTTGAGAATCTGGTTGATGCTCGAGATCTTCTTGTCGGTGACGAGCACGTACGGGCTCTCGAGGTTGCACTCCAGCTTTTCGTTGGTCGCGAAGGCCATCGAGACGTAGCCCTTTTCGAAGCTCATGCCCTCGACGACGGTATACGCCATCTCGGTGCCGCCCGACTCGATCTTCACGGTTGAGTTGCCGACCTTGGAAAGAACCTCGGCTATGACCTCGGCAATCTCCTCGTCGTTGTTGGCGGAGATAAGGGCGACCTGCTTGATCTCCTCTTTGGTGGAAATAGGCTTGGAGACGGACTTGAGGTACTCGATGACCTTCTTGGCAGCCTTGTCTATGCCGCGCTTGATGAGCACCGGGTTGGCGTCCATCGTGATGTACTTGAGGCCGTTCTTGTAGATCGAGTATGCGATCTCGGTAGACGTCGTGGTTCCGTCGCCCGCGTCGCTGTTCGTCTTGGCGCTGGCTTCGCGGAGGGCCACTACGCCGGCTTCCTCGAACGGATCCTTGAACGAAAGGCTGTTGAAAATCGAAATGCCGTCCTTGGTGATTTTGGCTGTTCCGCCTTTCATGAGAAGCGAAGGACGACCAGCCGGGCCGAGACTGGAGCATACGGCCTTTTCAGCCTTGGAAATGCCCGCGAGGACCTTCTCAGCGAGCTCTGAATCGTAGTTGATCAGCTTATTCATGTCTAGGAAATCTCCTGGTTCTTAGATATTATACCTGTCCAGGCGCCGGTAAATAATGGCAAGATGATAGGTGAAATAGCTAAATGGCTCCCGACCAGGATAATCGACAAGTTCTTGTCGATTCTGCAGTCTATTCTAGACTTTCTAAACGGCAGGAGGGACGACAAGCTCAGCAAGCAGATAGACGCAGCTGAGAAGAAGCTCAAAGACGCCGTGATGAAGGGAAACCTTGTGGATATACAGCTTGCCAAGGACGAGCTCCAGAAACTGAAGGAAAGGGCCCGCAAATGAAGAAACTTGCAATGGCGCTGGCTGTTCTGGCCGCGGGATGCGCGACGCAGAACAAGGTCGAGGTCATAACGGCCGGGGAGTGGGAGAAAAGCTATACGGCCAAAGACGAAATCCTGGTCAACGGGAAGAAAATCGAAGTCGGGAAGGACGACGTCGTGTGGATGCTTTCGGGAAAGACGTTCTACAAGCTCCTCAAAGACTCGACCGACGGCGCGAAATGAGGGACGACATGAAAGACGACAACGAGGTTGAATACTACGGCAAGAAGGTGAAGGACATAGTCCGCAAGCTGATAGCCGACGAAAAGCTGGTGACTGACTTCTACAGGGACGCGGTTCTCGCGGTAGACCCCGAGTCCAGAGGCGAGATAGCCGAGACTTTCAAGGACATAGCCGACGACGAATACGGCGACCATTACGCCGGGCTCGTGGACTTCGCGTGCAAGTGGCTGGGGTGCAAGGTGCCGTGCGGATACGAAGAGACGAAGAAGCTCGGCTGCAAGCTGAACTGGGAGCTTGCGTCGAAGCTGGCGCGCGGCAAGGGGCCGGAGTATTACGTCAAGAAGGCCATCGAGTCCGAGAAGGACGCGATAAAGGACTACGAAGAGGCTATCAAAATTCTCGACGAGGACATGGATAGCGATTCGCACGCGGACGCCGGCAACCTGAAGGGCCTGCTCGTCAAGATATACTACGACGAGATCGAGCACCTCGAGATGCTGGACATGCTCCTGCACAACGTGCTCGCGTACGACGAAACGGAGGACAAGGAATGAAAAGACTGATTGCTGCGCTGCTCGTCGCCGCCTGCCTGTGCGGCTGCAAGAGCGAGAACAAGATACAGGTGATAAACACGCCTGACTCAGGGAAGCAGTAGACCGTCGGCGACGGCTTCAACAGTGAAGACTACGTCTGGGAAGGCTGGACGTTCGGGACCAACCGCGTGGAAGGGGTGAAGTGACATGGCGAACCAGTTCTACATCGACAAGTACAAAGACTTCGACAAGGTCATCACGACGTACTACCAGGTCAAGGACCACAATGGCAAGGTCGTGAACGTCGACGGCGTAGTCAATCCGCTCAAGGTCGACAACCGCCAGATATACAGCGTGATCGACAACCAGGGCTCTACGCCGCACTGCGCGGGGTACAGCATCTGCGGAATATGCGAGGCGCTGATATGGAAAAGGACCGGCAAGCTCGTTAACCTAAACGCCGACCAGGTCTACGCCAAGGCCAAGACGCTCGACGGCGACAAGGACGGCGAAGGCACGTACCTCGAAGCTGCCATCAAGGCGGCGATGCAGCTCGGAGGCTTCGACCAGGCGGCCAAGAACATCAAGACTGGCTTCGTCTACAATGACAGGACAGACGCGACGGTCGAGACAGTCAAGTACCTGCTCCACAAGTACGACTTCCTGCACGCCGGATTCAGCATCACTAACGGCTGGTACAGTTGCACGAACTCCAACTACGTAATCCACCGCGGGCCGCAGCAGCTCGGCGGCCACGCGGTCGTCATAGTCGGCTACGACAGGACCGGCGTGTACATCGCGAACAGCTGGGGTACAGGCTGGGGCGCCAAAGGCTTTGGCATTCTCCCGTGGTCTGTATTCAAGCAGGAGCTCATGTACTGCTGCTTCTTGCAGAACTGCTTCGACAACTGGAGCGAGAAGTAAGCCTATAGGCTAATTGTAAACCATACGGGTTTACAATGAGGTTGCCTTTATGGTTGCCTCTATGCAAAAGAAAAGGCCGGCTTTGCAGCCGGCCTCAGTTTTACCCCTTGCCAAGTAAATCACTTCTTCTCGATGGCGAGGCGAGCCTTGAGGTACTCGTAAGCTTCCTCGTCGACGAGATCTGCGTCCTTAGCGCTCCTGACGGTGCAGTCGCTGCATCCGCCGCAGTTAAAGTACGCGAGAAACCCGTCGCAGAACCCGCCGACTGCGGCGCGAGTAAGCTCCTCGTACTGTCTGGCCTTCGGATAACGAGCGTCGATGTAGTCTGCGCCTTTGACAGCTACGCTGAAAGCCGTAAGGACGATGTCGCCTTCAAGCTTCGTAATCTTGCCTTCGTCGACGAACTTCTGGACTGTCGCCTTGGCGATCGGAGTCCAAGCTTCATCGAAAGACTGACCGGCGGCGGGAACGCATTCCCTGACCTGCTTCATAGCGGAGACAACCGCCTCGCACTGGGCGTCGGACATCTTCGTCTGGTTAGCCACGAGAGCTGCGGCGGCGCCTACAGCCTTGGAAGTCTTCTCCATCGAGCTGGCCGAAGGAATGCTCTTGCAGCCGGCGAGAACCACCGCAGCTGCGACTACGGAAAAAAGGAACTTCTTCATCTTAGGCGTCCTTCTTGGATTCAATCGCCATGCGAAGACCGCGCATCGACCAGTTGCCGCTGTTGGACAGCTTCGACGAATTGGTGACCTTGAAACGGCGGACGCCGCTCGGGTGCTTCTTTGCGGCGCTGATACACGTAATGGTGCCGTAGCTGCCGCAGTAGGCTACATCGCCTTCGGACAGGCCGTTGATGTTGGCCAGTACTGCCTTCTTGTTCATCTGTTTCGTTCTCATGTTCGCTCCTTTGTGCGTTTCGAGTACACAGGTATTATACGCGAACAGACAATCAGGCTATTTTATAGAGGCGATTGTTTGTCTGGAGTCGGCAGAAGAGATTGTCCTCAGTCGACCAGAGAAGGCTTCTGCTATTAGAAAACTTGAAGAAATTGGACTTTTGCTAGTTGATATTGGAGTTATCAAATGTAGCGTCATACAGAGAATTGATGCAAAGCTCGAGTTGGCCCTTCGTCGCAACGGTATCTTCTACGATTTTGCACGTTTTTCCGTCGAAATTGACGAAATATATGCCAGATTCAGACGACTTGATGTACTGAAGGCCTGTATTGACGAGATTGTCCTTGAACACGATGTTGTCTTCGACGGTCGTAATCCGCGTGGCTCCGCCCTTCTTAGGCTTAAAGTAGAGCTCGTATCCGTCCGTGACCATCTGGGATCCGCAGGCGAACTCGTGAATGACTATTGCTGAACCGTCTGGAATATAGTCGTAGTCCTTGTCCTTGGCTCCGTCGACCTGACGTTTGTCGAAATCGGTATGGTCGTTCTCGTAGCCGCCGTAGACCGCGTCTTCGTTGTCGTCGTACTTGGAGATCTTCCTTGTGACTTGCTCGTCCAGGACCGAATTGAAGTCGAGACGCTCGTCGAGACGCTCGTTAGACTCGTTGCGCTCCATGTTTTCCTGGCTGTTGACGTAGCGCCTGCCGTGGCAGCGCCAGATGTATTTGTGCAGCAGCGGGTTGACTCCGTCTGGCGTCATGTTCCTGTCGTAGGCCTCGGTTATCTCGTACTGCTCGCGCCTGTCGGCGCCCGGGAAGTCTATGGTCACGATGTCCCCTACGTCGGGGTGGATCTTCTCCATGTACTTGCCGACCTGGTTGGTGTCGTAGAAAAGCACTGAGCCGTGCAGCCTGCCCTTGAGAATCCACTTGCCGTCGAGCTCGTTGACCGTAAACGTCAGGAAAAGCAGCGAATACAGGTATCCGTCGCTCTTCTGGTGGTAGTCGAAGGACTTCAGGACGTATTCGTTGACAGGCGTATTCACGAAGAACTCGGTATGCTCGTACGGGTCGCACGCCACAGTCTGCTCCTTGCCGAGCTCGTAGCTCTTGATTTCGCAGGAGAGCATGCCGGACATGACGTCGCACGTGAACCTCTCCCTGTACCCGAGCCCGAGGTTGTACGGCAGGACTTCGTCAGAAAGCCAATGCTTCTAGCCTTCCGGAGTCTCCCAGTAGCCGTCTTTTACCGCCGGGACTTCCATCACGACCTCGGTCTCGTCGATCTTGTACTCCTTGTACTGGCCGAGCTGGGACGCGAGGGCTATGGCGAAGTCGTTGGCGTCGAAGTAGAAGTTGGCGTCAGTATTGGGCATCTGCCCGAACCGGTTCAGCTGCAAGGCGTCGGACTCGACTTCCATGTACGTTATCATCCTGGCCGAAATAGAGTAGTCGGGCGTCTCGTCGTACCCGTAGGCGCGCCGGAGGAGCGTATTCTGGTCCAGGATGTCCTTGTAGTTCTCGAAGTAGTCGGTCTTGAGCTTGTAGTAGCTGCAGTCTACGCCGTAGCTGCGGATGATCTCCCGGTAGTAGTTCCCGATTATCCGGGCTTCCTGCTCTAGGTTCTCCCGGTTGATGTAGCGAAGCTCGCTGAGATTTGACTGAATGACTGCCATGGCGTAAAGTTTCCGTCGATATTTACCGGCGCCTGCCGGCAGGTTTTCGGCCTGTCGCGCGTAAATAAACGTGAAACCGAAGATTTCAGGTAACACTAAACAGGATGAAGAACATGAAGAGTCTTTCCGTTCTGAAAAAGTACGATCAGGCGCTCGTAGCCGAATGCAAGCGTCTTTCCGCGATTTACACCAAGCTCCTCAAGGAGAGCGACGGCGACGAGGACGCCGGCAACGAGGGTCAGGAGACCGCTGACGAGTCCAACGACAAGATGCTCGACGCCGAGGAGTTCTTCAACCAGAAGCCGGCCAACGAGGACGGCGACGAAGGTTCCGAGGATGCCGACGCTGACGGCGACGGCGATGAAGGTTCCGAAGAGACGAACGAGTCCAAGGACGGCGACGGCGACGATGGTGACGACGGCGACGAAGGCAAAGAGAATGCCGACGAGTCCAAGGGCGTGACCAACGACCTTATCGATGTCGACAAGCTTTTCGCTGAAGACGGCGACGATGCCGATGGCGACGATGATTCCGGTGACGAAGACGCTGACGGCGAAGAGAACGCCGATGAGTCCAAGGACGGAGACGACGCCGATGCTGATGGCGACGACGAAGGCAAAGAGAACGCTGACGAGTCCAAAGACGGCGGCGAGGGCGACGAAGGCGGTGAAGGCGAAGAGAACGCTGACGAGTCTGCCGACGATGGCAAGAAAGTGAAGCTTCTCTCCGCTAAGGAGTTCTTCAAGGAAGCCGAAGACGAAGCCAAGAAGGAAAACGGAGAAGAGGGTGCTGAAGGCGACGATTCCGGAAACGAAGACGGCGGCGAAAACGCTGACGAGTCCAAGGACGGCGACGAAGGTTCCGAGAATGCTGACGGCGACGAAGGCGAAGGCGAAGGCGGTGAAGAGGACGTCGACGAGGACGACATGCTGAAGGGCAAGCCTCACAACAACCACAAGGAAGAAGTCACTGAGGGTGACGACGGCGACGAAGGCAAAGACGGCGACGAGGATTCCGAAGGCGAGGAGAACGCCAACGAGTCCAAGGACGGCGACGGCGACGAGGATTCCGATCCTGACGACGTCGTGGCCGAGAGCCTGCAGCGCTTCGTGAAGAAGAACAGGCGTCTCTTCCAGGTCAAGAAGTGAAATTCCTGACGCAGACACAAAGCATCGGCCGCGGATTTACCGCGGCCTTTGTTTTTGCCCAGTAAATATCGGCGTGGAGATTAGAGATTTCAGAAGCCTTCTGCTGGCCGTAAGGAAGTTCTTCCCCGACTGCGGGAAGGACTCGCCTGTTTCCGTAAGGCTGCCGAGGAACGACCAGTCGCGAGAGCTCGTCGCGACAATGCTCGAGAAGAAGCCTATGTCGCTGGCGCAGCTCAGCAAGGAAGACTTGGCGCTCGTGGACGAAATCCTGGACGATTACAGGTTTTCTGTAACAAAGGTCTCTTTCGAAGGCAATAGATGCTTCTTGACCGCCGGACAGGGGACTGACGCCAAGTGCCTTCACTACTACAAGCATGTCAACGGGCGGGAATGCGTGACGCTCGGGCAGATACTGAACCAGCTCCTGGCCTGCTCGGACGAAAGCGGCTTGAAAACGAGTGACTTCACGATACTGGTCCTGTTCGGGCAGAATACGGCGATGGAGCTGAGCACGGACGGATGCGAGACCGACGCCAAGTACGGCGGGATAACGCTGGAGGTGTCATGAAGAACTATTCCCAGCTGAACGCCAACCCTGCCGGCAATGACACGCACGACTGCGCGCTCAGGGCTATATCGCAGGCTGTCGGGATGCCGTACGCCGAAACGGCCGAGCGCCTCGGCATAAAGCTCCACCGGTGGAACCGCGTCTCGCGCGGCCCTACGGCAGACCAGATACAGAGGTCGTTCCAGGACTGCCTGTCTCCGGTTAGGCGCAGGCTCGACAACTGCAGGATGAGCCTTTCGTTCTTCGCGAAGACGATAGGCCCGGGAGTGTACCTCGCGATGGTCTCCGACGAATCTGACGAAAACTCGATGGGCCATATCGTGATGGTGAAAGACGGGAAGTACTGGGACAGCTTCGACTCGGGCAAGTACGGCGTCTACGCGTACTTCGAGGTCACGAAACCTCGAACTTGACGACTTCGTCAGGCTTCTTCTTGCCGTACATGTCAGCGTAGATCTTAAGCCTTTCGCGGAGGTGCTTCCGCGAGTACTTGAAGTTGAAAGAAACGTCGAACAGCCTCGCCTCTTTCTTCTCGGCATGAAGCCTCAGCGTGCGACCTATCGACTGAAGGACCTTGCTGAAGCCCTTCGTCGAAAAGCAGTAGACTACGTTGGTAAGCCTCTTGATGTTGACGCCGGTAGACATGCAGGCCGACTGCGCGAAGAGGATGTTGTTGCCACCCGACTCGAATGCCTCGCGGATTTTCTCGCGTTCCTTGACGTCTATCGTACCGTCGATGTACGTTATCTCGGAGCCGCGAATATTCTTCTCCTTGGCGTACTCGAACAGGCTTTTGCCGAACTCTATCCTGTCGAAGAGCAGGAGTACGTTGTCTTCCATTTTCTCCACAAGGCCGAGCACCGGCTCGTAAAGTCTCACGAAGTTCTTCTCGATGTACTTCAGCTCGTCGTTGTACGCGTCGTTGAACGCTATG
>Ga0310690_10011085_pt1 | contig 11154 bp, 12 predicted proteins | sample AusTroGonzalo_MG_2_FD_207661 | JGI IMG/M metagenome (GOLD analysis project Ga0310690, IMG submission 207661) | Bovine rumen microbial communities from tropical cattle in Woodstock, Queensland, Australia - Gonzalo_04 (v2) (version 2) | ecosystem: Host-associated > Mammals > Digestive system >...
TGCTTTTTATCTCCGATTATCAAAATTAATAAATATCTTATTATATCTAATTTATTAAACTGTTCTTTTGTTAAATTTTTATTATGATATTCAAACCAATCTAAAATTTTTTTAATATCTTCAAGCGCTTTTTGTTGTTTATCATCCATAATTTTAACCCTCCATTAATTCCATTAAATTTTTAACCGGTATTTTATGGCATCCAATTTTAACAAATTCGGACGTTATAGCCAAAACAGTATAATAGCCGATTTTATCACCGTGTTTAACAAGCCCGGCTTTATAAGCCCGGAGCGCCTTGTTGCCTTCCTCCGCGTTAATTGTTATATGTTGACTTGTTTTAAAATCTCCGTTTTTATCACGCCAAACAAAACTTAGATCGTTAGACGGGTTTAACACTTTGCGAATCTCCGCGCGTTGATCGGCGTCAAGCTCCGACTCATAACTATAAGCGGCTTGTGCAAGCTCCGCAAGCGTCCGGCCCTTTAATAAGCGGTTTAGTTTGCGCCTTGCGGCCTCCGCGGCCTTGCGTGCAATCTCTGCAGCGCGTATTTTAAGCGCTTTAACCGATTCGGAGTTGTTTAAAACGTCCGCAAGCTTGATAAATGTTTTAGGCGCTTTAATTTTAAGCGCAAAAGTCGCGTTTAAATCATTAAAAGTTGCTAGCGCCGTTAAAAAGCCCTCTCGATTTGCTTTTTGTGTTAACTTTTGATTGCTATAAAATTTGCAATCCTCTAAAGCACGATTCGCGGCTTCTTGCGGCGTTATATCACGGCCGCCATATTTTAAGTTAACACTTATTGTTTTAAACGGGCAAGCGCGCCATAAATAATTTAAATGTTTACCGGTTGTTACGCTAAAATTATTTTGGCTTATTAATAGGACGGGGTTATTATTTGCGTCCGTGCATATTTTACCGATCAATGTATTATAAGAATAAAAGCGTTCGTGATCATAACCAAGGCTTTTATATCTTGGATAATAATAACGATCCATATAATTGTAAAAATATTCGTGTGCAATATCAATATTATTCATTTTATATCTCCCTTTGTTAACGACTCGGCCTTATTGCCTTATCTATTATTATAATATATTAATATTATAAAATTGTCAAGTATTAAATTAATTTAATATGTTTAATATGTTGTCAATGTTTAAAGCTGTTAAAGGATATATCAATATATGATATACTAATATAAACAATAATTCAATTCTATATAGAGTCTAACAATATTTTATGTCAATATATATGATAAAATAGTAATATAAAATACATATATATCAATATAAATATTTTCAGGAAGGAATAGAGAATCGACTCACCCCGTCCTAATTTGTGCTATTTGATCAACGTTGATCAACAGCCTTCAACGCTTTAAACGTTGACAATCTTTAATTTGTCAACACATAAACCGGCGTTCGCAGCCCGGAGGACGTTGGAAGCGTTGCGAAGGGGGGTAACTCCCCCACGGATCAGGGCGAGGGTACATCAACGCCCGAAAATCTCAAAACGCTCAAAAACTTTTTAGCACCCCTCCCCCACCTCAATAAAAAGCGCAATTTAAAAATTTTATATATTGACAACGCCGAAAAAGTTTTGTATATTGATATATATCAGATAAATTTTAGGAGATATAAACGATGAGTAATGAATTAACACTGTCCGCTCAAACTATTGACGGTTTTTGGGTTTATAAGGTTTATGACAGCCAAGAACGATTGGTATTTATGTTCTATGGTAAATTAAAAGATATAATCAGTATGCGACCTTTTAAAATAAACGCTAAATTTGATCCTAAAGAAGATTATAGATATGAATTAGTGCAATGGTGTGGAAACAGATTGGACGCTGAAAACGCTCTTGACCGCTGGATGAAAGCATCGCCGACACCACTTTATAATATATATAATCAAACTTATAACGACAAATATTACATACAGTGCCTTGAGAACGGAAGGTTTTATAGGTCTGCTCAAGACATTGTAAAAATTTTCAGAGTTAGTCAATCAAGCGTGTCTAATCATTTAAGAGGGGTTACAGGGTATCGGCATGTCAAAGGGCTGACTTTTAAATTCCATCATGGTGAAAGACCTGCGGAGATAGAGTTGGCTGATGGGTACAAACTGCAACAATATGGACCTCACAACGGACATATAACAGTGCAGTCCACAGATCCGATTAACAACCCTAAACTAAGCGACAACGAGGTTGCAACGCTTATTAACAACTTACTGCATCCGGTGTTTATGCCTACACCCATACCCATGCCTACAACTCCTACCTCAGTGCCCATGAGCACCCCTCAGTACCCTGAGATGTACACAACAGGAGATGGCTCATGGAGATAACAACAGACTTCAACACTCTTAACGGCTTGTGGGTGTTCACCGTGCATGATGGAGAGGAGCTACTTTATATAGGCTGTGAGCACTTGAGAACGATACCAACTTTAAGAGAGCTCCGCAGACACTCTCTTGACAAATTACCGGACAAGCTTACAATCAAGCTCATAACGCCTGTAGCAACCAGCGAGGCCGGTGAGGGGCTTGTAGCTACCCTTAAACTTATGACACCACCGCGCTACGGCTCACCTGCCCGTGCAGGACGCTCACGCAAGGTGGAGTGCATTGACACAGGGCGCGTGTACAACACCATGAGCGAGGCAGCACGTGACAACGGGATAACACTGGCTTATTTACACATGCACCTTAAAGGTGCTCCGCAAGCCAGCAAATGCAGAGGATTGAGGTTCAGACGGGTATGATAGACACCTTAGACGAGCAAGTAACACCTACCAGCGCCTATGACCTGCTAACAGAGGTCGAGCGCAAGGCGGTGGACGAGTATGTGGACTTCGTGGTGGAGCAACAACGCAAACGCCATCAACCGGTGGCAGGTGCTCTCAACATGCCTATTCCCAACGAGTACATCCGCAGGTCACGGCAAGCTCTCTATCGCCCTATCGTACGAGCAGCTATTGCTGAGCGCATAACTGAGGAGGCTCGCTCGCTGGACATATCACCCGACAGAGCCGTGCATGAGTTTGCGACAGTGGCGTTTTCAGACATTACTGACTATCTTAAAGCTGGCTATTACGGTGAGCCGGTCATTAAAGACTTAACTGAGATGCCACCCGGCAAAGCTTGCGCCATTAAGTCAATCGAGTGTGAGCCACGCACTATGGGGATGAAATGGAAAATAACGCTTCATGACAAGCTACCAGCGCTCAATGCACTTGCAGACATGATGGGGCTTACTAAACAACAAGAGCGCCCAGTGCTTAAAGAGTATGTAGCACAAGAGCTTAAAGAGCAAGAGCGCAAAGCAATCGAAGCACCGGAGGTCGAGTACACTGAGCTCCTAGAGAGCGTGACCAACAGCAAGGAGCGTGCATGACACAAAAGCGCATATCAGACTGGACAACGGACACGCGTGAGGACACTAGAGCACGTGTGTGGCGACCTGAGCCCCTTCAACGTGACCAGTGGCCACCTGACTACCCGGCGGTGTATCGGTGGCGCACTAAGATGCTCAAAGCGCTATTAGCAGACACCAGCAAGCTTGCCAGCGCTCGCGCCTACTATAGCACCAGACCGGGGCAATTTATAATGGACTGGCTTGACACCTATGATCCACGTAAGTCACCTACTAACAATAACCCTGCGCTGAGAGGTGAGAAATGGATGCCGTTTGTATTTTTTGCAAAGCAAATAGAGGTGATAGAATTTTTTGAGGATTGCTCACATTGCCAAGAGAGCGGACTGGTGGAGAAATGTCGTGATTTTGGGCTTACATGGCTTGCTTGTGCTTATTCAGTGTGGCGGTGGCTGTTTATTAAGAATGATGCGATAGGTTGGGGTAGCCGTAAGGAGTCATTGGTCGATAAACCCGGCGATCCTGATAGCATTTTTGAGAAAATAAGGCTTATGCTTAAAAGAATGCCTAAAATTTGGATGCCTGTCGGCTTTAGCTGGGGGCGACACTCAACATTTATGAAACTTTTAAACCCTGAGAATGGTGCTATTATTGCCGGTGAGGCTGGTGACAACATCGGGCGTGGTGGTAGGCGCTCAATTTACATGGTCGATGAAGCAGCCCACTTAGAGCGAGCGGAGAAAGTTGAGGCAGCTTTGGGTGATAATACCCACGTGCGTATTGATATTTCCAGCGTGAACGGCGTGGGTAACGTTTTTCACCGCCGTAGAGAGAACGGCATTGTTTGGGAGCGTGGTGTTCAAACACCTCCGGGCTACGTTAAAGTGTTTATTGCCGATTGGCGTGACCATCCGCTTAAAACGCAAGAGTGGTATGATGCTCGTAAAGCTCGCTATGAGCGTGAGGGTATGGCTCATATTTTTGCTCAAGAGGTGGACAGGAACTATGCGGCGGCTGTCAGCAATGTGGTCATACCATATCAATGGATTGAAGCGGCTGTAAACGCTCATAAAGAGATAGAGTACCTAGCATGTGAGGTGGAGAAGCATTTGAATGAGTGGTATGCAGGGCTTGATGTGGCTGACGAGGGTAATGACCGGAACGCACTGACGCTTAGAGAGTGGATAATATGGCGGTCAGTGGACGAGTGGGGCGAGAGAGATCCGGGTGTGACAGCTCGTAAGGCTGTCATAGCTTGTAGAGAGCATACAGGGCATATAACCTGTATGTATGACTGTATCGGTGTAGGCGCTGGTGTCAAAACAGAGTACAACAGGCTTACAGCGGACGAGGGTATTGTTGAAGCATGGAAAATACCCTTTATTCCTTGGAATGCAGGGGCATCTGTGGTCAACCCATGGGATAGGATTATACCAGATGATAATGAGAGCTTGCAAAATAAAGATTTTTTTGATAACTTAAAAGCGCAGGCTTGGTGGTCACTCCGTACTCGCTTTTATAAGACGTTCAAAGCTCGAACTGAGGGTGCGGTCTATCCTGTAGATGAGCTCATTTCTCTCGATGGCTCTATGAGGTTGCTGGAACAGTTAAAAAAAGAACTTGCGCAACCTACGGTTGGACATAGTTCGAGGTTGAAATTGCTTATAGAGAAAAAGCCGGACGGAATGCGATCACCAAACCTTGCCGACAGTGGGGTGCTTGCTTTCTTCCCTGTTGATGATAACAACAGCAGTTTAATAATAGGTTCTTATGGAGTGTAGAAAATGCCTAAAGATTTATTGAAATGTACACCAGATATTGAAAGTATGCTACCTTATTTCGACATGGTTACAGACATTGTAGAAGGTGAAGATGCAATTAAAAAAGGTGGTACAAAATATTTACCTAAATTTCCTGATGAAGAAGATAGAGATTATCAATTTCGCTTAGACAACGGTAAATTTACTAATATTTATCGTGATACCTTGGAAGGTTTGGCTACTAAACCGTTCCAAGATGAAGTTACAATCGTAGGTGATGCGGTAACTGACGAAATGAGAGAATTTACCGAGGACGTTGATGGTTGCGGTAATAATCTTTCGAGTTTTGCCGGTTTGACCTTTTTTAACGGTATCAATTACTCTATTGATTGGATTTTCGTTGATTATCCTACAACGAGTATAGCAGCTAATGGTATGACTATTGCAGATGCTAAAAAACGCAATCTTAAACCTTTTTGGCGTCATATATTGGCTAAAAACGTGCTCGAGGTTAGAAGTCATTTTGAGGATGCTAAAGAGATTGTTGATTATTTCCGTTATAAAGAGCCTGCTTACGGTGATGAGCCTGTAAAAGTTAGAGTTTACAGTGAAGAATATGATTTAAACGGTAAAAAGCATATTATGTGGCATTTATATCAAAAACAAGAGACTTTTGATAAGCCAGAAGATGAGTTTATTGAAACAGCCTCAGGTGAAATGTCTATAGGATTTATACCTGTTGTTCCGTTTATAACAGGTCGTAGAGATGGTAATAGATTTAAATTTTATCCTTGTATGAAAGACGCTGCAACTTTGCAGATTAAACTTTATCAGAACGAATCTGCTTTGGAGTACATTAAAAGTTTGGCGTGCTATCCAATGCTTGCAACTGACGGTATTAAACCTAAAGTTGATGGCACTGGTAAACCTGAAAAGATATGTGTCGGCCCTAACCGAGTTTTATATGGTGTAGAACTTAAAAACGGTGGCGGTGGCACTTGGAAATATGTTGAACCTAATGCAAACAGCCTTGAATTTTTGAAAAAAGATATTGATAAAACCAAAACTGACTTGCGTGAGTTGGGCAGACAACCGCTTACAGCATTGTCCTCACAACTTACAACGGTTACAACATCTATTGCAGCAGGTAAAGCTAAATCTGCTGTAACGACATGGGCATTAGCTCTTAAAGACGCTTTAGAGAATGCTCTTTATATCACTATGTTGTGGGAAAATCCTAATGTTCCTTACGATAAACAAATTGAGGTTAATATTTATACCGGATTCGATAACGTGCTTGAAGATGGTTCGGATTTAGAGGAACTTGGTAAAGCTCGTGAACGGCATGATATATCTCAAGAAACTTATTGGGAAGAACTTAAACGCCGTAAGATTTTATCTGCTGAATTTACAGTAGAGCGTGAAAAACAGCGTTTATTAGATGATATTCCTACCGAACCTATCGATTCCACAGACGAAGCAGACTTAAATAATTTTAACAATTTAGAGGAAAAATAAAATGGCATGGAAATTAGATGAAAACAATAACATCGTTTTAAAAGACGGTGATCCTGTGTACGTTGATTCAAACGGTATGGAAAAAACAGTTGGTGTTGATACCATTTCTCGTTTGAATAAAGAAGCCAAGGAACATCGTGAAGCTAAAGAGGAAGCTTTAGCTAAGTTGAAAGCTTATGAAGGTATCGATGCCCAAAAAGCTCGTGAAGCTTTAGACACTGTTAGCAAATTGGACGCTAACAAACTCATTGATACCGGTGAGGTTGATAAACTTAAAGCTCAAATTACTCAACAATTTCAAACTCAGTTGAATGAAAAAGATACAGCTTTGAAAGAGTTGAAAACTCGTTATGATAACATGATTATCGACAATGCTTTTGCTAACAGTGATTTTATCCGCAATAATGTTGCTGTACCTGTTGATATGTTTCAGGCTAAATTCCGTAGCAATTTCAAAGTTGAAAACGGTGATGTTGTTGCTTACGGTTACGATGGCTCACGCCTTATGAGTCAAGAACGCATGGGTGAACCTGCAACGGTTGAAGAAGCTATGCGTATTTTAGCTGAAAGTCATCCACACAAGGAAAGCATTTTGAAAGCTAATATTCCTAGTGGTTCAGGTGCAGGAACAGGCGGTGGTTCTATAGGTGGTGGTCGTTACATGAAACGATCTGACTTTGAAAAATTATCACCTGCTAAACAAGCTGAATATGCAGATAAAATGCGTAAAGGTGAAATACAGTTGACAGATTAGAAATTAGCTGTTAAAGTATAATTGCTAAAGTCTTGGAATAGATGAAGCGCACTTAGGTTGGATAACCTGTAATTTCAATCGGTGCGCTTTTTTACGCACCAAATCAAAAGTTTTAATTAATTGAAAGGTGCTTAATATGGGTAATGTTTTAACCAAAATGATTCCTGACTTGTATCAAGGTTTGGATGTTGTATCAAGAGAGCTGGTTGGATTCATTCCTTCCGTAGCTCGTAACTCTAGCGCTGAACGCGCTGCTGTAGGCGAGGACATCATTGTTCCTATCAGTGTTCCGGGTGAAGCTAAAGACACCACCCCGTCAATGACTGTTCCTGAGCCGGATGATTTCACAGTTGATCATACCGTTATCAAAATCACGAAATCTAAAAATATTTCTTTCGGTTTGACTGGTGAGGAATATCAAGGTTTGCAAAATGGTATGGGTGCTAACTATCACATGAACGGTAATGTTGAGCAAGCTGTTCGTGAACTCTGCAATTTGATTGAAGCTGATGTTGCTGCTGAGGCTGGTGCTCATGCTTCTTATGCTTGGGGTACTGCCGGTACTACTCCGTTTGCTTCAAACTTGAGCGATGCTGCTAACATTCGTAAAGTTTTGGATGACAATGGTACTCCGAGATCTGAACGTTCTTTGGTTATTGATACCACTGCTGGTGTTAACTTGCGTAACTTAACTCAGTTAACCAAAGTTAACGAAGCTGGTAGCTCAATGACCTTGCGTCAAGGCGAATTACTTGATTTGTTTGGATTGTCGATTAAAGAATCTGCACAAGTTTTGAACGCTACCGCTGGCGATGCTACTGGTTTGACTTTGAAAGAAGCCGCCGCAGGCGCTAAGGAATTGGAAGCTTATGCTGTTACCTCTGGCGCTTTGAAAGTTGGTGATGTTATCACCATTGCTGGTGACAACACCAAGTATGTAGTATCTGAAATCCCTGCTTCTTTAGCTGCTAATGCTAAATTTAAGATTTTCGGTGGTTTGAAGAAGGCTGTTGCAGCTCAAAGCGCTGTTACCGTAGTTGGTGGTTCAGTTCGCAACGTTGCTTTCACTCGTAGCGCAATTCAGCTCGTTACTCGTGCTCCTGCTTTGCCGGGTGGTCGTGACGCTGCCGTTGACAGCATGATGATTACCGATCCTCGTTCTGGTTTAGCCTTCGAAGCTCGTGTTTACGAAGGTTATCGTAAGATGCGTATGGAATTGGCTTGCGCTTGGGGTGTTAAAGTTATTAAACCTGAGCACGTTGCTGTTCTGCTTGGTTAATCACGCTAAGGGCAGGGTTAACGCCCTGCCCTTTAATTTTAGGAGATGATTATGAATGAAGTAGCTACCATGAAGGTTTTATATAAACCGGGTAAATATGAAATGATTATCAACGAATCCGATTTTGATGATAAAATTCACGAAAAAATCGGTGAGAAGAAACAGGCTAAACCAGCAGCTAAAGCTGAGGAAAAGAAACCTGTAGAAGATGAAGAATTGAAAGCTCTTATTGGAGAAAAATAATGTTTTACGGTGACGCGGCAGATTTTGAGAATTATTTTAGTGCCAGAGGGTTCGAGCTCCCTGTCGATTGGGATGAGGACAAAATTAACGCTGCGTTGCTTGTAGCATCCGAGTGGTTAGATAGTCAATATGAGGATCTTTGGATAGGTTACAAGAACACTTTTCAACAAGAGCGTTCTTGGCCTCGTCAGCAAGCAATGGTACAAACTTATCCTTATTATAATTTTAAGAATGATGAAATACCTATACAAGTTATCCATGCGACTTATGAAGCTGCTAAACGAGAATTAACTAACACTGGTTCGTTACAGATTGACTATCAACCTTCTCAGTATTCAAAAGTTTCTGTTTATAACGCTGTTACAGTTGAATATAACAGCGCCGTTAGTTCTGTAGGTGATGTTCAAACTCAAATACCTATTATTCAAAGCTTAATGAGTATATTAATAGACGGAAATAAAGGTGGTAATTCTAGCTCTTTGGTAGGCAGAGCAGCGAGGTGCTAATGTTTTATCAAGAAATGCAAAAAATTGCTAATTCAGTTTTGAAACAGTTTAGACAAGGTGATATTAAACTGTATCATTACACTGAATCGAGCGGTGGCACATTAGATGAGCCTGCAGAGTTAAAAGAAGATATTTATGATTTAGATGCAACTATATCAGGTGTTAGTTATGAATATTTAATAACTAATAATTATGTAGCTGCTAGTGATATAACAATTACCGCTGCTGTTATACCTGATATTTATATTACAATTAATGATTTTATTAAAATCAAAGGTGAAAAATACAAATTAATTAAAGATATATCGGTTGCACCTACAGCCGTTGAGGGTACAGGTCAACCTGTCGTATGGCGGTTTATTTGCCGAAAGGGTTAACCGATGGCTACAACCTTTGAAAAGTTTTACGCATTACAAATTCCCGAAATTAGAAACCTATTTATATCTACAATAGAAGATATAGCAGGAAATGCTAATATTGATGAAATGATTAAAGCTATTGAGGATAATGATTTGGAACGACTCGTGCAAGCGAGTGGTTTTAATGTTGTATTTCTTAATAAAATTATTGATAAGATTGAAGATGTTTATGAAAAATCAGGCAATATGATTGTTGATAAATGGCCTAGATTACGAAACGGTTTAGGATTAACAAAAGCTGTTTTTAATATTCGAGATGAGTTTGCTGAAAACGAGCTTAAAAATTTTTCATCAAATTTTATTACTAATATAAGCAATGAAGTGCGTGATACTATCAGGGAAACTTTAACTGATGGTATGGCAAGAGGTATAAATCCTCGTGAAACAGCTCTTAATATTGTCGGTAGAAAAGATAGAGTTACAGGTAAACGAATCGGCGGTACTATTGGTTTAGCGAGTAATCAAACAAAATGGGTTAATAATGCTAGGTTGTATTTACAGAATTTAGATGAGCGTTATTTTGCTTTGAGTTTAAGAGATAAGCGATTTGATTCAATCGTTAAAAAAGCTATAAAAGACAAGAAACCTTTGAGTAAAGAAAAGATAAGTCAGCTTATAACTGCTTATGAAAGTAAAGCTTTGAAATACAGAGCTGATGCTATAGCACGAACCGAAACCATGCAGGCTATTAATCGAGGTGAATATAGAGCCATAGCTCAGAATATAGAAGAAGGTTTGATAACAGAGGATATGGTTACAAAATGGTGGTCTAACAGTGCTGATGAAAGAGTTAGACAATCTCATGTTAATTTAGGTAATCGTTATAACAAAAGTAATGCTATCGGTTTTAACGAGGTTTTTGAAACTTCAAGAGGTTCTAAATTGCTTTATCCGGGTGATACCTCATTAGGTGCAGATTTACATGAGATAATTCATTGTCGTTGTAAATGTGAATATAGAATTGATTTTATTAAACAGGTGAACGATGAAAAAAATAACCAATAATTACTCTCAGCAGATAAATTTAGTATATGAAAAAGCTAAAGAAGTAGCTGAAAAAAAAGCTCTTGCTGTAATGAAGGATAGTATTCAAGATTTAATAGAGGAAAGTTCTCGACCTGTTAACGATGGAGGTAGAATGCCTGTTGATACAGGTTTTTTAAGATTTTCCGGTAAGGCAAGTTTGAATATTCCACCAACAGGACCGATAAGAGGTAGGCATCGTTTAGGAAAAGAAACCGGAACTATATATCCAACTGATATATCAGGAAGTGTGAAAAATAATTTAATTAAAAT
>Ga0310690_10011086_pt1 | contig 11154 bp, 12 predicted proteins | sample AusTroGonzalo_MG_2_FD_207661 | JGI IMG/M metagenome (GOLD analysis project Ga0310690, IMG submission 207661) | Bovine rumen microbial communities from tropical cattle in Woodstock, Queensland, Australia - Gonzalo_04 (v2) (version 2) | ecosystem: Host-associated > Mammals > Digestive system >...
TCCGACACCGGCTGAAGCCACCGTCACATGGATCAACAGCCATATTTCAACAATATACTTGGAAAATGGACAAGGAGAATACTATCAAGGCATCGGAGTCCAATTGGACGACGACCTAGAAGCAAGCTCTTGGGATGGAACAGACATTTACCTGTCTGAAATGGGCATGTTAACCTTCCAAATCGACTCTGATGGAGTTTATGCAGAATATGATATAAAGAAGATTGAAATCTACTACAGTTCTTTCAGCGGTAACTTACCTGAAGGGGGAGGCTGGAGTAACGATGGATCAAAGTTGACATGGGATGATGGTCTGAACTGGTCCGTTATACTGCAGAATGAAGGTCCTGACCCAGATCATATGAGCATAGCAGTTACCCAGGTAGTGTTCACCTTGCAAAAGTCAACAAAATAACCACACATATTGTAACAACCAATAAAGGCGGCCTTCATTTTGAGGGTCGCCTTTTTATTTGTTTGATTTCATCTGGGAGAGCACCAATCCCACCACGACCACCAAAATGCCGACAATCTTGTTCACTGTCAAGGATTCGATGGCGAGGAGATAACTGAAAATCGCCGTGAAGACAGGTATCAGGTTGGAATAGACATTGGCTCGCGAGGCACCGAGTTTGCTGAAAGCAAAGGCCCACAAGGCATAAGCGCCAGCACTGCAGAAGATACCCAAACAGACCAAAGGGACGATGTAGGCACTGACGTTGGCGAAGTTGGACGGCTCGAAGTGCTCCATGATGAAGACCATGGGAATGAAGTAAATCATGCCGACGATGTTCTGCATCCAGGTGATGGTCAGGGGTTTATAGAGCTTGGTAAGTCGTATCAAAGCGATGGAATAGCCTACGGCCACAATCACCGACCCGCAGAGAAACAAGATGCCTTTAGGCGAGGCGGTGAGCTCAAGGTTCTTGTTGAGCAGCATGACGATGACGCCGGCAAAAGAGATGATGAAGCCCACGATGTTCATGGGGGTTAGTCGCTCCTTGAGGAAAATGCGTGCCGCGATAGGCGTGACCAAGGGGATGAGGGCGATGATGCCGGCTCCGATGACAGGGGAGGAGTTCTTCAACCCGTAGCCCTCGAAGATGAAATAGAGGAAAGGCTCGAACAAGGCGGCGATGGCGAACAGCCCTAGGTGTTTTTTCTGGATTTTTTCGTTGAGGCGGAAGACGAAGAGTATCGTCGTCAGGAAAATGGTGGCTACCACGAGGCGCAGAAAGATGGTCGCCGTGGGGTTGAGGTTTTCGTAAACCTGTGTGGACCATACGAACGACATGCCCCAGAAAATCATGGCAAGTATGCCGGCCAGATGGACGATGGTTGTTCTGTTTTTCATGCCGCAAAAGTACGTTTTTTTGAGATTGTTTTCCCAAAGAGGAATAATTCGGCAAGGTTTTTGTAGTTTTGCAGCGTAAAAAGGAAATCAAATCAAGTTAAATTATTAAAAATCTATCGAAATGAAAAAGTTAAGTATGATTTGCTTGGCCATTTTGGCCGTTTTTGCAATGGCTTCATGCCGTGGCCCGATGGGTCCAGAAGGTCCGCAAGGCCCCGCTGGAAATGATGGCAATGCCAATGTTGCCTCTTCAACCGTTACGATTGCTTCGAGCGAGTGGCGTTGGGTGAACAATTGCCAATGGAAGGTTGACATTGACTATCCCGCCATCAACAACAATGTTTACAACTATGGCGCTGTCCTCGTTTATATGGATGTGGACGGAGCTTGGTCGCAAGTGCCGCTGACCTATTACTACGAAGATCAATTGGAAGACGGCACCTATATCAACTGCGCGGCTTCCATCGAGGTGGCTACCTTGAGCGACGGTGGTGTGCGCCTGTTCTGGACCGAGAGCGACTTCTTCGACGGTGCGCGTCCGCAAACCCGTGATTTCAAGATTGTGGCTATCGAAGCCTCGGTTTACGACCACCGCAGCGATGTCGATTACAGCGACTACAACGCTGTGAAGACAGCCTTCCAATTAGCAGACTGATTGAGAATTTGAAGAAACGGAATAAAGACTCGTCACGCAGACGGGTCTTTTTTTTTGTTTCACGCAGAAACCGCAGAAATCGCAGAATCCTGCCAGCCACTTCGTTTGTATCGCTTTGCGTTTCCCATAATTCAGCGAGTTCTGCATGGGGAAAAATTACACAGAAGAATCCTATTGTATGCTTTGTTTGCGTCGCTTTGCGCTTCCCATAGTTCTGCGTATTCAGCGTGAGATTTATTACCGCACTGCCAAAGAAAACCACATAAACCCGACATAGCCCAAGGTCAGCAAAGCGCCTTCCCAGCGGGAAATCTTGCGCCCTTTGCCAGTGAAGACGAACAAGAACATCATTGCGTTGGCAGCGAAAAGGATTAGCAGTTGCTTGTTCATGATAGGCTCAAACGGCAATGGGGTGATAAGCGCACTGACACCCAAGACCATGAAAATGTTCATAATGTTGGAACCTAACACGTTGCCGATGGCGATGCCTGAGTTCTTCTTTAGTGCTGCTACGACGGAGGTGATGAGTTCGGGTAGGGAAGTGGCTGTGGCGACAACGGTCAGACCGATGGTGCTTTCGCTCATGCCCCAATTACGGGCAAGGATTTGGGCGTTGCTTGAGACAAGTTCACCGCCAGCATAAAGTCCAATGATGCCCACGACGATTTCCAAAATGGTCTTGCCCCATGGCATAGGAGTTTGGGCTTCCTCGGTGGTAGTGTTGTCGTCTTTTTTCCGCAGGGTGAGCAGAAAATAGCCCAAACCGAAAACTAGCAAAATGATTCCCTCAATCCAATCTACGTTGATGGTGGCGTCTTTGCTCATGAAAAAGTCATTGGCCATCAGCGCGATGATGGCAGTGGCGAAGATGCCCATGGGGATGTCGCGGACAATGGAAATATGTTTCACTTCGACGGGCCAAATGAGTGCGCTTACGCCCAAGATGAGCAAAATGTTCATCGTGTTGCTTCCGATGATGTTGCCTATGGCGAGTCCAGGACTGCCGTGGATGCACGAAAACACATTGACAATCATTTCGGGCAAGGAAGTGCCCAAGGCCACGATGGTCAGGCCGATGATGAGCGGCGACATCTTGGCGCGGATGCCCACGGAAGAGGCCCCGTTGACGAGCCAATTCGCGCCCAAAATCAGGGCAACGAATCCGAGAGCGAGGAGTAATAAAGGTATTAGAGAGGTCATTTATTCTTTTTTACTATGGCTTATGGCCTATGGCCAATGGCTCGCTTCACCCAAAGTGTCGAAGTCTGCGTCTATTGCAGAAGCTGGCCATTGGCCATGAGCCATCAGCCATTGTTTATTCAATTATTATAGTTTCTAGCTCCAAAAATCTTGCTTCCCACACGAACCATGGTCGCGCCTTCCTCGATGGCAATCAGATAGTCGTCTGACATGCCCATCGAAATCTCCTTGAATTGCGGTTGGTCGGTAAAGTAGTCTTGTTTCAAAGTCTCGAAAATCGATTTCAGGCGCTTGAATTCTTTTCGGATTTCGGTTTCATCGTCGGTGAAAGTGGCCATGCCCATTACACCGCAAATGCGTACGTTTTCCATCGCCTTGAAAGCCTCAGAACCAAGCAGTTGTCGGGCTTCATCGAGGTCGAGGCCGAATTTAGTTTCTTCTTGTGCGATATGGAATTGCAGCAAGCAATCTACAACGCGATCGTGTTTCTTGGCTTCCTTGTTGACAGCCTCAAGCAGGTTGGCCGTGTCGATGCTGTGGATAAGCGTGACGAAAGGAATGATATATTTGATTTTGTTGGTCTGTAAGTGACCGATGAAATGCCATTGGATGTCTTGCGGCAGCACCTCGTGCTTGTCACGCATCTCCAGGGCGTGGTTTTCGCCGAAAACGCGCTGGCCAGCATCGTAGGCTTCCTGCAAGTCGCAGACGGGCTTGGTCTTGCTGACGGCCACCAACGTCACGCCGTCGGGCACCGTCGCCCTGATTTTTCCCAAGTTTTCCTTGATCATTTTGTCATGAATTAAAACCGTGCAAAAATACAGAAAATCTTTTTGCGCGTCTCCAATCCAACAATTAAACAATTAAACATCTAAACAATTCAACAATATTTCCTATTTTTGCGCCAAAATTTTAGAAAACTATGTTTGAAGGTTTAAGCGAAAAATTAGAACGATCGTTCAAGGTCCTGAAAGGACAGGCTTTTATCACGGAGGTCAATATTGCCGACACGATGAAGGAAATCCGTCGCGCCCTCTTGGATGCCGACGTGAGCTATAAGATTGCCAAGGATGTCACCAACAATATCAAGGAGAAAGCCCTTGGTCAAGAGATACTTACCTCTGTGAAACCAGGCGAGATGATGGTCAAGATTGTACACGACGAACTGGCCGAACTGATGGGCGGCGAGGCCGTGGACATCAACTTGAAAGGTCAGCCGAGCATTATCCTGATTGCGGGTCTGCAAGGTTCTGGTAAGACCACTTTCTCTGCAAAATTGGCTTATTATCTGAAACGCAAGCGTAGCAAGCAAGTCTTGTTGGTTGCTGGCGACGTGTATCGTCCGGCAGCCATCGAGCAGTTGAAGGTTTTGGGTCAACAGGTTGAGGTTGAGGTATATAGCGAGGAAGGCAACAAGAACCCCGTGCAGATTGCGCAGAATGCCATCAATCATGCCCGCAGTCAGGGCAAGAATGTAGTCATCATCGATACTGCTGGTCGTTTGGCAGTTGATGAGGAAATGATGAATGAGATTGCCAACATCAAGGAGAAGGTGCATCCGCACGAGACTTTGTTTGTGGTTGATGCCATGACGGGTCAGGATGCCGTGAATACCGCAAAGGCCTTCAACGACCGCCTCGACTTCGACGGCGTGGTACTGACCAAGTTGGACGGCGATACCCGTGGTGGTGCTGCTCTTACTATCCGCACGGTGGTACAGAAGCCCATCAAGTTCGTTGGTATCGGCGAGAAGATGGATGCTCTCGATGTGTTCCATCCCAAGCGCATGGCCGACCGTATCCTTGGCATGGGTGATATTGTCTCTCTTGTGGAACGTGCTCAGGAGCAATTCGACGAGGAAGAAGCCCGAAAGTTGCAGAAGAAACTTGCCCAGAACGAGTTCAATTACAACGACTTCCTGAAGCAAATCCAGCAAATCAAGAAGATGGGCAACCTGAAGGATTTGGCCAGCATGATTCCTGGCATGGACAAGGCTTTGAAAGGCGAGGAAATTGACGATGATGCCTTCAAGAGCATTGAGGCCATCATTTATTCGATGACGCCGCAGGAGCGCGAGAACCCGAAGATTCTCAACGGTTCGCGTCGCAAACGTATCGCCGACGGTAGCGGTACCAGCATCGTTGAAGTGAACCGCCTTGTGAAGCAGTTTGAGGAAACCGCCAAGATGATGCGCATGATGACCACAGGCGGTGGCAAGAAATTGATGCGCATGGCAGCGGCTGGAAAGAGACGTAGATAATGAAATCTCAAGATTTGGTATTTCAAAATTTCAAAATTTAAAGATTAACACATAACTATGGCCACTTATAAGAGATTTGAGGATTTGCCGATTTGGCAGGAAGCAAGAGCTTTTTCGAAAAGAATCTTTGAAGTCTCTAAAAATGGTGACTTTGCAAAAGAATACAGGCTGTGTTCTCAAATACACGCTTCATCAGGCTCTATCATGGACAATATAGCTGAAGGCTTTGAAAGAGATGGAAATGGAGAGTTTAAACAGTATTTGTTTATAGCTAAAGGGTCATGCGGCGAAACCAGAAGTCAAATCTATCGCGCTTACGATTATGGTTTTCTTGACGAAACCACTTTTGAAGAATTGAAAAACCAATCAGTAGAGATTTCACAATCTATTAGTAATTTTATTGATTATCTGCAAAATACAGATATTAAAAGGTTTAAAATACAAGAAGTCTAACAACCCTGACAAATCTTGAAATTCTGAAATTAGAAATCTTGAAATCTATTACATATATGGATAATAAAATCATTGATGGCAAAGCCATCTCCGACCAAATCAAGAAAGAAATTGCGGCTGAAGTTGGCGGCATGATTGACAAGGGTATGCATGCCCCGCATCTCGCTGCTGTCATTGTGGGCGATGACGGTGCCAGCAAAACCTATGTGGCCTCTAAGGAAAAGGCTTGTCATTCGGTGGGTATGACCTCCTCGGTGTATCGTCTGCCCCTCACCACAACGGAAAAGGAAATGCTCGACATGGTCGAATTCCTCAACAACGACCCCGAAATTGATGGCTATATCATCCAATTGCCTTTGCCCAAGCACATTGATGAGAACAAGGTCATTGGTGCCATCAAGCCTGAGAAGGATGTGGACGGTTTTACGAGTGTCAATGCAGGTCGCATGATGTTGGGTCAACCTTGCTACATTCCCGCCACGCCCAATGGCATTATGGAGCTTATCAAACGCTCTGACATTGAAACCGTTGGCAAAAATGTGGTCGTTTTGGGCCGCTCCAATATTGTAGGTACGCCCATGGCTATCCTGATGTCGCGCAAGGGTATCGACTCGACTGTCACTTTGTGCCACAGCCGCACGAAGAACCTGCCTGAAATCTGCCGTAATGCGGACATTCTTGTGGCCGCCATTGGCAAGCAGGGTTTTGTAACTGCCGACATGGTGAAACCTGGTGCCGTGGTTATTGATGTGGGTATTCACCGTATCGACGACCCGACCAGTCCGAAGGGATACAAGATTTTGGGTGACGTGGACTACGATGAGGTTTACAAAGTGGCCTCGAAAATCACGCCTGTCCCGGGCGGCGTAGGTCCCATGACTATCGTTTCGCTGCTTCAGAACACGCTGAAAGCGGCGAAGGGCGAAGTGTTTCCTAAATAATTGACGATTTAACGCTGGTTTTGGATTGCATCGAAGGCGTTTTCAAAAGCAGCTCGCATTTGATTTTCATCCCTGATGATTTGCCGCAATTGCTCTAATCGCGGCGCATTCTCCGACTCGGGTAGCCAAAGTTTGAGGTAACCCGAGTCGGAGTATTTTTCTAGCAAGTGCTGACGAAAACGTTGGTATTGTCCTTCCTTGTCCAATTCGGGAGAATGGTCGAGGCCATACTGGATGGTGCGGCGGATGACTTTATTGGGCTCTATAAGACGGTCAGCTTCGGCGACAATTTTGCCGTAGATACTGCGAGGTTCGTGTTCCGATGAGGCACGATGGTCTTCGGCAGCTTGCGCCATCGTCTCAATTTGGTTTTCATCGAACCAATCGCGTAATTTCCTGTCTTGGCGGATAATGCGCCCGGAAACAAGGTGGTGTGTGTCGCGACCTTCGCAAAGTCCTGTATCGTGGTAGGCAGCGATGGCATAGACCATGTCGGCGTTCACGTCGTAATGCTCGGCCAAGGCCAAACTACGTTCAATCACCTCATTGGCATGGTTGCGGCGATGGGCGGCATCGAAGCTGTCGTATCGCGGAAGGATATGATGCTCGATGTATTCCTTTAGTGAAGGATTAATGCTGAAAATCATTGTTTTATACAGGGGGTAATTAATACCTAATACGGTCTTCGGTGTCTGTCCAGAGGCGGAACGACTGCAAGGCCTCATCGCGAAGTAGGGGAATGATGGGCACTGTGCGTTCGTTGAGCGGTTTGCCTAATTCTTCATAGATGAAGTTGTCGGAAAAGTCGATGGATTCTGCGTCCTCGCGGGTGTTGCCATAATAGATTCTGTCGATGTGCGCCCAATAGATGGCACCGAGACACATCGGGCAAGGCTCGCAGGAGGTGTAGATGACACATCCTGAAAGGTCGAATGTGCCCAATTGCCGACAGGCTTCGCGGATAGCGCTGACCTCGGCATGGGCGGTTGGGTCGTTATGGAGCGTGACGCAGTTGGAACCTTTGGCGACAAGGTTTCCATCTTTTACGATGACGGCACCAAAAGGACCACCGCCACGTTTGACGCTCTCGTTGGCCAAGCGAATGGCTTCGCGCATCCATTCGCAGTCTTGTTCTGTGATTTTTATTGTGTTTTCCATGAGATTAACTTGTTGTGTGTTTGAAATTACCATCCTCCGCCTCCGCCAGCATTCACCGTGGTGTACATCGAATTGACATTGACGTTGGTGCTTTGTCCGCCTGTGTAGGTGAAAGTTCCCGTATAGTATCCGTTCCAGTTGTTACCGCTGGTGATGGTGCCGCCGTATTTGACGGTATAGCTTTGGCCTACATGCAGCTGCGGGTCAGTGAAGAGCATGACCATGCTGTTACCGCCGCCACCAGGACCACCACCACCGCCTCCGGTGAAGGTCGGGCATTGGTAAGTGCAAATAACAGTGCCGTCCGACTTGAGAATTTGGATGGCATAACCAGGCTGTGTGTTGATTTTCAGTGAGGGCTGTGTGCAGACGTTGGAGGTTGGGTCGCTGGTGCCGCCTCCCGTTCCGATGGAGGTGCTACCCGTAATCTTAAACTGGTTCCAGTCGCAGTCGAAGCCTTCTTCAGGAGAGCGGGCTCCGTTAGAAATATTGAAGCCACCGTTGATGAACATCGTGCCGTTCGAGTCGGTGCCGTCGTTGGCATCGCTGTGGGCGTAATAGATGCCGCCGTTGATGGTGAGGTTTTGTGATGCGTTTACGGCGTCGTCCTTTACCGAGTAGGCCTCTATGTTGCCGCCGTTGATGGTCAGCGTGGATTTGCTTTCGATGCATTCGCCGCCTTCGTTCTGCGTCTGGGTACAATGCACGGTGATGTTGCCGCTGTTGATGGTGACGTTGCCTCTTGCCTTGATGCCTTTGGGGTTGGCGTAGTCGCCACCTTGACCTGGTCCAGGAGGCCATCCGCCACCGCCACCAGAGCTGATGGTGATGCGCTCACCGGATGTGGTGACACTAAGGGTGAGGTCGTCGTTGTTGCCACCTTGAGTGCCAATGATGATGGCAGCGGTGGTGTGGCTATCGTCGCCCACGTTGATACCCTTGCCGCCTGTACCCGTACTGGTGAGGATAAGGTCGCCTGAGAGGATGCTCATATTGCCGTTGGAGCGCAGACAGCAACAGGTGTAAGCGTCTTTGGTGCTGCCGCTGACGGTGTAGGAGGCGCCGTTGCCTTCTGTATTGATGCGGAAGGTGCCGCCGTCGATGGTCAGGTTGCCGTCGGCGCTGATGGCTTTACCGCCGTGGTTCGATTCAGGCAGGTTGATGTCGAAGTAGCCGCCTGTGATGTTGATGTCGTTGTCGCACTTGATGGCAGTACAGTAGGCCGGTACATTCTGGTTGTTCTCCACCTGCATGACGGTGCTGCCATACGAGGTGATTTCAATCCAGCCGCCCGCAATGGTGAGGTTGCCGTCCACCTTGAGGCCTTTCGACATGTCGCCTGTATGCACGATGTGGAGGTCGCCGTTGATGAAAACATCGCTGTCGGCCTTGATGCCCTTGCTGTCTTCACCCGATGTGTCTGCGAAGAGGCTTCCTCCATTCATGGTGAAGTTGCCCGATACTTTCACGCTTCTCGCTGTCTCTGCGGTAGTGTGGATGCTGAGGTTGCCGTCCTGAATGGTGATGTCGCCTGAGAAATCGAGGCCGTCGGAACCCGAACCGGCAATGGTGAGCTGACCATTGTTCCAAACGAGGTTGCTGTTACCATGGATGCCATCGCTGTCGGCATCATGGATGGTGATGTTGGCCCCGTTGATGGTTAAGGTGCCTTCCACCGAGATGCCGTGTTTGGCGTTGCCAGTAATTCCTATGGAGTGTTGCGAACTGCCCGGATTGCTTATGGTGAGGTCTCCAGCGGCATAAAGGGCACCGTTGATGGGACTGTTGGCATTGTCGGCAATTTCGGAGATGCCTCTGATATACAGCGTTGCGGCTGAAGGAGAGGCGAAGTTGATGGCGGCAGTGGTGCTGCTAGTGAGTGTTAATGTGCTCAGTGTCATATTGAACGGATAGCTGCTGTAAACGGTCAATGAGCCGTTGTCAGAAGTGCCTGAAACGACATACGGGACATTGGCCATCGTGGAGTTCACCGTGACATTGGCACCGTTGGTGGCAACCGTTACACCATCGTTGGAGAACGGGTTAATGATGCTTGCACTGTTGCCATTATAAATAATGTACACCGTATCGCCTGCTGGAGGAAGTTCCTGCAAAACGAAAGTGATACTGTCGAAAGTGTTGATGGGGAACACGCTATAGCCGCAGCCTGCATTGAGAAGCATATTGGCGGGGTTGCTTCCTTCAAAATGGATTAGGTGGATGTCGTTCACGTCGTTGTCGTAAACTACCGAACCATTGTTGTGCAGGTTGATGTGATAATTTTGTGCATGGAGGCCCATGTAACCAAGCAGCAAGGCCAATATGAATAAGGTCTTTTTCATAGCTTGATCATTTTAAGGGTTTGTGTTTGTGTTTTGACGAGATAAAGGCCTATGGATAGTTCGCTGATATCAATGGATTGGTCTCCAGTGATTTGGAGCGATTTCACCAAACGTCCGTCGAGTGCGTATATTTTGACATTGTGTGTGCCTGATACATTGCGGAAACATAGTACATCGTGGACGGGACTGGGATAAATCTCGATGTTGGTGTTGATGCTTTCAAGTGTGCCAACCATTTCCTCGCAGGTGATTTTACGGATGTCGGAGAGGGGGTAGCTGACATCGTTCATGCCATCGATGCTCTCGGTGATGACCAATCTTACGCCTTCCTCAAAGTACATGTAACTGGAGTTGTGCATGTCGTAAGTGGCTTCTGTCCCATCGTTTAGGAAAATGGTGACATGGACATAGGTGCTCTGTGCGGCCATTTGGAAAGCCATTCCCCATAGCAGTACCACTAACAGCAGACCTTGTTTCAATAGATTTTTCATAAGATGATAATTTAATACAAAAAAGGAAGGGACAAAGGTACGATTTTCGTTGAATTACAACATGTTTTCGAGGAGAATTTTTGCTGTTTTGGCGAAACTATGGGTCTAAAAGTGGGAATTTTAGGCATCGGCTTGCAAATAAGGCCCTGTGACGGATTCCTTGCAGTCCAACATTTCGTTTGGTGTACCGCTGAAAATGACCTTGCCGCCCATGGCACCGCCGCCGGGACCAAGTTCAATCAAATAGTCGCAAGATTTCAGCATTTCAAGGTTGTGCTCGATGAGGAAAATGGTGTTTCC
>Ga0310690_10011088_pt1 | contig 11153 bp, 12 predicted proteins | sample AusTroGonzalo_MG_2_FD_207661 | JGI IMG/M metagenome (GOLD analysis project Ga0310690, IMG submission 207661) | Bovine rumen microbial communities from tropical cattle in Woodstock, Queensland, Australia - Gonzalo_04 (v2) (version 2) | ecosystem: Host-associated > Mammals > Digestive system >...
GACGCGAACGCAGGCGCACGCCTTGCCGAGAAGACAATCAACGCCGATTATATCATCCTGGCGGAAGATTCGGCCAGAGCGGAGCGCTTTGGCCGAATCTACGTCAAAGACGCCGGTCCTACTGGGGACCACGGATGGACTACCAGGGTGATTGATACGCGGGAAACCTACCGGCAGATCCGGGATATGATCCGGGACAGAATCGGGACAAAAAATGCCGAAAACGGCACCTCTAACCCCCAATAGAACGCACCAGAATGGACTTTAGCAATGACGAGCAAGTCAGATCATCCCGACCACACACCGGTAACGGGTTAAAAAACAATTCGTTGCCGGTTTTTTCATCCAAAACCGGGACAGAACCGGGACAAATCATTTCTTTGGACGATCTTCTCCAGGCAATCCTGGATGCGGCGCCCAAAGAAAAAAAAATGTATTTTTTCAAACCCATTCCAGGAGTCGATTATCGGGCGCCGAGACTCTCTCGAGGGGATGCCGGTTGGTTCGTTTTCTATTATGTCAAGGATCCTAGTACCGGCCGCCTTCGCCGGATCCGCGTCAAGATCAACCATATCAAACCCACGCGCGAGCGCGAGCGCGTAGCGCGCGAGATGATCGCCGCCCTGGGCGAACGCCTCGCCCTGGGATGGAACCCGCTGCGGGATGCCGGCGCCCCGCGCTCAGGCGTCGGCGTCTTCGATGCATACGCGGCATTCCTGGCCGCCAAGAAGAAGGAGGCGGAGATCCAGTCTGTCGCGTCTTACAAGTCATACGTGAAAGTCTTTTCGGCGTGGCTGAAGGAAAACGGCTTCTCGAAGGACCGGCCGATCGGCTGCGTGTCCCACGAAACGGCCGTCGCGTTCATGGAGTACCTGGACACCAAGGATGATATCTCGCCGAGAACCTGGAACAACTATCTGTCGTTCCTGATGACGCTCCACGCCTGGCTTATTACCCGGGGCTATATCGCCGTGAACCCCTTCGACGGGATCCGGCGAAAACCAAAGCGCCTGATGAAGAAAACGCGGCGGATGCTGACCGGAGGCGAACTCGCGCAGCTGCTCTCCTGGTTACGAACGGAGAATCCAGAATACCTCGCCGTCTGCCTGCTGTGTTACTGCTGCTTCGTGCGGCCGAAGGAAATCGCGCTGCTGCGCTGCGGGGACCTGGATCTCCAGCGGCAGCTGCTATTCATCCGGGGCGATATCGCGAAGAATGACCGCGACTCCGTCCGGACGATTCCGGACGCGGCGCTTCCGGACCTGCAGCGTCTCGACCTTTCACATCCGGACTGGTACCTGTTCGGCAGGAACACCGGCCGCGGGAGCGATTTCCGCCCGGAGCCCGAGCCGGTGAACCACCGGAAATTCGAGGCCTTCTGGTCCGCGAAGGTCAGATCTGCGCTGGGATTCCCGGACGAGATCCAGCTCTACAGCCTGAAGGATACCGGTATCACGAACATGGCCAGCTCCGGAATCCCGATTAACCTGGTCCGGCAGCAGGCGGATCACAGCAACGTGGCCATCACATCGATCTACCTGGGGCAGAACCAGGCGAAGGCCGTCGAGGAACTGAAAGCCGCGGATATCATTCCAGAAGGATCTGCAGTGGCTGGGCTATAGCCACTGGATCCGGTTATAGGTGATATAGTAATGCGCCCGGTTCGGGCATCCGGTCTCGAGGATGGACGGATGCACCATGATCTTGCCGTTACTCTCTGTCAGCTTCCATTCCCCCTCGCGAAAAACAAGCACGGAGACGGTTCCGCACCCGTCCGGGCAGAGATGCTTCGAGATGCCGTGTTTCCGGCTGATGTAAATCTTCCCGTATTCCAGGGAGCCATTCTCGGGAAGCGTGTCCATGAAGACAGGCTCCAGCTCTGTCAGTCTCTTTTCCATATCTTTCTATGTGGTTATGATGAATCTCCTTACAAGTGACCAGATCTCCCGGCGCCAGCCGATGACGGCCAGGGCCAGCAGCCAAAAGAATGCTCCGATCCGGAACCGCTGCCACCAGGTCAGCTTCTTCTCCACCTCCTTGACAACTGTCCTGTTCACCAGGCCCTCGTGCGAACTATCTGCACGGATCACCTGGGCCGTTGTCGCTACCGGCACAATCGCCGGCAGCGACTCGTTTGACTTATTGTGGATCGTGTGGTGCAGCAGCCCGTCTTCGACATAGGCATCGCTCTCGGCGATGGAAGTCTCTACGTGCGAGCGAAAATCGGCCGGCAGGATAGCGGACGAGCTCTCAGCCGGAATTGGAACCAGTACCAGGCTATCGCGGATGCTCACGACCGTCGAATCGATATAGTTCACGACCGTACTGTCCCTGGTCACCACCTGTACAGGCGGCTTCTGAATGGCGCATGACGCGAGCAGCGCGACGCAAATAGCCAAGGCGATGTGTTTGGTGGCCCTGATCATCATTTGTCTACCTCCATCACCTTGACCTGCCCGCGCTGCTGATGGGCGTTATTATATAGGCCGATATGTATCCACCTGGATCCGGACTTCACATTTCTTTCCAGGAGGATCTGATCGAACTTGGTGCCGGTCTTGCTAAACCAGTCCACGACGAAATCGCGGAACTTGTTGAAGGATCCGCTCACCTGCAGGTCGGCGGCATAGCCGATCATGTGGACGGAGGTTGCCGATCCTTTGATTTCCGGCGCATCGTTGAGTTTCTTGCAACGATATCCGCTGGACACACGGATAGGCTGTCCGTAAGCCGCACGTAACGGATCCAGCACCTTCTCGACTAATTCGGCCAGATGTCCTACGATCTCGAAGGTTGGCGTGTTGTCGATTCCGCGCTTTTTGGCGGTATCGCTCTTGATGAACTCGGACAGTTCAAAATATTGGTATTTACGCATCGTCTTCTTTTTTTAGAATTTCATTTGCTTCGTCTTCACCCATCTCTCCGCCGACCTTTCCGGCGAAGAACCTGAGTAACCAACGGTACACGCCGGCCATCGAGAACGACATACCTTTCGACTCGAGATAGTTGCCGACGATAGAGAGGAACTCGTTCCCATACACCAAGGCGAGGGTCCCCCACTCCAGCCATGTCTTATCGAAAGCGATGGCGATGGTTGTGGCAAGGATCAGCCAGCAGATATAGAGGAAAACTTTCGTCAGGGACCGGCGGATGGCCGTCGACGCCCGGACGATCTCGCCGCGTTTCTTGGCTGCCTTGATCCCATAGGCAAGATCCAGGATAACAAGAAACAAACCCGGTACCGCGTAGGGTATCATGCGCAGTACGGCCGTTTTTAGGAGGGTGACGAGGGCGGCGCTGGCGCCGCTTTCGACAATGAGGGCAGAATCTTCCGTCATAGTAGATTTATTTTGAAATTATCGTAGTCTTTCCTGATGCCCGGCCGATCAATGGCGTCGAGCAGAGCTTGGGCCTTTCCGAGGTCGGACGTGGCCTTGATTAACCCGAGGTAAGAATTGATAGAATCCATGTAATTGCGCCCGCAGCGCTCCTTGTTTCTTGCTACCTCAAGCGCGCGACTAAAGATTCGCCGCGAAATATGGACTCTTCCCGGAAGAATATGGTAGCCGAGGAACTCGAGGCCATGCTCAACCGGCTGGCAGTAGAATTTCCTGGGATGAAGGGTAATGTCAAGCTCTGCGCACATTTTCCGGATCGCCGGCATCATTGCAAGCACCATTTCCTTATTGTCGGTCAAGAGCACGGAATCGTCCACGAATCGCACGTAATACGGCGTGACGTTCTCGACGATGAACTCATCGATCTCGACGGGGTAAAAACTCGATGCGGACTGATAAAACTGGTATCCTATCAGCCCACCCGTACCAGGATCCTTAGTATAGACGGACTTATAGGCCGGGATATCGTTCCAATCCCAGATCGGGGACTTTCGCATGGATCGCTCCGGATTGCAAAAACAAGCCACCCGTAGAGCATAGAGCACATCGTCCTTGTCGCTCCCTCGATAGTATTTATCGATCAGGGAACGGAACTGCGCGTAGACCTTATCCTGGTTGAAATTGGGAAAGTATCCGCGGAAATCATACTTGATTATCCAAGCTGGGCGCGTGTATCCATGCGAGCAGGCATACATGTTCTCGATAACCTTATTAACAGCTGCCTGCGTCCCCATGCCGACTCGGTTGTTGTAGGTGTACGGGGAAAGACGGGTCTCGAGCAGCGGTTCAACGCGCTCCATCAGAAACGCCATCACGGTTTTTAGTTCCGGCTCTGCAGCGAATACCTCTCGCGGCTTGCTTCCGCGGCGATGAACAAAGGAGTAGTTGGAGCCGGGGGTGTAGGACCTTGCGTTCGTAGACTCCGTAAGGCGGTCAAGCCTGGCATACCTATCATGCTCGAAGAATACCATATCCTCCGAGCGCCGGTTGTGCTTTCTTGCAAGTTTGTTCGCCTTGTCTATTACTAACAGGTCCATTTTAAGCAATGGTTTTATGACGTTGATTTTAATTTCGTGACCGGGCGTGCCGTTAAGGCATTACGCACATTGTTGTTGTTGCAAAAGCCGTTGTTGTTGAAATTCCAGGCATTCGTAGCGGAATTCCGCACAGACGACCAGCGATTGGCGCTTCCGGGCGGGAACTGCTATTCGCTCTCGTATAAATGATACGGCCCGCCCTCTCTTAAAATCAACTTTCATCTCTCCGTGTTTCGGAGATAATTACTTGTTTGTACACCCCTCGGCTCCATTTTTCAACTCCTTCTTCAATCTTCGCAATCTGGCTGAGGAAGAATCTCTCCCTCTTCCGTCTCTTGCGTTTATGCTTCGGGCCGATGAACTCTAGATTCTCAAACGCAAATTCAATCAACGCTTCAAAAGCCTGCAAGTCGCCGATGAATATGTCGAGATGGTCCCGCTTATGGCCATTGATCCTGATATCCTTAATAACCTTCTGATCATCGTACACATAATGCTCGTCGCGAAGTCGGTAAGCAAGAGCAAACTCCCGAACCATAGCAATGTTTAGCGCCATCAACTCCTTACCGATAATCTCCTTATCGAAATCGTTGAACGCAGATACGAGCCTCCTTGTATGAACAAGAAGCTGCTTGCAGTCAATCCATATCCCAGCGTTACACTTCATTGCGATTGATGGGGGCCGGGCCTCGCCACGGCCCCCAAATTTGAGTTACACAAGTTTTAAGAGCGTGACCGGGCGTGCCGTAAAGGCATCACGCACATTGCTGTAGGCGCAAAAGCCGTAGTTGTTGAAATACCAGGCATACGTAGCGGAATACCGCACAGACGACCAGCGAGTGGCGCGGTTGCTAAGAGTGGTAGCTCCGCAGGTGTTCACCTTCGACCAATGGGCGTCGATCATAAGGTCAAGCAGTTCGTCCATGGACGGCAGCCACCAGTTGTGGGATGCTGCCGTCTCTCCGGCTCCATTTACGTAATAGTTAAAGCAGTAATTCGCCGCTGGATACCAACATGGCGTACCGCCTTGCGAATTAGGATCCGGAGAGGCTTTGGTGTATTGACCAAGCAGGTAGGTGTTCCATTTCCCTTGTTCGTGCACCTTATGGTCGCTGTCGTGTGCCGTAAAGCACGAGCCGGGGTTCCGGATGGCCAGCGTCTGCCGGACATAGTTCTCCCATGTCCCGTAGAGATCCTTTGCGTTTCCGCCACCGGGCGTGAGTGCGTCGAAATTGGCTTTGCTCATTACCTGCGCTGCGTCCCACGCAGCGGCGGGGTGCAGGATGGTGTTCGCGCCTGTGTAAGAGTTCTGCATAAGGGAATTGAGGTTCATTCCGGCGTTAGTCGTTTTGATTCCATTACGCATCACATTCTTACCGGCTCCTACCGTCGAGCCCGCTACCGGATAGCCTCCGCTGACATTCGTATCCCCCGTGGACGATTCGCTGCCTGTGTCAGAGGCGGCCATCGTCCAGCGACGCGACACCTCGGAGAGGGCTACGATGCGGGCCATGCCGTTCACGAATCCGTAGATCACGCCGTAGGCGACATATCCAGACGGGAGAGATCCGGAAGCGTATGTTCCCCAGCCGACAATTTTGATGGCGCGGCTGGAGTTCATGAGGACAACGTCGCCGATCCCCGCGTTTGAAGCGGGGATCAGCACGTTTGATCCCTTGGGAATCACGCGCCCGGTAGAGGCGTCGATCCCGGTTATCGTCAACGCCATGCCTTAATCGTTGATTTCGGCTTCGACCTCGGCGACAATCTCCGCAACCTCTTCGGCGACGTCAGCAATCACGGCAGCGGGGACGCCGGAGATATTGACGTTCCCCTGAGCGTCGCGCGTTGCCCAGAAGTTGTAGGTAGAGCCATCCTTGGTGAGGCGGCCGTTGATGTTGATGCTGGTGAGGTTTCCGTTCTCCGTCCGGTATTCGCCGGAAGCGGTGCAGGTCGCGCCCTCGTTCTCGTAGGAGTAAGAAGCGCCTGAGAAAGTGTTGTTTTTGGTAATCATAATTTTGAAATTTAATGGGTAAAACTATTTGCTCTTGGTTTTCTGCTCTTCCGGATCCGCCCAGAGGATACCCTCCAGGACGCCTGCGAAGATCGTGAAGACGTCGTGGGGCTTCCCGTCCAGGCCGATAACCGCCTTGTTCTCGGCGGCGAGCTGATGGTAAGCGTCCCATGGCATCGTCTTGGGTTCAATGAAGGTGTCATCGTTCCAGAAGTTCTTGCGGAGCTCCGCAAGTTTCTCGTACTTCGCCTCCATTTCTTTAAGCTCGTCACAGGGCTCCCCGTTGCTGAGCTCTTTGTATCGGGCATCGAAGGCCTCGGCGTCTTTGATACCGGCTTCAGCCACAAGAGCGCCATCTTGTTCCACGATGGACTTCATGGCTTTATCGATCGCTTTTTTGAAGCGGAACACCTTGTATGCGTGCGCAGAATCAAGGGTGTGCGAGGTGACATCCAGGATACCGGCGTTAATAAGGTTGTTGATGATGTAGTTCTTCATTATTCGTCGGTCTTGATGGTCTTGGCGAGACACCAGATTGCGCCGCAGTTGGCGATGAGAAGCGCAGCAGAGAACAATTTGACGGCTCTCTCAGGGCAGAAATTCCACACACCAGCACAGGTAGCGATGGTGAGCATTCCGTAGATGACGAGGGCGATGATCTTGACGCCCTTCGCAATTCTTGATTTGTTGTTCATTGTATTTGATTTTTATGAGGTTTAAGGCACAGTGATGCTGGACGCGCTGCCCGTCAAATCGTTGTTAAACGGATAGTCAAATACAACGCTCGCGTTTACCGAGGTAGACGGGAGTCCGCCGCTTACAGGGACCCATAAATAGTTGCTGTTGTCAGAAGAGAACAAGGTCTTTTGCTGCCCAGCCGTGCCGCCTACGAGGGTTGCCGATACGGAGGGCGTTATGGTTGAATTTCCCGAACTCGGCGAGCTGCCGAATACATAGCTGGCGCTATTGGAAAGCGTTAAAGTACCGGAGATGGTATGTGTCGCGCCAGTGTAGGGAACATTTGCTGTGCTTAGTGTCGCATTGACCGTAATTCTATAAGCCCTCCAGATGAAGCCGCCATACGACACCTCTGTAACCATGTCGGTTTTTTCAATGGACATGGCCGTAATCTGCGTACCGTCCATTGCGAAAGCGCCGGTGACAAGCTGATCGGTTATTCGATCGGATCCAGGCACGAATGCCACGGAATAAGGGGTATATAGGTAGAGATCGGAGGAAATTGCATTATATGCGTATCCGCTTGGCGGGTTTCCGCCCGGAAGCAGACATACAACTATCCGGAAATTATGATTTCTCCTGTATGAATTAAGTATCGGGACGCGAGGGTACCAGACACCGCTGTCCTGCTTATCGGAATCGTCAAAGTTCAACTGGAAGGTCTTGTATCCGTAATCCTGGTTGATAAAGGAACTGAATGTCTTGCCTGTTATGATAAGATTCTTCGCCCAGTCGGTCGTGTCAATAAGCAGGAACGCTATGTAGGAACCATAGTAATCTGATGCGCTTTCCAGGAGCTCTTGGATAGAAAGCGATTGGTTGGGAATCCATATTCTTCCGTCCGGACGGTGCCCGTTTGATATCCCTTCCGCGAAGAGGTTGATGTACGACCAATCATCGTATGCGAGCCTGGCTGCTTCCACTACAAGCGGCGTGCAAGCCCCAGGAGCGTAGCCGTCAAAATCAAGGACGCGGAAATATTCGGTATATCCGATACCCCGCGGGCGAAGATACGACCAATCGTTCTGCGGTTCGTTATTGGATAGAGCGAGCTGTGGCAGCGCCGCCGCGAAGCCGTATCTTGCTGCGGCCCTATCCGAAACGGATAGGATCCCAGGGTTGGAATGGCGAACTGGCTTGTATTTCGCCATTGCGTTGACGTTCGGGCCGTTCATAATCATGTCTCCCAAGTCGTAAGGGGGACCGCCAAGGCCGGCGGCCACCGAAATATCGCCGAGACTGACTGGAGCGGTCAATAGAGTATATCCGTTATTCCATCCCATATCAAAGCATTGTTTGTAGTTTTGTTTTTAACCTCATGTTCTCCGCATTTAACCTGCGCAATTCGTTTTCGAGGCGCAGTATCCGGTTTTCGTGATCCTGCGCGACCTTGATAAGCGGCGCTGTGAACTTGTCATATTCGACCCGCTTATACTCCCCCCAGATAGGGCTTACCGCGTTCGGCATATTGCTTTCCACCTCCTGCGCAACCAGGCCAATGTCTTTACCGGACAGCCTGTCAAAGAGTTTGGTCGCTTTGTCGTTCCACTCAAACTCGACGGGACGCGAGCCTAATACAATCGTTTTTGCCTTGGTAATAGAGAGATCGATTATATTCTTTTTCAGGCGCGCATCTGATGCGGTTCCGCCTGTAACCTGGCCGGTCGCGTAAACATTCCCGTCTATCGTCGCGTTTCCGGAAACGCCCAAAGATCCACTTATATAAAGACGAAATGATGTATCCTGATCGTGGCCTATTGATACATTTCCATTATCCGAGAAGAGAATACCCGGATAACCGGAATGCGCCGTCTGAAAGTACAGGCCAAACTTCGTCCTGTTCTCAATCGTATAGCCCCAGTTTGTATTCGCGACCCCGTAAAAATACATCGGCCCGGAAAGGTTTAACTGCCCGCCAATATGGGTGGGCTTTCCGCCTGGCTGCAGGAACAGATTTCCTATCTCATCGGATGACGCACCAACGCTTGCTACGCGGAGGAAATTCTGCCCACCGTACCCACCATACATATTCAGTTCGCTACCGAAAGCGCCAAGAACTACGGAGTAGTGGTAGTTTGTCGGGTCTGCCGCGCTTTGAATCTTCAACTGCCCGTCACTCTTACTGATAACGATATCGCCGGACGCCGCAATGCTCCCCACTCCGGTCATGTCGCCCGACACGTTCGCCGTGCCGTCGAAGCTCTGCCCCCAGAGCGTCCGCGCGGTCGTCAGCTTGATGGCCTTGTTCGCGCTGCCGGAGGTGAAGTAGCCCTCCAGGGTGGTTGCGCGGCCCTCGAGATTCGTGGCGCGACTCTCGAGATTCGTGGCGCGGCCGGCAAGCCCGGACAGCGTCGTCGCGAGATCCGCCCCGTTCAGCTCGACTGACGTCACGTAGAGGGAGGACGCCGAGAGCATGTCCGCGAACATGGCCGTCGCCGTCAGCTCATCGAAGTCGTCCCTCGCACTGACGCTGTCGATCTGCGACTGGAGGGACTGCAGGGCGGCGTCCAAGATCGCCTCGTCCGACTGGAGCGCGGCGATGGTCGCATAGGTGCTCGCCGCGGTCGTGGCGAGCAGGTAGCCCGCGCTGGCATGATTGCCCCAGCCATACGCCGTGTCCCAGTTGGACTGCTTCGCGGTGGTGGGAAGCGAGTAGCCTGAGGCGAAGGCCAGAGCAAGCGTCCCGGTGGTGGTGACCGGCGTGCCGGAGACGCTGAACCCGGTCGGAACCGTCATCGCGACCGACGTCACACCGGAACTCGTCACGTATCCCTGGGACGTCACCCAGGACTGCGTGGCATACCCCTGGGATGCAACCCAGGACTGCGTGGCGTAACCGGTAAGATCCGCGGCCTTGAGGTAGCCGTAGGCGGAAGCGACGTCCGGGATATGCGCAGCGGCGATCAGCGTTGATCCGTACGGATCGGTGGTTCCCGTCAGGGAGGCCCACATCGCCGCCAGGTCGATGCCGGAAGCGCCGCCGCCGGGAGAATAGCCGCCGCCGCTGATGAAGCCGTCCGTGTAGAAGCCGTCGGCCCCGACAAGCTCGACCCCGTAGGTGCCGACCTGGAAGTAGATGCTGTCCGTGAGGTAGAACCGGGCCGCCTGGACGTAGTTCGTGGTCTTGATCAGGCCGGATGCCATAATGGATCCGATCCCGGTCAAGTTCTGCGTATCCGCCGAAGCCTGGACATGCGTCGTACCGATATAGCCGCGATCGGTGATGTACCCAGCGTTTGCGTGATTACCCCAGCTGTACGCCTCGTCCCAGTGATCTACCTTCTCCTGGGTAATCGTGTCCAGGACGGCAAGATTTGCGTGGGTGTGCGCGGATCCGCTGATATTCGAGATGCGGTCGTACAGGTCGCGTCCGAGCGATGCGGCAAGGGCGTAACCCGCTACGCCGGCAGTGTAGTCCTCCCATGGCCCGGACCACACATGCACATCCTCACGGGTGATCACGCGCTGCAGGTACTCCTTGATTCCGCTCAGCGACGCATTTCCCCACTCGAGCGTCAGCGGATCCTGGACCAGGAAAAGAAGTTCTTCGGCAAGATCTGCGGCCGGAAATTCATCCAGCCTGGTTTTCAAAAAAAAAAGATCCTCGGAGGGCAGCTCCTCGGAGGGCGGTTCATCGCCGATGTATAGCGCCCCGTGCCGTTGCGCCGGATCGTAATCACCGAGACCCTCCTGATCGTTGAAGTACCGCCCGTTGTCCAGTGCGCCGAGATGGTAGGTGAACTTCGCACTGCCAAGGGCGTTGTCCTGCAGGTCGGTTTCCTGGGAATCCACAACGATGCGCGCCAGACTTCCTGAAGCGAGAATATAGCGGTCGTGTGCTTTCAGGAAATCCAGCCAGAGAGCCGACTCGCGGGCGGAGCCAAGCCGGCCGGAGTAGACCTCCTTGCCTTCGGTCGCATCGTTCCGGAGTTCGTATTCGGACGCGCCACTGAGGAAAGCGACCGA
>Ga0310690_10011089_pt1 | contig 11152 bp, 8 predicted proteins | sample AusTroGonzalo_MG_2_FD_207661 | JGI IMG/M metagenome (GOLD analysis project Ga0310690, IMG submission 207661) | Bovine rumen microbial communities from tropical cattle in Woodstock, Queensland, Australia - Gonzalo_04 (v2) (version 2) | ecosystem: Host-associated > Mammals > Digestive system >...
TGTTATTGGTACTATGCACGTCACGGACTCATACTCGCCAAGTTCGCGGCCATATTTCACGGCATCTGAAAGAGGGCCGTTCTTGCCGACTGACAGAAACGCCGAGACCTTTGGCCTTGCCTCGTCGCGTGCGGCAAGAAGCCCGCGCTCGCGCAAGGTCCTGTAGCAGGCGATGGCCGTGTTGACGGCAGGATCCACGAAAACGATGTCTTCGGCGATCAATGCCGAGTAATCCTTGCTCTCGCGCATCTTCGCAAGAGTCTCGCGGAATACGTCAACGACAAAGGGATAGTGCGTGCAGCCGAGGATTATTGCCTTGATGGGCGACTTGCCGCCGCTCGCGCGATACTCTTCAACGAGCGCGACGATGTTGGTGCGTGCGCATTCGCGCATCCCGGCGTCGCCGCTCTCGACGGCCTCGGCGAGCCCGATTCCGCCGCGGCTTGCGATCTCAACTGCGGCAGACGGCGCAAGCGCCCCGCGCAACGTGCGCTGATAGACGCCGGAAGATATCGTGGCGGGAGTCGCGATGACTCCGACTGCGCACGGCCCCTTTACGCCTGAAATCGCCTCCATCGCCCCTTCTACGCCTGCGTTGACTACGCCTATTACGGGAGAGTCGCCTGGTCGCGCCATCGCCTTTACGCGCTCAAGCCCGTAGGCGGTCGCGGTGTTGCATGCTATGACAACGGCCTTGGACGGCTCATGGCCAAGCGGGCCGAGGACAAACTGCGCGTCCTTCACGACCAGCTCGCGGAGATATTCAGCCTTGCCTGCGGCATCGTAGCGGCCATACGGCATGTTGGCCTGGTCGCCGAAATACACGAAGCTCTCGCCTGCGAAGTCGGGCTTGCCGTCAGGGCGCATCTCGCCTGTAGCGTTGTCGAAGCGGTCGATCTCAAGGAATCGCTCAAGGACCGAGAGCCCTCCTATTCCGGAGTCAAAAACCCCTATCGGCTGCGTGGGACGCGGCCCCGGCGCCCTCTTGCCCGCGAACTCCCTGACGCGGGCGTAGAAGCGCGTCCACAGGGGATCAGCGTTCAAGGCGGCGAGGACCTCAGGGTGGAACTGCACGCCCGCCGCAGGATACCAGTCGCACTCTATCGCCTCAACAACGCCCTCGGGAGACTTCGCGGCTACGCGAAAGCCAGGCGCGAGCCTCTCCACCGCCTGATGATGGACGGAATTAACGCCAAATACGCCGGCGCCGCATATGGCCGCAAGCCGCGTATCGGGGGACACAAAGATCTTGTGGACGATGTCGCGCGCCGAAAGGCCGATGTCGCGGCAACGGTGGGACTCCTGCGACTTGAATGGATATTCGCTCGGGAGATCCTGGTGGAGAGAGCCGCCGAAGAATACGTTCATGACCTGCTCTCCGCGGCAAGTCCCGTAGAGGGGAACTCCATGTCTCACGGCGCAGGAGAGAAGCGCCCATTCATAGGAGTCGCGCGTCAAGTTGACGCGGCCGAGCTTCGGGGCGGGCTCCTCGCCGTATCTCGCAGGGGCCACGTCCTCGCCGCCCGTCATGATCAAGAGGTCGAGCGACGGCACGATCCTCTCCAAGTCGTCGGCCGACGCCGTGCGGCACACTATGACAGGGACATCGCCAGAGCGGCGCACCGCCTCGACGTAGTTGCTTACGGAAATCGACCCGTCTGCGGCGCACGGATCGGAAATTCCGACGAGCGCCGCCGCAAGGAACAACGCCGTCATGCGCCCTTGCCTCCCTTCGCCGCCTTATTGCGGCGGATTATGAAGAGCGAAACGCCTATCCACGCCGCAAGCGCGAAAGACGATATCAAGAAGACGGGGAGCCATCCAATCGTGAACACAAGGGCGAAAGCAAGCGCGACCCAGAGGTTCATCGCAGGCTCGTGGAGAAGCTGCTTTCCGGCGAACGACGCCGCGGCAATCGTCTTGTTGTCGGGATCGACGGTCCTGAGGAGGAGAAGCCCCGTAGCAGTTACGCCTGTCGCCTGGCCGAACTCGGCGATCCCGCGCTCGAACCAGGCCTCGGTGAAGAGGCGGCGCGAGAACCAGAGAACCGCGAAAATCGTCCACACGATGCCGGCGACGACCATGATCATGAGCGGCATCCAGTTAGCCGCGACGACGGAAAGCTCTATCGTAGTAATCGCCGACACGGCGAGGTAGTCGAGGGAGGCGCCGGAAATGCGCGTCATCTGGTCCTTGTCGACGAGGAGGTCGATCTTGGACATGCGCGCAAGCACATGCAGCAATACGCCGCCTATCATGCAGAGCGGGAACATCGGGAAGCCGCTAAATAGGCGCGTCCCCGCCTCCGGGAACATGGCTATCTCAAGATGCTTGAAACCCTCGAGGATTCCAAAGCCTATCAGCACTGCGAGCCCCACGATGGCGATGTGCCACGCGAGGGAATCGACGGAGTCCGGGAGGACCGTCTGCCGCCCCGCCGAAGGGCGCATGTCGCGCGCATGGATGCCGCGCCTCTCGTTGACGGAGCGGCGGGAGAACGGGCGCACCATCTTCACGTATCCGCGCCTGTAGGCCCAGTTGACGAGAAGCATGCCTATCGCTATTCCGCAGACCATGCCTATCGTCGCGACGGTGTATCCAAGGGCGATGCCCGCCCGCCAGTCGTGGGCGATGAACGCCTCGGTCATGCCGCCGACCGTGCCGTGGCCACCCTCGAAGCCAAGCTCCAGGAGGTTTCCGAAGGCGGGGGAGACCTTGAAGACGGGCGCGAGCAGGAAGCCGCAAAGGCCTATTCCGACCACATACTGCCCCCATATGACGATCTGGGCAAGCGCAAGCTGCGGAAAGACGGACGAGGCGAGGTTCTTGACCTTGGGGACTCCGCTGCCGAGGAAAAGCGTCGCGAATATGATATTGATGAGGAATCCCGGCATCCGGCGCATCTCGTCGGTGATCTCCTCGGGAATGACGGACCTAAAGCACGTCACGAGGACAAGGCCGAGAAGCCCGCCCACGACAGACGACGGCAAATACAGCTTCTGGAGGAGGGGTATCTGGACGCGCAGTATCTTGCCCGAGACGAGCAGGATGGAAAGCATCACGAATATTATGACTGCATTCATCTGCTACAAGGCTATTCAAGCTTCGACTTCTGCCTTGGGTCGAATGCGTCGCGAAGGCCCTCGCCCACAAGAACCGTAAGAAGCATGACCGTGAAAAGAGATAGGGCCGGGAAGAGGACGAGCCACCATGCGCCGCGGAACTGCTGGGCCTCGTGCATGAGCTCGCCGCACGAGGGCGTCATCGGAGGAAGCCCGAAGCCGAGGAAGTCAAGGGCCGCAAGAGACCCGATGGCCCCCATGAGCAGGAACGGGAAGAGGGTGACGAGCGGAGTCAGGGCATTTGGCAGGATGTGGCCGAATATTATCCTGGTCGCGGAAAGGCCCTGCACCTTCGCGGCATCGACAAACGCCCTCGTCCTGAGGCGAAGGAACTCGGCGCGCATGTAGTAGGAGACGCCTATCCAGTTGAAGAGCGCATAGCAGACAAGGAGGACCGTGAACGACCGCCCGACAGTAGAGCCGATGAAGATCATTACGTAGAGGAACGGGACGGCGGACCATATCTCCGTGAAGCGCTGGAGGGTTATGTCGGCGGTTCCCCCGAAATACCCCTCGACCGCGCCGACCACAAGGCCGGTCAGCATCGCCCAGAACGCGAGCATGAGGCCGAAGAGAAGCGCTATGCGCATGCCGTGGACTACGCGCGCATATACGTCGCGCCCGCCTGCGTCGATGCCAAAGGGATGCTCCCTGCAGGGGCGGAACGGAAACGATATCTCCGGCGGCGGCAGCTCCTTCACCGTCGCGGCTGGGGGATTCTTCGGCGAGAGGAATACGCGCGTGCGCCCTTCGCGGCTGCGCAGGCGGATGTCGTATTCCGACGAAATTGACTTGACCGCCGAAAGCGCCTCGGGCGACGTCCGGCCGCCGACGGCGGCTGCGACGTCAGAAGGCCCCTCGAAGTCGGAGACTTCGCCGCCCGGGAGGATCGTGAAGCGCGCCGTCCTTATGTCGTAGTCGGTCTCCATGACGGGTTCGCGGTATTTTTCGAGCGTCGCCGGATCGATCACTTCCTTCGGGTCGCAAGGGCAAACGAGCTCTGCGCACATGCAGAAGGCGAATATCGCGCCAAGGGCAATGAGCGACCACCAGGCGCGTCGGATGCGCCTGAAGTTCCTGAATCGCCTCGCAAACAACGGTGACATCGCCCTATTTCTTCGAGAAGTCTATCCTTGGGTCTATGATCATGTAGAGAACGTCCGAAATCAGGTTGCCGACAAGCTGGAAGCTCGCCGTCAGCGCAAGAAGCGCAAGAAACACGGAGTAGTCGCGCCCGATCAGCGCATCCCACGAAAGGCGGCCCATGCCTGGAATGTCGAAGATCGTCTCGACTATGATGGAGCCCGCGAAGACAAGCCCGATCATCGGCCCTATGCCGGTCGCGACGGGGATGAGGGCGTTCCTGAGCGCGTGGAGCCATATCGCGCGGCGGCGGCTCGCCCCCTTTGCGATGACCGTCCTCACGTAGTCGGCGGAGATCTGGTCGAGGAGGGAGTTTTTCATGAGCAGCGTGAGCATCGCGAACGACCCCGCGACGTAGCAGCAGATCGGAAGCGCCATGTGCCATGCGCGGTCGATGATGAACTCAAAGGTTGACGGGGGAACGTCGAAGTCAGAGGAGATGCCGCCAAGGGGGAACACGTCCCACAGGCCCTCCACCGTCCCGCAGAAAAGGGTCTTGAGCATCATCGCAAGCGCAAATGACGGAATCGCGTAGGCTATGAACACCACTACAGACGACCACGCGTCGAACATCTGTCGGTGCGAGAGGGCCTTTGCGATGCCGAGAGGCACGCAGACGAGATACGTAAGCAGCGCGGCCGTAAGCCCGAACCATAGGGAAACCGGCAGGCGGGAGCGGATGAGCTGCCACGCCGTCTTGTTCGGATAGTCGTAGGACGGCAGCGAAAGCCCCATCTTGTTGGGGACGAGCCACTGCCAATACTGCACCCAGATGGGCTTGTCGAAGCCAAACTGCGCCTCAAGGGACTTCCTGTATTCGTCGGAGACCTGAGAATAGCCCGACGACCTCGACGCGCCCCCCTCGCTCTCCGCGCCAAGCCCGCGCATGCGCATCATGCGAATCTCCACCGGCCCGCCCGGCAGGAAACGCGTCAACGAAAAGCACACTATCGTAATCCCGATGAAAGTCGGAATTACCAGCAGCAGTCGCCTGAAGATGTACGCTATGCGATCCATGAAGAATTGAATTATACCAAAAATTTCGTCTCTTGTTTATGGTATAATTACAATATGGACATTCAAGAGATAATATCAAGGACCGGCGGAACGCTGGTAGTCGACAACCCGGGGGCGGCAATCACCCGCGCATATGCGAGCGATCTCCTGTCGGACGTAATGGGGCACTGCGGCGACGAATCGGTGCTGATAACCATCCAAAACCACCTGAACGCCATAGCGGTCTGCACCCTCGCCGGCATCGAGGCGGTGGTGATCTGCCACGGCCGCCCCGTCCCCGACGACATGAAGGCCGCCGCCGAGCGCGAGGGCGTCGCGATCATCACGACACCGCTTTCGCAGTTCGCCGCGTCCGTCGCGCTCTCTTCGCTCGAGCCCTCGTCCCGCTGACTACGGCGACGACGGAGTGGAGCCGTCATGGGCTTTTTCGCCGGTGACTTCGAAAATCCATCTCGTATCGTCCCAGCACGGGTGCTCCCTGTCGGCGTATATCTGCTTCAGCACAGGAGTCTTCACGGCGTCGGGCCTGTTGAGGATGTCGCGATAGACAAGCTCCACGACGTCTCTTTCCTGCGTCTTGTCCATCAATATCCCCGCAAGCAGCAGGACATGCTCGTCCGGCAGGAGATTCAAGGCGCGCTGGAGGCACTCTACCTTCCGATTGGCCGGCACGCGGTTGAACTTCGCCTTGAAATCCAAGACGTCCTGCATCGTCGGCAGGGCCTTGGCGATGTCAAGCCAAGAGTCCGTCTCCATGTCAAACGCCTCGACGAGCCGGTCTTCCTCCTCGGACGAAGAAGCATCCGCCAAGACGGCAGGCTCCTCCTGCGGACGGCTTTCAGGAGGCGTCTCAACATTGCCGGGGGCCGCATCCGCCGCAATCGGCTCCTGCGCCGCGACGTCGCCGCCTTGGGCAGGCCGCCCATGCGCCTTGGGCTTGCTATAGGCCGCCCACCAAGCCGCGCCGCCGACCGCTGCGGCAATGGCCAACATCGCAACTATGTGTTTTACGCGCAAATCCACCATCCTACATTCTCAATTCTACATTCTCAATTCTACATTCGCAGTCTGTCTCTCCCGGCCAGCTCGCGACCAATGGCGACTATGCGCCTGTCTATGCGGACTTTGATCTGGCTCACGAGATTGCGGGAAATGCCGAATTCCGAAGCCACGTCGCCGATGTCGCGGCCATCAAGCGCATACGCGCGATACACGGCCCTGTCGCGTTCGGAAAGCGCCGTCTTGGAAAGCACATGCTCCGTCGCCGACTTGAGGACTGCCCTCTGCCAGTCCTCGTCAAGCTGCTCCTGCGACTCCTGCGGGGCGGCCAGAGTGCTGGCGAGGGAGTCCGTCTCGTCTCCTTCGCCCGTCGCGGACGACGAGTCGATGGAGACCTTCCTGTCGCCTGCCCGGGCCATCTCCCGCCGATGGGCCATATGGACCTCGTTGACGATCATGGACGCAAGATACGAGTGGAACTTGCCCTTCTCGGGAGTGTACTTCCCCTCCCGCAGCACGTCGACAAGCTTCCCGAGGACCTGCATCACGATGTCGTCGGCGTTTTCCTCTCCTCCCTTGAACGCGGCAAACTGCCTTATGGCGAGGGAATACGCGTTCCAGAAACGCACCCACTGCGCAGCGTCCGCCCCCGGGCCAAGATCCCTGATCTTGGCTATCATCGTGACGGACGTCGGAGGGAATACGGCGGCCATCACTCCTCCGCGGCGAGCTTCAGCTTTTCTATGGCGCGCTCGAACAGCATCCTCAGCGGGCCGCTCTCGCCGAACTGGAACCAGTCGTTGCCGCCGAAGCTGAGATTGTCGAACGGGGACGTCGGGGAATCCTCGTCAAGGAGGAAGTATAGCCGCTCGAAGTCGGAAATCGTCTTCTCGATCGTGACATTGCCGGTCGCGAGCATGGACAGCATGTCGTGCGTCAGAACGAGCGCGTCTATGCGGGCGGCCTCCAGCTGGGACCTGGAATACATGACAACCTCGCCCTTCTCGCCGATCTGCTCGTTGACCTTGGCCTCCGCCGGTATCTTGAACAGCTCGTCGAACGTAGGCGCGCTCGGGCGGGCGCCCGCCGCCTCAAGCTTGTGCTTCCATACCTCGCGCTGCGAATAGAGCTCGCGGGAGACAAACGCAAGCGCGACGGCAAGAATTGCCGACGCCGCGACTGCATAGCGAGCGACATGGCGCGCAAGGTGCCCGCGGCGCTTCTCGTTCAGGTAGCGCTCCTCCTGCCGGAGCTCGCGGGCGTCGCGGTCGGAGGAGATCTCAGCGGCATAGGAAAGGCACTCCCTGCCTGCAGGGTTTGAATGCAGGAGCTTCGGGATTATCCTCTTCCAGACGGGGTCGTAAGTCTCCAGCGTCTCGCCTATGTCGGTCTTGGCGTCGCACCAGATTCCAGTCAGGAGCTTGTATGTTATGACGCCGAGGGAAAACCAGTCGCTCTCGGGAGTGGCCGGCATGCCCATCTCGACTTCCGGAGCCATGTACCCTATGGAGCCCATCACCAGGTTCTTGCCGTCGCGCAGTCTCAATATCGTCTGGACGGGATCCACGACTGTATCGCCCTTGCCGGCAGGGTTGAATATGCGCGAAACGCCAAAGTCCGCGATGACTGCGTGCCCGTCCGGGCCGATCATTATGTTCTGCAGCTTGAGGTCGCGGTGGACGACTCCGTTGGCATGGATATACGCAAGGCCGTCCCTGACATCGTCGTACCACATGCCGACCATCGCCTCGTCGGCGCCGCCGTCGGGAACGTCGCCAAGCGTCTTTACGGCCCCTTCCGGATCAAGCACGAGGTCCATCACGAAATACGGCCTTCCGCTCGCCTCGTCCTTGCCAATGTCCGTAACCTTCACGATTCTCGGATGGCTGAGCTTGGCGAGGAGGCGGCCCTCCGTCTCGAAGCGGGCGCGCACTTCGGCGTCGTCTTTGGGATAGGTGAAGAGCTTCAAGGCATGGCGCGAGCCGAGGCGCGGGTCCTCGACCTCGTACACTTCGCTCATGCCGCCCTTGCCTATGAGCCGGACGACCTTCAGTCCTCCGATTGTCCTGTTCCCGTCTTCCATGTCTTCACAGTGCGCCGCAGGTGGCTTGGTTGTCAGTCGATGTCCGTGTGTCCGTAGAATTCCTCGTCGTCAGGATCGTCTGGATTCGCTTCCTTCCAGTTGTTTATATCCGCGGCGGTCTTGATGCCATCTTCGCCGGTAAACATCTCCGTATAGTTCGGCACCATTTCCTTGGCCGTATCGGTTCCGTTCTCGACGATGAACGCAAATGTGTCGGCGACGACGGAATTGCGGCCGTTTGTCGCCTCCGTCAGCATCCAGTCGAGGGTTTCACGGTCTTCTATCACCTGAGACACAAGCTTGATGACATCGGCGCGCTCGTAGTCGGCAAGAGACGGGTCCTGCATCGCCAGCTCGAACTTGTCAATTGCCGACTGGGCTATGTCGGGGTCTTCATCCGCCATGAAGTCAACAAGATCCACAAGGGCATCGGGGCCGAACCAGTCGAGGGCATCGACAGCCGCTTGCTTCAGGACTCCAGGCAGATGCGCGGACCAGTGCTTGCTGTTGGAAGCCGCGGCTTTGTCCGACGCCATCCTCTTCATCAAGGCGATCGAGCGCCTCACTTGTCCGAAATCGCTACTGTCCAACGCTTCCTGCAAAGTCTTTAAAATCTCCCTCTCGATTTCGTCAAGCTTGGTTATTTCATCTTCATCGACATCTATAACCGGCTTTTCCTTGCCATCGTGCCATTCCTGAAGAGCCTCCTGCCTCGTTCGCCTCCTCCGCTCGGGGCGAACCCGTCTGGAACCAGTGTCGCGAGTTTCGCCTGCGCTATGAACGCTACCCTCGCTGGACTGTCCTGGCGTCTTCGGCTCTCCTGAAACCGCCCACCAAGCCGCGCCGCCAACTGCCGCGGCAATGGCCGCCAACGCAACTATATGCTTTACACGCATGTTTCCTCACTTCACCAGGTATATACGCATGAACATGGCCCCGGCCGTTTTGGGACGCTCTGGCAGGAACTCCCCTGAAGGAGAGGCGGAGTAGCGAGCCTCGACAAACCCGTTGCCGTACCCGCTTCCGTCGGCCGGCTCAACGAAGATATTGCCTTCGGAGTCAACTGAGAAATGGGTGATCTCAAACGCCGCCTTCGCCTCCTCGACGTTCTCCGGGGCGCAGTTGAGGAGGTACGCCTCAGAGAGCGAATCTAGCGGGTCGCCGGAGTTGCCGACGCTGAACTTGAGGCTGTTCATGTCGGCTGCAGTAAGCCCGTTCGCCTCCATCCACGAAGTGGCCTTTGCAAGCTCCTCGTCGTCCGCGCCCTCGAACGGCGTGCCAGGACCTGTCGATATGCCAGACGGCGTCCACTCCACCGCGTCGAGGCAGCCCTTGCCCCAGGACGAAAGGTACCGCAGATAGCTCGGAAGGACGGTGCTGGCCGTAAACACCCACTTCAGCTCGTGCACGCCCTCGCCGACGACATTGTGCTCGACGCGAGCCCAGCCGCTCTCAGACGTGAGCGACGCCGCAGACACGTTGTCCACGTAGAAATCCATGCGGTCGCTGGGGGTGACCGCCCCGGTGTTCAACGCGGTCATCGCCATCTTCCAGCTGAAGGCCACGGTCCCCTCGCCGCTCACCGTCGCCGTCAGCACCGCCTTCCCGCCGGACGCCGACACCTTACTCGCCAGGCACGCGCCGCCACGCGCATCGGAGTCGGAGGACGACGTCCACGCCGAGTCGCTCTCAGCCGCGAACTCCAAGTTCACGCAGTCCAGCGCGGCCTCGTACTTGGCGTTCCGCCACGTCGCCGTGAACGTCACCGCGCGCACCACCTCGTAGCGGTCACCGGCCTGGTACGTCTTCTCCCCGTCGCTCCAGCCGGCGAACACGCAGTCCGGCTTCGCGAGGCCGGAAGCCGACGGCAGGCTCCACTCGGACCCGAGCTCCACGACCTCGGCCGCCGGCGCAGCCCCGCTCGCCCCGCCGGCCGAGAACGAGACTGCCGCGCCCCAATGCGCATAGTCGGTTGCGTTGGCGGTCACCACCGTCTCCGACGTCACCTGCTCTCCGCCGGACGCCGCGGTGAACCACCCGAGAAGCACGCAGCCCTCGCGCTCAGCCGAAGGAAGCTCCCCGAGCTGTGCGCCTGCCTCGCGCACAACCGTCCCGCCGCCGACTCCGCCGTTCGCGTCGAACACCACGACCCTCTGGCCCGCCGCCCAGTGCGCCCAGTAAGTCGCAGCGCCCGTCACCACCGTCGCCGGCGTCACCTGCTCGCCGCCGGACGCCGCGGTGAACCACCCGAGGAACACGTAGTCCCCCTCGCGGGTCGGCACGGGCAGATCCCCGAGCGCGGAGCCGTGGTCCATCGAAACGGTCCCCCCGCCTACGCCACCGTTGGCATCGAACGTCACGTCATACCGCCTTACATCCCACTGCGCCACGAGGGTGAAGTCCTCCACTCCGACGCCGTATCCCGCCTCGACCTTGGTCTCGGTCCCGTCAAGATACCAGCCGGCGAAGTCGAAGCCGACCCTGACAGGCGTCGGCAGGGTCCCGACAACGCTGTTCGTGGCGACCCTGCGGCTCGCTTCGCCGCACTCGCCACCGGCAGCGTCGAACGTCACCGTCACGAACCCGCCAGCAGGCGTCCAATCCACCGCGTCAAGGCATCCCCTGCCCCATGACGAAAGGTACTGCAGGTTTCTCCCGGAAACGGTGCTGGCCGTAAACACCCACTTCAGCTCGTGCACGCCCTCGCCGACGACATTGTGCTCGACGCGAGCCCAGCCGCTCTCAGACGTGAGCGACGCCGCAGACACGTTGTCCACGTAGAAATCCA
>Ga0310690_10011090_pt1 | contig 11152 bp, 7 predicted proteins | sample AusTroGonzalo_MG_2_FD_207661 | JGI IMG/M metagenome (GOLD analysis project Ga0310690, IMG submission 207661) | Bovine rumen microbial communities from tropical cattle in Woodstock, Queensland, Australia - Gonzalo_04 (v2) (version 2) | ecosystem: Host-associated > Mammals > Digestive system >...
TGTCGTTCTTGGCGCAAATATCCTTAACGGAGGCGAGGAACTCATCGATATCAAAGGGAGTCTCGGGCAGGTAAATAAGGTCCGCGCCAAGTCCCTTGTAGGAAGCAAGCTGTGCCGCCGCGGTGAGCCAACCTGCGTTTCTGCCCATCACTTCCACCACGCACACCATGCCGGTGTTATACACGGTGGAATCAAGCTTGAGCTCCATAATGGAAGTGGCAACATATTTTGCCGCGCTGCCGTAGCCGGGGCAATGGTCGGTGCCGAAAAGATCGTTATCAATGGTCTTGGGCACGCCCATCACGCGGCACTCATAGCCCGACTGCGCCATGTACTTGCTGACCTTGTTGCAGGTGTCCATGCTGTCGTTACCGCCGTTGTAAAGGAAGTAACGGATATTATACTTTTTAAAAACTTCCAAAAGTCTCTTGTAATCGGTCTCGTCCACATCTGCGCTCTTGAGCTTGTAGCGCACGCTGCCGAGTGCGGAAGACGGAGTATTCTTCAGAAGCTCAAGCTCCTTCATATCTTCCTTGCCGATATCGTAAAACTGCTCGTCCAAAATGCCTTTGATGCCGTGCGCCGCGCCGTACACGTTCGTGATGCAATCCTTGTGCTTGAGTGCCTCGATAAAAACGCCCGCCGCGCTGGAATTGATGACCGAAGAGGGGCCGCCCGACTGTCCGAAAATCAATGCGCCTTTTAACTGTTCCATAATTTCCTCCTAAATAAACGGCTTTCGCCAAATGATTTCTTATAGTATTCTACTATATCCAAGTGCAAATCACCAAACGTTTTTACAAACTGAGCATTTTTGCTTCTTCATAAAGAGCCTCGTCAAAGGACGGCGGAATGGCAAGCGCCTCGTCTATGGGCATCTCGATGACCGCATCCCCTTTGGAACCGACCACATAGCCGCCCTTGCCTTCGCGAAGAAGCTGTACCGCGCGAATGCCGAACTTGCTGGCAAGCACCCTATCCACCATCGTGGGCGAGCCGCCGCGCTGAATATAACCGAGCACGGTTGAACGGAGCGAAAAGCCCGTGCGCGCTTTGATCTCCGCCATTGCCTCATCCAAGGGACAAGCCCCCTCGGCAAGCACCACGATGCCGCTGGTCTTTCCCACTGCCGCGCCGCGATTCAAAACCGACGCCACTTCATCAAAATCCACCTTGTGCTCGGGCACGAGGATCACTTCCGCTCCGCCGCCGAGCCCCGCGTGCAGAGCAATCTGTCCGCTATGCCGTCCCATCACCTGCACGATGACCACCCGCTCGTGCGAGCTCATCGTGTCGCGGAGATTGTTGATGGCGTTCAAGGCGGTATTCACCGCCGTATCAAAGCCGATGGTGCGGTCGGTATAGCCAAGGTCATTATCTATGGTGCCCGGCACGCCCACGGTCTTTACGCCAAAGTCCTTATAAAGGTCCTGCGCACCGTGAAAAGAACCGTCGCCGCCAATGACCACAAGCCCCTCCACATTCTGGCTCGCAAGGGCCTCCGCCGCCTTCTTCCGTCCCTCGTAGGTGGTGAATTCCGGACAACGCGCCGTACGCAAAATCGTGCCGCCGCGCTGAATGGTATCGGACACGTTGCGGCGGGACATCATGTGCATATCTCCTTCGAGGAGACCCGCATAGCCGCGCTCCACGCCATATACTTCCATATTATAATAGCTTGCCGCTCTGACCACCGCGCGAATGGCGGCATTCATTCCCGGGGCATCTCCCCCCGAAGTCAATACTGCAATACGTTTCATTTCTTTAAACTCCAAATTTTTTCTTGGGCATCGTCCCTGCATCACATACTCCGATGCGATGCCGAGTCCGCCCTTTTATTTCTTTCTTTCCTTAATCTCCAAGGCATCCGGTCCCACCACGCCGTACATTTCCGCCACAAAGGCTTCGCTGTCGGCGACGGTTTTGTCGTGCAGATAATACTTGCCGTCCGCAAAGAAGTAGAGCTGAACGCCACCCTCATGCGCGGCGCAGACTTCCTTGGCTTTCTCGTAGATAGTGCCGTAATTTGCGGGGAGTTTCACCACGTAGACAATGTTCCTCTCCTCTTTCTCCGGCGCGGCGGATGCGGCGATCTGCCACGGACGGACGTTTCTGAGGTTCAACGTATATTTTCCGTCGCGGTCTTTCAACGTGCCTTCCGCAAGCACGATGTTGCCCGTCTTAATGTACTCTTTGCACTTGGAGTAGGTGCCGCCGTAGGCAACGCACTCAATGGTGCCGTCCAAGTCTTGGAGCTTCATAAGAGCCATCTCGTTGCCCTTTTTATCCACCTTTTTCACCACGTCAAGGAGCATGCCCGCCGCCACTACGTTTTTATTATCAAGGGACTGCACGTACACGGCTTCCTCGCTCTCCTGCGCGGCGAGCGCCGCCTCTTCCGCTTCCGCCACTTGCGCGGTGGAGAACGAAAGCTCCTTATACGCCTTGGCATAGTCCTCCAAGGGATGTCCCGAGAGATACAGCGACAGCACTTCCAGCTCATTTTCAAGAATTTGGTTCTTGCCGAGCTCAGCAAGGCGCACGATATCCGAATCGGTGTTCAAGGTATCTATCTCGTCAAAGAGGGAAAACTGTCCCGACATTTTGCGTTTATTATCTTCCGAGGTGGCGCTCATCACCGACGCATAGTTGGCAAGGAGAGTGGCGCGAGTCTCACCCAAGCAGTCGAACGCGCCCGCTTTGATGAGGTTTTCTATCATTGCGCGGTTGGGCATGGCGGTCTGACGACGGAAGAAGTCCGAAAGGCTCTTATACGGACCGCCGCGTTTGCGCTCTTCCACCACGTGACGCGCCGCATCCTCGCCCACCGCCTTTACGGCAACCAAGCCGAAGCGAACGGTCTTGCCGTCCGTGGTAAAGAACACGTCGCCTTCGTTGATATCGGGGCGCAGGACGGCATAGCCTTTGTTACGCAGATAGTTCACGTACTTTGCCACCTCTTTGGGGTTGGTGATACGGTTGTTGATAACGGCGGAGATATATTCCGGCGTGTAATACTTTTTGAGGTATGCCGTCTCGTACGAAAGCACGGCGTATGCCGCCGCGTGCGATTTATTGAAGGCGTAGGCGGCAAACTTGGTCATATCGTCAAAGAGCTTGGTGGCAACCGCTTCGGTCGCGCCGCGTTTCAATGCGCCTTCCACGGCGGTGAGTCCCTTATTGGGATCGGCGGGGCAACCTTCAAAGAACACTTTGCGCTGTTCCGCCATCAGTTTGGCTTTCTTTTTACTCATGATACGGCGGAGAATGTCGGCGCGGCCGTAACTGTAGCCCGCGATCTCACGCGCGATCTGCATCACCTGCTCTTGATAGACCAAACAGCCGTACGTCATTTCCAAAATGGGGCGGAGACGCTCATCGGCATAGACGATGCCTTCGGGATTGTTTTTGTTCTTAACGTACTCGGGGATGCTGTCCATCGGACCGGGACGATAGAGGGAGATACCTGCGATAACGTCTTCCAAAGAGGTCGGGCGGAGCTGGGTCATAAAGCGTTTCATCCCGCCGCTTTCAAGTTGGAACACGGAGTCGGTGTCGCCCGAGGAGATGAGCTTGTACACTTCGGGGTTCTCATAGCCGAGTTTATGGAAATCCACTTCCACGCCGTGATTTGCCTTGATGTACTGCTTTGCCTTGTTCACATCGGTCAGCGTGACCAAGCCCAAAAAGTCCATCTTGAGCATGCCCAGCGCTTCCACTTGGTCCTTGGGGTATTGGGTGGTCACCACGTCCGCATTGCGTTGCAGAGGCACAAAGTCGCCCACCACTTCTTTACAGATAACGACGCCTGCCGCGTGCATACCCGTATTGCGGGGCATCCCTTCCACCTTGAGCGCCATATCAAGCACTTTACGAATGGTGGAGTCGCTCTCATACAGCTGGATCACGTCGGGACTGCGCTGTTCGGGGTGTTTATCATCCCTGCCCAAGATTCCCTTGATGGTCATTTTTCCGTTGGCGTCGGGGAGCATTTTCACAAGCTTGTCCACATCCGAATAGGGCACACGATACACGCGCGCAACGTCCTTGATGGCTTGTTTGGCGGCGAGCGTACCGAAAGTGATGATACGCGTCACGCGTTCGGGGCCGTACTTTCTGCGCACGTACTGAATGACGTCTTCACGACCTTCCATGCAAAAGTCGATATCAAAGTCGGGGTTGGACACCCTCTCTTTATTGAGGAAGCGTTCAAAAATGAGGTGGTAGCGCAAGGGGTCCACGTTTGTGATGCCGATGGAATACGCAATGATACTGCCCACGCCGCTGCCACGTCCCGCGCCGACGGGAATGCCGTGCCGACGGGCGTAGTCGATGAAATCCCACACGATGAGGTAATACTCGGCAAAGCCCATATCGATGATGACCGAGAGCTCATACTCCATTCTCTCCTTGATCTCATCCGTAATGACGGGGTAACGGTGCACGATGCCCTCGTACGCCAAGCGGCGCAGATACTCGCCCGGGGTCTCTCCCGTAGGGGGATTGTAGGGCGGGAAAAGTGGCATTTTGAACGCGATCTTTACGTTGCACTTTTCCGCTATTTCAAGGGTGGTGTCCAAAGCTTCGGGAACGTTCGGGAACAGTTCCAACATCTCGTCGTAGCTCTTGAAATAATAGTAAGGACCGTTCATGCGCATACGGGTCTCATCGTCTATGTAGTGCGCCGTGCCGATGCAGATCAATACGTCCTGCATCTCTGAGTCCTCTTTTTCCACGTAGTGCACGTCGTTGGTGGCGACCACCTTGATGCCGAGCTCTTTGCTCATTTTCAAGAGATTCACGACCACTTTCTTTTCCAGCGGAATGTCGTGGTTTTGTATCTCAAAGTAGTAGTCCTCGCCGAATACGTCCTTAAACCACAAGGCAAGCTCGCGCGCACGGTCAAAATCATCGTTTTGAATGGCACGAGGCAAAATGCCCGCGATACAGGCGGAAAGGCAGATGAGTCCCTCGGAATGCTCCTTGAGCGCCTTAAAGTCTATTCTCGGGTGGGTATAAAAGCCGTCCACCCACGCAATGGTGTTGAGCTTGCAAAGGTTGTAATATCCCGTCTCGTTTTTGGCGAGCAAAATAAGGTGGTAAGTGGAACTGGAACGCTCCTTGACGTTGAGGTCTTCGCACATATAAAACTCACACCCGATGATGGGCTTGATCTTCAGATGGGCAAAGCGTTCAAAGTCCTCTTTGGTGGGCACGATATCGTCCTTGGAAACCGTCTGTCCCGCCTCCTCTTTCTCCTTGAGAAGGGCTGCTTTGACCTGCTTTTCAAAGTCGGCTTGGGCGGCGTTATAAAAGTCCACCGCGCCGTACATATTCCCGTGGTCGGTGATGGCGATCGCGGGCATATTCAGTTTGCGCGCTTTGTCAAAAAGCCTGTCGATGCGGGCGGCGCCGTCCAAAAGGCTGTATTCCGTGTGTAAATGCAAGTGTACGAATGGTTTCATTTGTTATCCTCTGTATCAAATCAAGGCGCGAAGGCTCTCGATGGCTTTTTCCGCATCCTTTCCCTCTGCGTGAATGACGATGTCCGATCCCTTTTTATACGAAAGGGACACGACGCCCATCAAACTCTTGGCGTTTGCGCTTTTATCCCCAAAGAGGAGTCGCACGTCGGCGTGCGAACGGGACGCCGCTTCCGCGATAGTCTTTGCCTTGATAAGGTTTAAGTCGGCTTTTGCCGTAATGCGTACTTTCATTCCTTTTTCTCCCGTAAACTGCCGGCGATCTCGGCGAGTTTTTCAAAGCGGTGATAGAGCCCGCTCTTGGATATTTTTTCGGGAAGTATTTCCCTTAAAACGTCCAACGATGCTTCGGCATTTTGCAGGCGAGCTTCCGCCACCGTTTTAAGCTCGGGCGGCAGACCGTAAAACGAGGTTTTCTCCTTGATGAGGAGCACGTCGTTATATTGTTTTATCGCCGCGACCATCGCTTTGTCCAAGTTTGCCACGTTGAGTTGCGAGGCGCGCTGTATCTTGCTCTTTGCCTCGCTCTTCACCACTTTATCCAATACGGCAAGCGCGCTTTTACTTGCGCCGATAAGCGCAAAAAAGTCGCTGATCACCTGCCCTTTGCGCGAATTCAAGTAGAACTTGCCGTCCTTTTCGCTCCTATTCATCTCCACGCCGTGGCGGGTAAGAAATTCCGAAAATGCGTCTCTGTAATCGGCAAGATCAAATGCGAGCGCCACTCTGAGTCCGCCCGAAGCACGGCTTGCGCTACCCACCGAAAGATACACGCCGCGCGCATATTCCGCGGCTTCCTTTGCGGAAGAAATTTTAGACTTTACGCCGTTATCCACCGCCGATATTTTGCCGAGGGTCACCGTTACTTTGCCGAGGGCGGACAGCATTTCCGTTGCTTGTCTGCCGTGCACTTCCACGGTGAAAAACTTATTGCGACGTTTGTCTTTCGGCTGAGACATGCCCACTTCAACGGCGTAAGAATAGCCTTCCTTTATATAGCGTGCAAGCTCCAACGCAAGGAGATAATCGTGGGTGGCATAATAGAGATAATACCCTTTTTCATCCCTGCCGAGTTCCCCGCCGAAGGTCAAAAGTGCGGAGACATAAGCATCCGTCACGCCCTCCGTTTCCACAAGAGAATGCAATTCGTCTTTTATCGCCTTATCCGTCAGCATTTATATACTCCACCTCGTATTCGAGCGTCACGCCCGATTGGTCCCGAACCGCGCGCCTGACCGCCTCCCCAAGGGAAAAATAATCCTTTGTGGTAGCGCCGCCGCGATTGATGATAAAATTGCAATGCTTGGTCGACAGCTCCGCGCCGCCGACACGCGCGCCTTTCAGCCCGCTCTTTTCGATATATAAAGCCGCAGGCACTTTGCCCACGGGACGAAACACACTGCCCGCCGACCGTTCGCCGGGTTGGGTGGCTTTTCGCCTTGCGACAAGTTCCGTCATGCGCGCCTCTATGTGCGCTCTGTCCCCTTGCGCCAACGAGAACTCCGCTTGCAAAAGCACGCTCCCTGCGGGAAGCCCACCCCGATGATAACTCGGCGAAAGCTCGCTTGCCGAAAGTCGCACGACCTCATCCCCCATAAGGAGCATAACGCCAGAGAGGATATCCGATATGCCGCTGCCGAACGCCGAAGCGTTCATATACACCGCGCCGCCCGTTTCCCCGGGGATGCCCGCCATAAATTCCGCACCCGAGAGCGCCGCGTCCAAGCAATAGCGCGCAAGCGTAGGAAGTTTGACCCCCGCACCCACCGTAAAACGACCGTTTGCGGTTTCTATCCCGCGCCATTTTGCAAGGCGCACCGCCATGCCGTGATAGCCATCGTCCGAAAGGAGCACGTTGCTCCCCCCGCCGAACACGCGGCAAGGAAGCCCCTCTTCCCGCGCGATGCGGAAACACGAGCGAAGTTCCTCTGCATTTTGCGGACAGGCGATATATCGCGCCTCGCCGCCGCTACCAAACGTGGTGAAAAGCGCCGCGTTTTCTATAAAGTCCACGCCCGCCGCGCATAGCTTTTCCCGCACCTTTTCCATATCGTATACCCCCTTGAAAAGTGGTATAGTATATGGTCGGACAAGGGAAAATATCCGCTATTCGGACTGCTTCTTCAAACGTTCCTCCAGCTCTTGGGGCGCGCTGTAGCCCATCTCCCGCAAACGGAGAGAAGCGACCGCCGCCTCTATCACTACGAAAAGGTTCCTGCCCGCTTTCACGGGGATCTCCAGCTTGGGCAGTTGCACGCCGAGAATATTCTCCGTTAGGTTCTCCGTGCCGAGGCGCTCATAGGTCTTGCCCTCTTGCCAATTCACAAGTTCAAAGACGGCGTCCACCGACTTATTCACGCGGACGGCGACCGAGCCGAACATTCTCTCCACGTTGATGATGCCCACGCCGCGTATCTCAAGCATATGGCGAATGATGTCGGGCGCGCTGCCGATGAGAATGCCGTTCTTTTTGCGAATGACAACACTGTCGTCCGCTACAAGGCGGTGTCCGCGGTGCACAAGCTCCAAAGCCACCTCGCTCTTGCCTATGCCGCTCTGCCCCGTAAGGAGCACGCCCATGCCCGCAACGTCCACGAGAACGCCGTGAATGGTGATCTCCTCCGAAAGGATGCTGTCAATGTATTCGCTGATACTTGCGCCGACGTGCCCCGTGATCTCCGAGGAGGAGAAAAGAGGTATCTCGTGCTTTTTTGCCGCGGCGAGCATCTCTTCGGGACAAGCGATCCCACGCGCAATGACCGCGCAGGGGATTTTGCGGGAGAACATTCTGTCAAGGCGCTCAGCTAGGGTGGCTTTGTCAAGACTCATGGCAAAGCTCATCTCCGCGCTACCGAACACGATGACGCGACTTGGCGCAAAAAAGTCCTCGTACCCCGCGAGGAAAAGCCCCGGACGACAGACGGCGGACGTTGTAAACGTCAACGTTGCGTCCTTGGGCATATAGATCTTTTTCAATCGGAGAGCAGTGGCAAAAGCGGCGGCATCCACCGCACGACTTGCTTTTTCTTCTCTCCCTGCATTGTATCTTCCGAGCATAGTTTTCTCCTTTCAGATCTCGTCCGCGAGCACGCGTTCGATGAGTGTTGCCACACCGTCGTCAAACACGGAGGGAAGAATGAGATCCGCCTGCGCTTTCAGTTCGGGAATGGCATTGTCCACGGCGCAACCGAGCCCCGCCGCAAGCACCATAGAAAGGTCGTTCAGGTGGTCTCCCACCGCGATGGTCTCTGACATGGGAATGCCAAGGTAAGATGCAAGGGCCGTAAGCGCATTGCCTTTGCCCGCTTGGAGCGAAGTCACTTCAAGGAACATCGGCGCGCTCTTTGTCACTTCCGCCCTATCGCCGATAAGGGCGCGGAGTTCCAACACCTTGGCGTCGATGGTATCTTCGCTGACGATGCCGATTACTTTATTCACAAAGGGCATCTCGCAGATAAACGAAGAAATGGGTTTACCTTCAACGGCTGGCTCCACGTTGCAATACTCCCCGTACATTTTGGAGAGGGGATTGGCTTTTTCCACGTGAAAATGTTCGTCGTCATAGGCGTGGCAAACGTCGCCCTTGCCTTCAAAGTAAGACGCCGCCGCGATGGCGGTTTCCTTATCGAGCGAAAACTTGTGGATCACTTCGCCCGTGCTTGCATGGTAAACGGCGCTACCCTGACAAGCGATCACCTCGTCATCTGCCCCGATTTGAGAGATGAAGGGACGAATCGCCGAAAAAATGCGCCCCGTGGCAATGCAGAACTTCCCGCCTGCCGCACGATACGCCGCTATCGCTTTTTTGGCACGCGGACTGAGCGCCACTTCGTCATATAAAGTATTGTCAAAATCACTTGCTATCAGTTTGTATTTCATCTCTGCCATCCCGTTTGAACGTCTTATTTATTATTATAACTTACTTTAAGATACTTTTTCAACACGAAAAACAGTTTGTAAAAAAAGTTTTTCTTCCGAGGAAGAAAAACAGGTAAAAGCAGGCAAAGTGTGCGCCGCCGAATGATGAATGCGCGCTATTGCTGCGAGCGGAAATAGGCTACGATGCGTTCCGCCACGTTGCGGGGAATGCCTTTTACGGCGGATATGGCGTCTGCGTCCGCTTCCCGAAGCGCGTCCAACGAGCCGAACGCCTTGTGCAGGGCGACGATGCGCTTTTCTCCCATGCCGTCGATGTCGGAAAGCACGCTCTTCAAACTGCGCTTGCCGCGGAGCTTTCGGTGGAACGTGATGGCAAAGCGGTGGGCTTCGTCACGAATGCGGATCAGGAGCCGCAAGGCAAAACTGGACTTGGGCAATACGATCTCCTCGCCCGACGGGAGCACAATGATCTCCTCACGCTCGGCAAGACCGATCATCGGAAAGTCTTCGCCCGCCTCTTTCATGGCTTCCATCGCGTAATGCACCTGCCCGATGCCGCCGTCTATAACAAGGAGATCGGGACGGGAAGCAAAGGATGCGTCCTTGCCCTCTTTGAGCCGCTCAAAGCGACGGGAGAGCGTCTCTTTCATGCACGCGAAATCGTTATTTCCCTCCACGGTTTTTATGCGGAAAGTCCTATACATTTTAGCGTCTTTTTCCCCTTTTGTGAACACCACCATCGAGCTGACTTTGTCCGTGCCGCTGATGTGGCTGATATCGTAACATTCTATGCGGTCCAAGGGGCTTTTAAGGGACAAAATGTCCGCAAGCTGTTTTGCCGCACCCGTTGTGAGCTTGTCCTTGCGCGAGAGCGCCTCGTTGCTCCGCGACAGGTATTCCATCGCGTTATTGACGGCGATGTCCGCAAGTTGCTTCCGCACGCCCGCCTTGGGGGTGCTGACGAGTACGCGCTCCCCTTTCCTCTTGGAAAGGATCTCGGAGAGAGCCCCCTCATCGGGGAGAGGCACGGCGGAGACCACCTCTTCCGCCACAACGCCTTCGTCGTAATATCTATTCAGAAAACTGGACAGCGTGCCCGCAAGGTCTATGCTGCCGTCGCGTATCGCAAACTTTTCGCCGCCGACCATCTTGCCGCCGCGCACAATGACCGTTGCGACCGCCATACCGTCGCCGCCCGAAGCAATGCCGAATACGTCAAGGTTAAAGTCTTTGGGAAGCGCGGCGATCTGCCGGCGTATCATCTTATCCAGCGTGGCAAGCTGATCGCGATAAAATATCGCGTGCTCGTACTGCATCGCCTCGGACGCTTCCTGCATTTTGCGCTCCAAGTTCTCCTGAATGGTCTTGTCGTTGCCGTTCAAAAAGGAAATAACGTCCTGCACGACGCGGTGATACTCTTCGCGCGTGACCTTGCCGCTGCAAGGGGCAAGACACCGCCCGATGTGCGCGTTCAGGCAGGGGCGATGACTCTTTGGGATCCTATCCATATTCAGCGAGCACTCGCGCACGGGGAAGGCGGAATGAATGAGCTTCAGCATCTCCGCCGCCGAAATGCCCACCATATAGGGACCGAAATAACGCGCGCGGTCGGCTTTGAGCCTGCGTATCACTTCCACCTTGGGAAAGGGCTTGGTGACGTCTATCCGCAGGAATGGATAAAGCTTATCATCCTTTAAGAGAATGTTATAAAAGGGCTTGTGCCTCTTTATCAAATTGTTTTCCAGAACGAGGGCTTCCTCTTCGGTGCGCGTAATGATATAGTCGAAGTC
>Ga0310690_10011091_pt1 | contig 11151 bp, 10 predicted proteins | sample AusTroGonzalo_MG_2_FD_207661 | JGI IMG/M metagenome (GOLD analysis project Ga0310690, IMG submission 207661) | Bovine rumen microbial communities from tropical cattle in Woodstock, Queensland, Australia - Gonzalo_04 (v2) (version 2) | ecosystem: Host-associated > Mammals > Digestive system >...
TCCGCAAGGCCGTGCGCCGTTTCTTCGAGCAGTCGAACGAGATGATCGAGAACGAGCCTTTCGACATCATCGCCCATTTCGACAAGATCAAGATGCACAACCGCGAGCGTTATTTCCACGAGGACGAGCCTTGGTACCGCAAGCTCGCCCTTGAGACCCTCGACCTCATCCGCGAGAAAGGTCTCGTGATGGAAGTCAACACAAGGGGCATCTACAAGAAGCGCTACGACGGCTTCTATCCCTCGCCTTGGCTGTTGGAGGAAGCCTGCAAGATGCATATCCCGGCCATCATCTCAGCCGATGCCCATCATTACAGCGAGATCACCCTGGAGTTCGCAGCTGCAGAGCAAGCCCTGAAGCAAGCCGGTTACCGCAGCGTAGTCAACTTCAAAGCCGGCCGCTGGATTGAAGTGGGGATATGACCCCCCTGCCCTCATGGCGGACTCGATCCACCATCTTTCGTGCTGTAGGGGCAAAAATGGGGTGAATTTTGGGTTAGAGAAAAGTTAGCGTTAGGTTAGACTTAGGTTAGAGTTGGAAATTTCAGATTTTATTTGTTGCAGGTAATAAAAATATTACCTATTTTTGCGGAAAATTTGAAAGACATGCCGACTATCTTTACTTTGTTTGGGTACCGATTCCTGTTTTACTCCAATGACCACACGCCTATCCATGTGCATGTAGTGAAAGGAGGTGCAAAGGCCAAATTCAATCTGTTCCCTGTGGAACTTGTCGAAAACCTGGGGTTCAAACCGACAGAGTTGAAAATGATTGAAGCCATCATTGAAGAGAATGTGGAAACGATAGCCAATCATTGGAACATGTTTTTCAACAACAACAAATGATGAAGGAGGAAAAGACCATGAAAATAGAAAAGATTTGGCTGACGCCAACAGCAGTGTGGATTCGCACCGAGGACGGAAGGGAGGCTTGTGAGCTGTTTGACAATTATCCGAGACTGAAAGACGCTTCCTTAGAGCAATTAGGCGATTTCGATTATGACGATTTTGGGATTCATTGGAATACATTAGACGAGGATTTGAGCTTTGAGGGCTTCTTCGACAAACAGGAGCCCACTCCGCTCTACAAGCTTTTCATGTCGCATCCCGAGCTGAACGTATCCGCGTTAGCTCGAAGGATGGGGATATCCCAAAGCCTGATGGCGCAATACATCAGCGGCAAAAAGAAAGCCAGCAAAGCCCGTATGGCAATGATTCTCGACACCATTCATGCCGTTGGTCAAGAGCTTGTGATGGCTTGAGGTCGGGTTAGCGAAAAGTTAGACTTAGGTTAGACTTAAGTTAGAGTTACCTTGGACCTGGGTTGGACTTGGGTTATTCCTGAACAGGTTGACAGTTTGCAGTCAATAGTCAATAGTCAACAGTCAATAAGGAATCCGTTTTGCACAAAAAGCTCTATATTTATATATAAATAATTGATTATTAGTATATTGTACTTAAAAAGCGAAAAACCCGCAATTGAAAAACCTTAATGACTAATGACCATAATGACTGCGGATTTTATCAAATCCTTGTAATTAGTTGATTATAAGTGTATAACAAAACATACACTGGAATCCTTAATGACCATTTTGGTCAAAAAGGCCTCAAATTAGGGGTGAAATCAGTCAAAATAGTCAAAGTCAAAATAGTCAAAATCGGTTTCGGAGGCGGATTTGGAGCCGAAAAATCAACTGAAACAACTGAAACTGAAACGGGCGGATTTCCCACCGCGAGCCCCTCATGGCGGACTCGATCCGCCTGCTTACAACCGCTTTATCTCAGCATCGACAACATAAATATCGCCCTCGCTGTCCACAAGCACATTACGAGGAACGAGATCCCAGGCCTCATATATTCCGTTAGTGAAATGCCCGTCTTCAGAGGTTTTTTCAAAGCCGATAGCAGCCATATAGGTGTCAATCATGATTTGGCTGGCCGGCTGGGCGTTAGCCACTCTTGGTTGATAAAGGACAGGCTGAACGGTTCGCCCATCGAATCCGGCAAAACCATGTAATGTATATGCTGTATCTGGGAAAATGGTATTATGGAGCAATATCTTTTGAAGTAATGAAACGATTCCTCCGTTATTAAGCAAATTGTTGACTTTATATATACCCTTCTCGGCAACGTATGTGTCGTTCTCGTGTCCGCTTGGTCCTGGGACACCGAGATTAAAAACCTCTATCATGGGAATCCAGAATCCTTGTGCTTTCGCGAATTGTTCTGCAACCCGTTGTTCTGTCTCAAATGAATTTACATCTGCTTTGCCAATGCCAGATTGCGTTTCATGTACTCGGCAAAGTCGGCTGAGCTCATCGGCGATTGCTGCGATGCGGCGATTTTCCGCATCTTGCGATCTGTCACTTCCTTGTGAAATTTGTTCAGATATGTCATAACCCATTGCCTTATTAGTTTTCGACCGCAAAGGTACACATATTTTTGATACACGCATTGCGAGTTTACGTTTTTTGCTCCAAAACAAGGTGAAATTTGGGTAGGAGGAAAGTAGGAGTTAGGTAGGACTTAGGTAGGACTTGGAAATTTCGGATTTGGGGCGTGTGGTTCGCTGATTTTGGTTGTGGTTCGCTGATTTTGGGTGTCATTTAGGGTGTCAAGTGTCAAGTGTCAAAATCGGTTTCGGAGGCGGATTTGAAGCCGAAAAATCAACGGAAACACTGTAACTGTAACGGGCGGATTTTTTATAAACTGAAAATCAATTGTTTGTGATTTTGTGTTTCAGTTGTTTCAGTGTTACAGTTAAAAAGACAGACTTCAGCAGCCCAATGTTGGATAAGAATAAAGCTTACAAATTTGTTGGGATTAGGTTTGACTTAAAGGTAAAGTTATAGTGTGTTGGGGATTCGGTTTTTAGAGATACAATGGCCCCAGTGTTTTGTGCATTCCCCGTTTGTCTGGTTTCTAACTTCAACATTTATTCTTTTTCCTTTATATGTTGGCAAAGCCTCGTATATTGCCTTAATAACTGCATGCATTGATCCAAAGCCTTTACTAGTAGTTGTCCAAAGAATTTCACCACCCCGTTGGGGTTGTACAGCAGACCATTCTCGAACAACAACTTCTATTGTATGTCCTTTTTTTATGCCTAAACGAGACATTTTATTTTCGTATTCTGTATCCATATCGTTTTTGTATTTATTTTGTGTTTGTTTTTTGAATCATTTTAAACTTTGTTTCCTATCCTTTTTCCTGCTTTTATAATGACTTTACATCCTCATCTGTCTTGATGCTCAAAATCTCATCTTTGAGTTTTGTCAGTTCTGAATAGAAGAAATTACGGTTCAAACTACGAAGTTGTTTCACGGCACCTACCTTATTGAAGTATTGTGATATCCATCTTGATCTTTGACGGAAATGTTCACTTGTTACATCTTCGTTATCCATTAAAAACTGAAGGATTCCAAACACCTGCTCCTTATGTCTGAACAAGGCATAGCGGCCCATATATGTGACTCGTAATCCGTAATCCTTAAACAAATAATCGGTATACTTGTATGGATAGATTGAGTCGTTGTCTATCGTACAATGAACATCCCACCATAAACCTGCCAATGGATGATATATTAAACCTCCATTTCCATGGAAGAAATAGTTATCGACATACTTTGCATCGTTGAAACCTTTTTCCAATACGGCATTATTGCGTTGTTGAACGTATGGGAATAAATCTGCGTGAGTAAGATAAGTCCAGAAACTCTCGTCAGACGCCTGTAGTGGAGTCAGTTTCCCATAAGCCTCATAAAGTGCCTTAGCCGACTTCAAGTCGTCCTTGGCATCCATCTTCTCAAGCAATCCATTTGGCTTGTCAAGAGTTGGAATGATAAGAACTTGACTTTTATCATAGTCAAACTCAGGCATTGTATATCGCTCTATGCCAATTCCTTTCTTAGCTTCATATTGTAGTCGATTGGCATAAGACTCCTTAAACGTTTTCTGAAGTGCCATACTAGTATCCTTGTTGTGATGTGTCAGAATCAATAATATCATGCATAGACTCAAGCAACTTCTTATAGGGATTATCCAAAAGCGCTTGTGCAAATTCCATAATCTTCATAGGGTCTTTGTTTTCTAAGACACCAGCATATCCCCTTAGTCGTGGTTCAAGCTCAATTCTATATTTCAACGTTCGCGCCCATAAAGTATTTCCATATTCTTCATCGTCATAGTTCAAAAGAGCATAGACAAGTGCGTTGAGAACAATAGATGAGTGAAATATTGTTGCATGTTTACCAGGTCCGTTAAAACTCACCCGATAGTCATCGTATAAAGCTTGAGGTAGTTGTATCTCTATTTTAGAATTATGTAAATAGTAAACCGTATTATTATCATCATGCCCAGGGACAATTGTCATAAATGAGCCTGCTGACTGCAGTTTATCATATTTGATATCTGCGTCATAATGCATTTTCACTAAAGCCAACAAATCACCTGGTTCCAAGTCGAAAGTGAATCCATGGTAATCTGGATGAAACTCACTATTTGTATATTTTTTTATACTCTTCGTTACAGTAACAGTAAAATCAATATTTACTCGTTTAGCTACATCCTTGCGTTTAACCCTTATTTCAAAGGTGGTATCTTGTGGATAAAAGATTTCCCTATAGAAAGTCGAGGGGCAGTCTATTTCACAAACGAAAGCAGCATATTCGTCATGAATAAGCTTAAGAATGTCTTCGTTATGAATATCAACAGATAAATGGATAACGAAATCTTCTTTTTCCTCGCTGATTTGAGCTTTTACTGGAGGTTTTGGACCTACAGCATCACCAACACCTAGAACTGGATGAGGGAAACAAACATCTTTATTCTTCATAATACAACTTCGTTTGAACGGTGTGAGGCATATTATCAGCAAAACGAATCTTGACTTTCACAACTTCATTACTAAAAGCCATATTGGTAACGGTATTGTTCTTAGGCTTTCCATTGTCAGACTCTAATACCCTAATCTGCATATCGTATTGTTCTCCACAAACGGTTAATTCCATCTTGCCGTTTTCAACAACACGATCAGAATGAATTACAACTATGTGGTATACAACACCATCAACCTTTTGAGCAAATACACGAATGGGGACATTCATAGGCACGAAATGCTTCCCTCTTGAAATATCGACATCAGCCACATCAATCTCCACACCAGGCGCTGGCTCATCCCCTCCTTTTCGTTGTCCTTTTCCGTGTCCTGTTGCTGTAGGAGATGACTCCGTAGAAGCAGTTATTGCTCTACCTGGATTCTCAACCATGATTGTACCAATAGGAGCGGGATCTTTCTGAGTTGGATTATCAACTTCAACACTTCCTGCAGAAGTTGTTAGCGAACCGTTTTCTTCGTTAACAGAATCTACAGGCTGACCAAGAACTGTTGGCTTGTCGTCGTCATCTATCAAGGAATCAGGAATGTACAACAGATCATCAAGTCCTGCTATTGACAGTTCATTGTTAGGATTATCACCGGCAATCTTGCTGATGCATTCAGCAACAAACTCCTTCAACTCATTAATTGCATCAACACCTTCTTGTATGCACTCGCTAGTAATGTCGTCTCTATAGAAATCTCGTGACCATTTGCTATGAGATGAATTTTCCAACTTGCTCAGCAAATCATCGCCTTTTTCATCGTCACAAACAAAAACGCCGTAGAAGCCCAAACTCGACTGAGATTTTTGTGCATATACTATCATTCTTGGCCTACGCATATACACTATCTTATCTATTGCGCCTGGCACTTTCTTTATATACAACTTTATCTTCCCAAGGTGCTCTTTCTCGCCTTCAATTACATCATAACCTTTCCCTTCACCCTTATGGACAATAGCGTCGTAATAAGGTCTTGGGTTTAGCGTACGATACTGACCAGAGGTGTCTTGTTCGTCAGGGAATTCCTGAATCATATAAGCCTCGATGGAATCTTTCGTAATAGAGATATTTCCTGTTGGGGCTTGAATCTCGACTTTCAACATTCCTGCTTCCACAGCAGGATGAAAACTACGAAGTACCTCATGCGTCATTTTCCGCACAGCATCCTCCATCTTTAAAGGCTTAATGCCTAAAATGTAGAAGTCTGTGCCCGCCTCTTTCTCATTTCTGCGAAATATACTGGGTATCTCAGACTGGTCTTCTATAGGACGACTACCTCTTTTATTGTCAAAAAAGCCTACAGATGTTTTCTTCTCGCCTTGATATAGGTGAGTACATAAGACAGATTTACCCTCAAAAAAGACCTTTTCGTCAGGTGTCCTTGTGGAAATAAGCAATGTGTTAATGGGGGAAAGCTGGAAATATGCAGCCTTACCGAAACCATATGTTCCACCTTGATAAGAACCTCCTTTTACACTAATCTTAGAAGCTCTGACAAATGCATAAAACGGACAATTGTTGTTTCCGTATTCATAATCCATCCCTAAAGTGTTATAATCTGAAACCTTAAGGTATGGCATACTTTGGAATAATCCATCATCAAAGTAGTTCAGTTTCCTTTCGTACTTCTCTACAATATCTTTCTTGGCTTTCCAAAAGTCCATGCATCCTTTGATATGGTTCTTCAAATCAAAGAAACCTTCAAGGTTTTCAGAGTCAATTTCACCAAATGAATAGACAACCTTTACTGGCTGACCATTCTCTATGGGGACATCTAATGAATTTTGAATTGACTCACGCACAAGGGCTGCATAGGGTTCGCCTTTGAAGTTTTGTCCAAGTGCGTCTCCTGGACCTTGGTCTTCACCAGTCTGAATGTCAAAGTGCCATTTGCACAGATTGTCAGAACTAATCATAGGCTTGAACTCGTTATAATTGTTCAACAATTCTTCCCAACAGCGTATCCTTATACCAATACCTGTTAAGCTTAACCATCTGATACTCAGGCAGGCTCTCTAAATATTCTAACTCAAACATCAAACGCGGTTCCTCGTCGTTGGTCTCGGGGTGTATTTCAGCTTTGTTGCCAATGCGAGCAACACGAATCAAGTACAAATCGCGCACGCCTTTCTCCTTGATATAAGGCATAAAATAGTAAAGCTTATTAAGGGAAACAGTGGACGGAAATGTCTTCGTTTTGCCTGTATAATACAGCTTTGTCGGCTCTTCTTTCAGGAAGTAATCCTCGTTGTCCTTCTTCACTATGCCAATCAGCAGATGTTTGGTTAGGTCAAGCGTATACTGTTTCTTAGGACGGTTCACCACCAAAGGTTTCTCTTCGTCCTCGAAGAGTTGCAAGTCGAGCATGGGCTTTGAATCGCGTTCCGTGAAGATGGGTTTCTTCGAAACCGGGGCTTTGTCATAAATGGCTTGATAGAGACTCTTGCCTATGGCTTCAATAACGCCACACACAAGAGCGTTGCCCATCAGGAAAGCACGGCGTCCGTCTGAGACCTCAGGATGATACGTATGGTTGTCAGGGAACATATTCATGCGTTCCAACTCGATGGGTAAAAGTCGACGATAACGGCCTGATTTTGTTTTAACAACATGTTTGAAACGCGACGGAGCAGAACCACCTTCGCCCGTGATGATGGTGCGAGAGGGCTGGTCGAGATAATCCGGGAATGCCATCCCTCCTTCTGAGAATGTATATGGATAGCCCTCTTTTGAAACTCGTTCTATCTTCTTTGCTCCTTTTTCGTATTCCCACTTGGGCAATTCCTCTGGAGTAATAAAAAAGTCTTCAGGTACAAAGGTTTCATCAACAAGGTTGCCTCCAAGTGTTTGACGAGGTCCGTCATAAACAGGCTCCGCATCAACGGAATACACGTGACGGTCCTGCATCATGCCGGCATTGCCGAAAGGACTATCTTTCTTTTCCTTGTTGAAGCCGTCTGAAACCTCTTTTATGGTGCCCTTGATATCAAATTCTGAAACGGAGCTTGCCTTAGGTCTGAATTCGAAGGCTTTCGCCATAACACCATCGTATTCCACCCAATCTTCCATTCGCTCAATCTTTTGGGCAACAACTGAATTCTTCTGATAGCCCACTATGTATGTTCTGCGTCTGCGCTGCGGCATACCATAGTCAGCAGCGTTGATGATGCGCCATTCGACCACGTATCCCAAGTCAGCAAGTGAAGCAAGGATAATGGCGAAATCGCGTCCACGTTGTGTGGCAGGCGAGTTCAAAAGTCTATCTACATTTTCAAAGAAGATGTATTGCGGACGTTTATCGCCTTTCTCATCAAGAATACGATAAATCTGCCACCAAAGCACGCCTTTTTTACCCTCAATACCACCAGACTTACTCAGGGTTGCAGCTACAGAATAATCCTGACAAGGGAATCCTCCCACCAATAAATCGTGGTCGGGAATGTCTGTAGTTGGAACCAGGTTGATATCCTTGTTTGAGTGCCCTTTTGCGCCAAACCGTGCTACATAAACCAACGAAGCATCCTGATGCTGCGTCGAGGGTTCCCATTGGTTGTTCCAAACGGTCTCATAGGCATCCGAAGCGCCTTCCAGTCCAATGCGGAAACCACCCACACCGGCAAATAGTTCAGCTACACGGATTGTATTTTTTTTCTTAACCATTCAGTTTCTCCTTTCTCCTATTTTCCACTATCTCACGAACATAATCATTATTGAACCAATAACAGAACTTCTTCGCTCCTTTGCCGTCAGGAGTCGGTGCAAGGTCTACAGCCTTTTGTGCTTTGGGACGGACGTGGAATTTCTTTCCATCCGAACCCTTCCACCAATACTCCTCAGAAATGTGTTTGGCTATAATATTGTCTTTAATATGGTTCCAGTACACTTCCGCCCACTCCAAATCCTTTTGAGGCATTGTCCAGAAGAACACATCGTCCAAAACATAATCTTCTTTACCTGCGTTTTGTTCTCTAAATACCACAAACATAAAACGGCTGGAATAGAGTTCATACAAACGAGAATCAATCCACTCCTCACACTCAGCTACCTCGATGTAGTCAATATTCTCAAAAGACATAGCCTCCTTGATGATTCCACTTGCTTGAACTCGAATGGTTTTCATCGTAAGGCCGGCTTTGAGGAATTCTTCCGAACGGTTCACATTAGCACATTTTTCCGAGGCAGCAACAGCATTGGCAATCATTGCGAACTTGCTCTTGGGATTATTTGATATGTCAACTTTCTTTCGATTTGCAATCTTCTCAAAAGGCATTTTCAAGAAGGGGTTGAAACGTTTAAGCAGGATGTCGTCGAAAGAATGTTTCAGAAGAGCATTGGTGCTGACCAATTCCGACTTTGCGCCTGGAGCGTTAGATACAGCATTATTTCCGCTGCTGACAACATAATCCAAGATAGTGCGCATATAAGCCATCTTAAGACTGAAAGCTCTACGCGGGGCGTCGATATCAGGATTGTTGGGTTGTTTCATCAAACTATCACCCTTCTGCCCTTTGCGGCAGGCACCAAGGTACATCGTGTCACCCTCTGAAAGCTCATGAGCTTTTCCCTGTTTAATCTTTTCAATGATGACCTCATAATCATGGCGAATAATCAGCAAGTCCTTCTTGGGAAGTTTCCACAGAACGGAGAAAATGAATTCCAGGTCAAGGTTGTCGCAATTCTTTTGGTGCAGATAGAAGAGCAGCAGCATCAACTGGCATTTCAGATAAAAATGAGAATGCTCAAAGTCGTCTTTCACAACTTCACAGTAGTTAATCATATTGCACACAAGACGCTCCTTGATAAGATAATCGTCCTGTTTGCTTTTCCTTAGCGGTGTGCACTTTAATTCCATCCCAGCCTCCGAGAAGTCGGCACCGGCATAGTTGTTAGTCTCGAGGAGGAAAAAGATATTCTCCACCATCTGCCCTAGACTTCCCTTGCCTTTCTTTGGCTTATAGTCCTCCCAAGCAAAATCACGCAAGGTCTTTCCCAACAAACCTTTGCTATACTCGAAAATGCTAGAGGCTTGGGTGATGTCGTAAGGGAGCTTTGTTTGTCTTGTGCCCATATTCATTCCTTTACCCCAAAAACACCCACTTATTCGCAATCTCCGAAATCTTGTCGAAATCCAGCTCGTTAACTCCCTTTTCATTCTTGCGCAGCAAGTCCTTCATGGGGTAGAGTTCAGTACTCTTCCCGGGTTTGATGGCCTCGCGGGCATCGGCTTTTAGGGTGAGTCGCCCACAACGGCGACCGATGACCAGCACGTCATCGGGGTTGTAGCTGCCGCCAATGTAATCCTGTGCGATGTCGCAGATTTGCTCTTCCAGTTGGTGTATGTCTTGTATCGTTGCCATATTCACTAATAAATTGACTGCAAAAATAAGAAGGTTTTTTTGAAAAACAAAGGAATTTGAATGTAACAAGTCCCGAAACTTTGCCTTCCGGCTGGTTCGGGTTGACACGGGTATCCGCACACTAGCTCTTCACTAGCTCTTCACTAGCCCTACACTAGCCGAACACCTGCCGAATAGAGGGCTGAAGTATGAGGTCAGAGGGCTGATTCCGGTTGTCGGATATCTGATGGATAGCTCTTCGATAGCCGTTGGATAGCCCTACGATAGCCCTATTGAGGGCTGAGGTATGAGGTATGAGGGCTGAAGGAGCCCTGAAGGAGGGGTAAAGGAGCTCTAAAGGAGGGGCAAAGGAACCCTGCCGAGGACGTCTCGAAGGCTTGCCGAAGGGTCAGGCCGGGGCTCCTGGACTCTTCATGGAGTCTTCTAGGACTCTTCTAGGAGTCTTCTACACCTTTCTGCCGCTCTTGGCACGCCTCAGGTTCGTCTCAGGCTCGCTCTTGGCTCGCTCAAAGGGTTTGCTGGGGCTTGCGAAGGGCTTGCCATAGGCTTGAAAATGTTTGCTAAGGGTTTGCCTAGGGCTATTCACACACCTACCCTACACTAGCCGAACACCTGCCCTACACCTGCCGAATAGAGGGCTGAGGTGTGAGGTATGAGGGCTGAGTCGGAGGAGGGTCGGGTATTCAGCACCCCATCATCGCCGCTGGCGTGATGTTCAAGGTGCGGCAAAGCAGGCGGGCTATTTTTAATGTCGGCTCGGCCCTGCCAGTCACATAGTCATTGACTCGCGAAGGACTGACGCCAATAAGCACAGCCAATTGCTTCTGCGTCATCTTCTTCTCCTCAAGCGACAATTCTATTAGGTCGGCAACAGATGGCTTCGCAATAGGATAATGCTCCTTCTCGTACTCTAT
>Ga0310690_10011092_pt1 | contig 11151 bp, 7 predicted proteins | sample AusTroGonzalo_MG_2_FD_207661 | JGI IMG/M metagenome (GOLD analysis project Ga0310690, IMG submission 207661) | Bovine rumen microbial communities from tropical cattle in Woodstock, Queensland, Australia - Gonzalo_04 (v2) (version 2) | ecosystem: Host-associated > Mammals > Digestive system >...
TGCGAATGCAAGGAACGGGACTATGACGACGTCCGGGATTTCATCAACCGGGAGCTGTATCTGTTCTGCGAGCGTGAAAACATTGAAATCAGATAGAGACGGAAGGATACTGCTGAAATTTTCGGAGTTTCCAGGCAGAGAAAATTCTGAAACTTTCATACAGGGGATATACAAAAACATCAACAGATGGTATAATCATTTCGTTATCATTTTGTAACAAACAATCATAAAGGGAGGGGCGAAAAGCAGATGAAAAAGGTTCCTGTTCTCCTGCTGGCGCTGGTGCTGATTCTTCTCGGCACGACCGCGTTTGCGGAGGGGAATATCATCAAGTTTGACCAGACAGCCAATTTCGTTTTCGAAGGCGAAACCCTTCAGACGGTGCTGATTCTTGAGGGAGATCCCGCGGCAGGCGAAGTCTCCTATGTTTCAGCCAATGAAAAGGTTGCGACCGTTGACGGGAAAGGCGTTGTCACCGGCCTTACCAAGGGGCGGGCAACCATCACGGCCATTTCCAAGACAGAAAAGCGGACATTCAAGACCCAACTGACGGTGACCGTGGCCCGCAAGGCTTCATCCATCGACGTGGACACCCGGAAGCTTCCCCTGCATGAAGCGGACGATCCGCTCCTTTCCGGGCTCCTGAGCGGAGACGGGGAGAAACGGCAGGTGCTCGTGGTACCGGTCAAGAGACGGATTACCATCCCGTTCGCCGTGCAGCCCAAGGATGCCACCAACCGCAGAGCTGTGTTTTCCACAGCGGATGAGGGAGTGGCTGTTGCCAAAGGGAATAACGTGACCGGCATTGCGAAGGGCGAAACGGTTCTGACGATTGCCAGCGAATCAAACCCGGAAGTCGCTGTGCAGTACGGTATTCTTGTGGTGCAGCCGGTTACCCGCGTTTCGCTGGAACCCCGGAATCCCGCTGTTGCGAAAGGCAGCCAGATCATGCTGACCGCTTCCGTTCTTCCGGAGGACGCATCCATCCCGAAGATCCTGTGGAATTCCAGCAACGAAAAAATTGCCACCGTCGATGAAAACGGCGTTGTCACCGGTGTCGAACGGGGCAATGTACGTATCACTGCGACCGCGGCGGACGGCAGCAATGTCCGGGCCAATATCAGCGTCCGGGTTACCCAGAGCGCTGAGGAAATTACGCTGGACAAGACCGAAATGACGCTTGACGCAGGCCGCAACGGTATGATCCGCGCCACCGTCCTGCCGAAGAATACAGACGATAAGAAGGTCACCTGGACTTCCTCCGACGAAAGCGTTGCCAAAGTCAATAATCAGGGACGGGTGACTGCCGTTGCGCTCGGCACCTGCACGATCACCTGCTCCAGCGCTTCGACAGAAGGCGTTTCCGCCTCGGCGACCATAACCGTGCAGCAGCCTGTGACAAAGATTGTGTTCGGCGATGCTCCTGTGGTGTATGTGGGCGAGGACGCCAAACTGACCTGGAGGATTGAACCGGAGAATGCCTCCAATCCTGCTGTGACATTCGCATCAAACAATCCGAAGGTGCTGACCGTTTCAGAAGACGGCACGGTGACAGGCATCAAGGCCGGTACTGCGTCCGTCATCGCAACTTCCACCGACGGCAGCAACCGGAAGGCAAAAATTCAGATTAAAGTCTGCGTGCACGCAACGGGCGTTCATATGTATCGCAACACCGCCTATATCAACGTCGGGGAGTCCGCCACCTGCAAGGCGATTCTTGAGCCTAAGGAAGCCAGCGACAATCGCATGAGCTGGGCCAGCGATGACGAAAACATTGCCATCGCCGGCGGTGAAGTGAACCAGGTCAAGATCAAAGGCGTTTCCGAGGGGATTACCCGGGTGACAGGCACCACCGCGGATGGCGGGTTCCAGACCTCCATTGAAGTTCGGATCGGGGACTGGGACCGGTCCCTGAAGCTGACAAAGATCGATGTAAACGGACGGGGAGATCTGACCTTTAAAGTCAAAAATGTCAGCGACCTGTATATCAACTATATCCACTGCGAAGTTGAATTCTACGACGGCGACAAGGAAGTCGAGGTTAACACAGAAAACGGCTCCAACAAGGTAAAAGTCACGTATAAACGGGACCTGGCTCCCGGGAACAGCACGAAGGACGATTACTGGAACTTTGAGAACTATCACAAGCCCGACAACGGATTTGACCATGTGATCGTCAGGATTGCCGGCTTCCAGATTGACCGGGACTGGGTCAAGAACATCCAGCCGAGAAGACAGCCGAAGATCGAATGGCGCCGCTGATTCCATTGGACAGAATGATTCTTAGGAGGTTATTGAAATGAAAAAAATCCTTTCCCTGCTGCTGATGATCACCCTTTTGGCAACTGTGATCATTCCCTTTGCCTCAGCCCAAGATGATTCTACCCCGGCAGAAGCCGGATACTACTATGTTTATACCGAGAACGGCCTTGAACTGGCCATTCGTGATGAGCCGAGTTTCAATGGCAAAAGAGTCGGATGGCTGAAGTACGGCGCCCGGATTTACGTGGATGCTTTCACCAATGAGAACTGGGCGCTGATTACCTATCACTACGACAAACCCGGATACGGCCCCGGAGACTATGCCGCATGGGTCAACCGCCGCTTCATCCAGAAGACCAAACCGGCGAGCAAGCCTTCTTCCGACAGTTCAGGCTCCTCCACCTCCGGCGACGCTCTGACGGAAATCAACACACAGTTCAAGAGCGCCAAAATGGTGGATGAATACACCATTACCGTTCGTCCCACCCGCGTGACCTCCTGGGTCAACCTGCGCTGGGCGCCAACGAAGAAATCCGAACTGATGGCCACCTACCGGGCCAACGACAAGCTGATCGTAATCTGCGAAATGACCGACTGGCTCCAGGTCCGTGATCCGGATACCGGCAACGTCGGATTCCTGAACAAAGTATTTGTTGCCAAATAAGACAGCCTGACAGAAGAGGAGGAATAATCAACTATGAAAAAGATTCTGAGTATGATTCTGAGCCTGGTTCTGCTGCTGGGCTGCGTTGCTGTTTCCGCCGAAGAAACGGCGGCTAAGGTTCCGCTGGGAACCATCGACATTAATGGCGCCTTCACGCTGCAATGCGGCATTCCGGAAGGCTATACTCCCACGCCCGTCGTTGCCACCACCGACCTGATCATTGCCACACTGACATCCGAAGATCCGCAGAAACCGATGATGACTCTTTCTGTCAGCTTTGATGAAACCTATGCCGATGTGGAAAGAATGAACGATCTGGATGCGGAGGCTCTGGCAAGGCTGGAAGAAACCTTTACCATTGTTGATCCCACCGTTGAAATCACCTACGGGGAGACCGGCCTGGGAACAACGCTCCTGATCGCACGGCAAAGCGAAGAAACCCCTAATTACATCGACTTTCTGAGCATTTATAAGGGCTATTTCGTCGAATTCGTCCTGACGCCTTCCGCCACAGACAGCGACCGGGAACTGACGGAAGAGGAGATGAAGATCGCCGTCGATTTTCTGACGGATCTTGATTTTATCGCAGCTGACGAAGCGGCAGTTATGGCGCGGAAGATTGCCAACACACAGGTCTTTACCGCTGAAATCTTCCATTATGACGCAGCAAACAACGAGATCACCGCAACGGTGAAGATCCCGCTGACGATTGCACGGGAAAGCCTTGACGGATTGCTGGAGGAAGGCGCAAAAATCAATCTTGGTGAAGAGGAAGTCGAAATTGTCAGCCTTGAAAAAGCCGACGGCAACATGATCATCAACGATGAATATGTGCTGAGCCCCGACGAAATCGGCCAGTATCGTGTCAGCTATGCTGAAAACAACGCCGATTACCTGGTTTCGATCGCGGAAAACACCCAGTTGTCCGTGAAGAAGGACGCAGTCTTCGAAGATTATATCGATCCCGAAACGCTGGAGGCACTTTCTGAGCCTACCGTGCACACGATCGAAGAATTCGCGGCCATGCTGGATTCCGAAGGCGTTACAGCCGTCGGTCCAGGATTCAACCTTGACAATGTCAAAGTGACCATCGCTGAGGACGACAGCATTGAAAAAATCCAGCGGTATTACGTTCCCTGGCAGTAATGACAGAAGATGAAGAATCCCGGCTCTGATGATTTCAGAGCCGGGATTCTTTTGGACAACCGGAGTTTCAGTCTTTGCGGATGCGGAGGAGCCATTCGCCGTATTCCGGCGTTGTGGTCAGTTCAAAGCTTTCGTCCCAGCTGTAACCTTCGGGAACATCCACAATCTGCACATGATAGGCAAAAGGCTCGCCCGTGAAGGTGATAACACCGGATTCATCAGATTCACAGGGCACACAGGCCTGATCCGTGCAGAAGGAAACTGAGACTTCCGGAACCGGATTTCCCTCCTGATCAATGACGTGCAGGGTGTAGGCTCCCTGTTTATCCGATGATTTGACGGGGGCGGAGTCTTCCCGGGCCCAGGTAACGTTTTCAATGCCGATGGCCTGCAGAAGCTCAACGATTTCTTCGATATATTCTTCAGAAGGAATCACTAAGATTTCCGCGTCATCCGGATCATTTTCCAGGCCCGGATTTGTCAGAAGTCCGTAATTGTAATGCCAGGGGTCCTCCGCAGACGGAACCGACATATTATAGGTGAAAACATTGTTTTCCCGATCCAGCAGCGTGCTGAGATACGATATGAAACTGTTGTTCTGCTCGTTGAACAGCAGGACTCCGGGATTGTCGGAAGCGGAGATTTCCAGACGGATTTTTGCCGTTTTATCAGGAACAATCCAGCAGGGAACATCACTGTAATTATCCGACTTGAAAACAATCTTCCACGCATTTTCATTTTCCACAGTCAGCGCACGGTGCGCAGAAACCGGGAAGGCATTTGTAGAATACTCTTTCGGGATTTCATTGAGCACAGCGCTTTCGGTGTAGTTGTCGCTGACGAACACATCCAGTACCCGTCTGAATTCATCGGCGCTTTTGAAGGCACCGGCATGATTGAATACCAGATTGCCAAACCGGTCGATGATCACCGTCGTCGGGAGACCGGCAGCATCCACTGCCGCATACAGCTCTGAGTTTTCATCTCTGCCCATGGGGTAGGAAATCCCATTCTCTTTCCGGAAGTCATTGATGACTTTAACGGTGTCGCTGCCTCCAACGGTCAGGGCGATAAACGCGACCCGATCTTTGTATTCGTTATAGACTTCATTCAGGAAAGGGAATTCATAGACACACCAACCGCACCAGGTTGCCCAGAAATTAACCAGAACAGCCTTGTGATCCTTCAGGGCTTCGGAAACGGTGAGGGAGATTCCATCGGAATCGGTTACGGAGAAATCCGGGAAGGGCTGCCCGAGAGCAACCGCCCCGTTCGCTGAAGCGAGGGAGAGGCATGACGTCAGGGAGAACGCCAGGACCAGGAGTAATGCGATAATTTTTTTCTTCATTATGTACTGTATTCCTTTCTGCCGGTTCCCGGCAACTTTTTTTCCGGAACGAAAGAGGTTCGGGTCAGCACAGTCGTTCCATAAAGAGTATACGCGGCGGATTCCACCTGTGTCAGCGAAATTCCGCTCCGGATAAAGTATACCAGAAAACGATATTCTGCGATATATGTTCACAGACGTATTATTCCGCCAACTGCAGCGAGTGCCTGTAAGATCCTTCGTTACACTCAGGATGACACGGTTGACAAATAAGTGCAAGATCTTTCTCTCTGCTCAGGATGACACGGTTGAGTTGGCATCGTTTACCAGAAAATGTTTCCATTCCGGCAGATTTGTGGTATATTTTTCCCTGAATTATGCAAGGAGGAGACGATGAAAATGGTCAGGCATATGATTATCTGGACACTGAAGGACGAATATACTCCGGAAGAAAAGGCGGCCATCAAGAGCGGGATCAAAGAAGGACTTGAAGGTCTTAAGGGCAAAATCCCGGGCATGAAAGCTATCCGGGTCATTACGGAAGGTTTGGAAAGTTCCAACGGAGATCTGATGCTGGATTCTCTTTTTGAGAATGAAGACGCCCTGAAAGGATATTCGGTACACCCGGAACACGTTGCCGTTGCCCAGGGAAAGGTCCGGCCGTATACGAAGACCCGCAACTGTTTTGATTTCACAGAGGAATAAGAGGTACAGAGGACAGAACGTAAACCGGAGGCAGTTTTCAAATGAACACGAAACCATATCTGGAAGACGGGGAAAAAGTTCTGACTGAGCTTGGCTCTTCCCTGGAGGACGGTCTTTCCGACGGGGAAGCGGCCTCCAGACTTGCCAAGGACGGCCCAAACAGGTTGAAGGAAGAGAAAAAAGAAGGTATTTTCCGAAAATTTCTCGGGGAACTGAAAGATCCGATGACCATCGTGCTGATCATTGCAGCGGCTGTCAGCGCGATTACGGCTGTCTATGCGCATGAAAGCCTGACCGATGCGGGCATTATTCTGGCCGTTGTCCTGCTGAACGCCTGCCTCGGGGTTTACCAGGAGAACAAAGCAGAGGCTGCCATTGCGGCACTTCAGCAGGCTGCCGCCGCAACCGCCAAGGTGATCCGGGGAGGCCACCAGAAAACCGTACGGGCGGACGAAGTGGTTCGGGGAGACCTGATCGTACTGGAAGCCGGCGACGCAGTTCCGGCAGACGCGCGGATTGTGGAATGTGCTTCCATGAAAACGATGGAAGCGGCATTGACCGGTGAATCCACCGATGTGGAGAAGCAAAGCGAAGCTCTTACCGCATCATCGGGCGGGGACGTGACGCTGGGAGACCGGAAAAACATGGTGTACATGGGTTCCATTGTCACATACGGCCGGGGACACGCTGTCGTGACCGGTACCGGAATGAATACGGAAATGGGTGCTATCGCCGATGCGCTGTCCAGCGCCAAAGAAGAGGAAACGCCCCTCCAGATCAAACTGAACGAGCTGTCCAGAAAACTGTCCTGGATGATTCTGGTGATCTGCGGGTTCGTGTTCGTTGTGAATCTGGTCCGCAACGGCGGAAAAGCCATTCTGGATACCTTTATGATCGCTGTGTCCCTGGCGGTGGCCGCCATTCCGGAGGGACTGAGCGCGGTGGTGACCGTATTGCTTTCCATCGGGGTCACCAAAATGAGCAAAAATCACGCGATCATCCGGAAACTGACCGCTGTGGAAACGCTTGGATGTACACAGATCATCTGCTCGGACAAAACCGGTACGCTGACCCAGAATAAAATGACTGTGGTCAAAAAGGTGACCGATGACGAAAAACTCCTGATGACCGCCATGGCCCTTTGCTCCGATGCGGAACTTGAATCGGGAGAAGCGGTCGGGGAAGCGACGGAATGTGCGCTTGTGAACGACGCGAACAGGAACGGACTGCCAAAGGATGAACTGAGCGAGGATTTGCCCCGCGTGGACGAAGCCCCCTTTGACTCCGTACGCAAGATGATGACCACCATTCACCGGGCCAAGGCCGGTCCGGGATTTATCCAGTTCACCAAAGGCGCACCGGACGAAGTGCTGCGTCGCTGCACAAAGATCTGGGAAAAAGGACAGGCCGTTTCCCTTACGGAGAAGCAAAGAAAGGCGATCCTGGCGGAAAATAAGTCCATGGCGGATCAGGCGCTCCGGGTTCTCGGGGCAGCCCAGCGGATTTATGTGGAAAAGCCGGCATCCAATGAACCTGCGATGCTGGAGACAGATCTGACCTGGATCGGCATGTGCGGGATGATCGATCCAATCCGGCCTGAAGTGAAGGACGCCATCAGGCAGTGCCGGAGCGCCGGCATCCGACCCATCATGATCACCGGAGATCATAAGGATACCGCCGCAGCCATTGCGAAGGAGCTCGGAATTCTTGAAAACGGCCAGATGGCCATTACCGGCGCAGAGCTGGATGCCATACCGGACGAGGCTTTTGCCCACGATGTCCACCGGTATTCCGTTTACGCCCGGGTTCAGCCGGAAAACAAGGTTCGTATCGTGAACGCCTGGAAGAATGCGGGAATGGTTACCGCTATGACGGGGGACGGCGTCAACGATGCTCCTTCCATCAAAAGCGCGGATATCGGCGTCGGCATGGGTATTACCGGAACCGACGTGACGAAGTCCGTCGCGGATATGATTCTGACCGATGATAATTTTGCCACCATCGTATCCGCCGTAGGCGAGGGAAGAAGGATTTACGACAACATTCGCAAGGCGATTCAGTTCCTGCTTTCCGCCAACCTTGCGGAAGTACTGGCCGTATTTTCTGCCACACTGATGGGGTTCACGATCCTGAAACCGGTGCATATCCTTTGGATCAACCTGATCACCGATACGCTGCCGGCAATTTCTCTCGGTATGGAAGAGGCTGAAAAAGACGTTATGCGGCGCCCGCCCAGGCATCGGAACGAAAGCATTTTCGCCGGAGGCCTGAGCTTTGACGTAGCATTCCAGGGGATGATCATCGCCGGCATTACGGTATTCAGCTATTTTGCCGGATACCGGCTGGAAAGCGGCGTATGGGATATTGCCGAGTCTTCCGCCGGGATGACCATGGCTTTCCTTACGCTGAGCATGATCGAGATCTTCCACTCCTTCAACATGCGTTCGCGGGTGATGTCCCTGTTCAGCCTGAAGAAACAAAATATCTGGCTTTGGGGAACACTGCTGTTTTCACTGCTGGTCACGGCTGCCGTGATTTTTGTTCCTTTCCTGAACAAAGCCTTTTCTTTTCAGCCCATCACGTTCACTGAATACGCGATTGCCATGGGACTGGCGTTTCTGGTGATCCCGATTGTGGAGATTGAAAAACTGATTCGCAGAAAGACTATGCGGAAAGATACCGCAAAGTAGTCTGCCTTACGTCAAATATCTAAAGGACCGGTCCGGCCGGTCCTTTTTATGATTCGATGCTATACTCGACAACATATTATTGTGGCGAATGCTATGAGTGCCTGTAAGATCCTTCGCTGCGCAGGATGACACCGGGGAGAAGATTCTTCGCTGCAATGATTCGCATGCGCACCGCGGAGCTGCAGTCGCAGCTCTCGCGCACCGCACGCGACATGCTCAAGATGACACCGGGGAGAAGATTCTTCGATCAGGAAACACCGGGGAAATCATCAGGGATATCAGACAACTTCAGACTATTTGTCGGAATAGATGCTCATTTCAAGGCGCTTTTCAAATTCGCGGACGGGGAGCGGTTTGTCGTAATAGAAGCCCTGCGCAATATCGCATCCGTTCTTTTTGAGAATGCTGACCTGGTCGCCGGTTTCCACTCCTTCCGCCACACAGGTGAGGCCGATTTCTTTCGCCATATTCACCACATGGTGGAACATGATGTTCTGGCGGTTGTGGGCGGCCTGTTCCCCGAGCGGAATGAAGTTTTTGTCCACCTTCAGAATGTTCCAGGGGATTTCGCGGATCAGATTCAGAGAACTGTATCCGATACCGAAGTCATCGACGGAGGTGTAGATTCCGGCTTCCTGCAGGCCGGTGACGATCCTCTTCAGATCCTTGAACTCGACATCCGTGGTGGTCTCGGTGAGCTCGATTTCGATGAAATGATGGGGAACATGGTGCTTGTCCACAATGGAGAGAATGTGTTCGAGAAGATCCAGATCAATCAGATTCCGACGGGAAAGATTCACGGAAATGCGAACCACGGGCTTTCCTTCGTTCAGCCAGCGGCGAATATTCCTGCAGACCTGGTCCAGCACATAGAAATCCAGCTTGCAGATGTCCATGGACTGTTCCAGTACCGGGATAAAATCGACAGGCAGGATCAGCTTTCCATTGTGATACCAACGGCTCAGAGCTTCGGCACCGACGATGGTATTCGTGCTGACGTTGATTTTCGGCTGGAAGAAAACGAGAATCTCTTCATTTTGAAGCGCGACGGGGAACATCTGTTTCACGCGCATCATATGCTCTTTTTGCTCCAGCATCTTTTCGTTGGAAAAAACAATATCACCGCGGGCACCGGATTTCGCCGCATTGTAGGCGTTAATGATGCGATCCATCAGATCGCCGAAATCGTGATAGTAGTAGTCTTCCGGGATCACCAGAACACCGGCGTGAGCGGAGACCATTGCACGGCCATCCTCTTCGTCACCCAGGGTTACGGGAGCACCTTCGAAAATGTTTATGACCTGATCCAGGTTTTCCTTCCGGAAGAGCATGACAAAATTATCTCCGCCCAGACGGCTTACAATGCCGCCTTCGCCGACGGCATCCTCCAGAAGCAGGATATATTCCTTCATGACCCGGTTGCTGAGATCGCGGCCCAACTGCTGATTGATGAGGGAAAAATGCTTTAAATCGATCCGGGCAGCGCAAAATTCGTTCAGTTCCTGCCTGTTTCCGATGGCTTCGACCACATTTGTGAACATCCGGATATTGCTGAAATCGGCGTCATCGTACAGCGTGGCCTTTTTGATCATCATTTTCATCCGGTCTTTGCTGACGAAATTGAGCATCATACGCTGGATCACGTCGATGCGGGCAAGCTCTTCTTCCGTCCAGGGCGCATCGTCTTTGGCGTGATAAACCGTGCACTGTCCGACGAGCATACCGGAAAGGTCGCTGCGGATCGAGATCGCTTTGTCGGTTTCAGCACCGTTATCATAGGGAATATAGGAATCGCCCTGGCCTTTGCGCTCGAGAGCGATACTGTTGTAGAAGGTTGTGACCCCTTTGGAGACGCGCAGCATTTTGCACAGTTCCTGAAGATCCTTCATGATGGTATCCACACGAATCTGCTCCGGACTTACCATTTCACGGGTCAGTCTTTCGAGACATTCATAATATCGATCGTTCTGATCCATGACGACTCCTCCTGCGGTGAATTAACGTACAAATTACTTTACATAATTTTACCATCCACATAAATGTAATTCAAGACAAATTTGCGTATTCTCTGTTCTTTTTGGCTTTTTTCCTATATAATAGTCTCAGTCGATAACGTATTATTCTGCCGCCTGTAAGATCCTTCGCTTCGCTCAGGATGACAAAGGGAGGAAGAATCTTCGTTTGGTTCAGGATGACACCGGTGGGAGAAAGCTCCTTCGCTGCAATGATTCGCACGCGCATCGCGCGCGACATGCTCAATATGACACGGTTGGGTTTATCGTCAGGATGACACAGGGGAAAAAGGAGGTTTTTGCAAATGCAGACGATGAGAGGTCCAGATCCCGCAAAAATGAGGA
>Ga0310690_10011093_pt1 | contig 11151 bp, 7 predicted proteins | sample AusTroGonzalo_MG_2_FD_207661 | JGI IMG/M metagenome (GOLD analysis project Ga0310690, IMG submission 207661) | Bovine rumen microbial communities from tropical cattle in Woodstock, Queensland, Australia - Gonzalo_04 (v2) (version 2) | ecosystem: Host-associated > Mammals > Digestive system >...
GCGGTCATGCGACACCACTATGACGCAACCCTTGAACTGGGCGATGTACTCCTCCAAAACCTGCAGGGTCATAATATCCAGGTCATTCGTAGGCTCGTCAAGAATCAGGAAGTTGGGGCTCTGCATCAGTATGGTGCATAGATAGAGTCGTCGACGCTCGCCTCCGCTCAGCTTGCTCACATAGCTGTACTGTGTCTTGGGGCTGAACAGGAATTTCTGCAGGAACTGTCCGGCCGACATGCGGCGTCCGTCATCCAGAACTATATGATCGGCAATGGCGGTAACAACGTCTATCACCTTTGCATCCTCGGGAAATGAAAGTCCCTCCTGTGAGTAGTATCCTATCTTGAGCGTGGTGCCGCGTTCAATCACACCGCTGTCAGGCTGCTCGACACCGAGAAGCAGTTTCAGGAACGTGGATTTGCCCACACCGTTCTCACCTATTATACCCAGTTTCTCGTAGCGCGTAAAGATGTAGCTGAAATCCTTGAGTATGATTTTGTCATCGAACGCTTTACTCAAGTGCTCAATATCAAAAATCTTCTTGCCGATGTACGATGCCTTGACGTCAAGCGCCACGCTCTGCTCGTCACGGCGGTGCTGCAGGCGCTCTTCAAGCTGATGGAATGACTCCTTGCGGTAACGGGCCTTGCCACCGCGTGCACATGGCATGCGGCGCATCCAGTCCAGCTCGCGGCGATAAAGATTCAAGTCGCTCTCACGCTGTGACGACTCCGCATCCAAACGCTCCTGACGCTTTTCCAGATAGTAGCTGTAATTTCCGGAATATGAGTAGGCGCGGAAATCATCAATCTCTATGATGCGGTTGCAGACGCGGTCCAGCAGATATCGGTCATGCGTGACCATGAAAAGGGTCAGCTTGCTGGCTGTGAGATAATCCTCAAGCCACTCCGTGATCTCCACATCAAGATGGTTGGTAGGCTCGTCAAGTATCAGGAAATCGGGCTCGGACATCAGTGCCTGGGCCAATGCAACACGTTTTGCCTGTCCTCCCGAGAGCTCGTCTATCGGCTTTTCAAAATCGGGCACTCCCAACTTGGTTAGTAGCTGGCGGGCACGCAGCAGCTTGTCGTCATCGGCCACGGGACAGCATGCAGTCAGCACGTTCGCGCCCTTGGGGAATACCGGAGTCTGCACCAGATAGGCGGTACGGATGTCGCGGCGGAAAGTGATGGTGCCGCTTCGGTAATCGGCCACACCGGCAATCACGTCCAGCAGGGTGCTCTTACCCTGTCCGTTACGCGCTATAAGACCCACTTTCTCACCCTGATTGATATTGAGCGAGAGGCCGTCAAAAATGATACGGTCACCGAATGACTTGCACAGTCCGTCTATCTGCAGAAAACTCTCCATAACAGCACGCAAAGGTAATGCATTTCCGTTTCCCGCCAAAGTGTCCCACAAACACCCGCGTCAGAACGTATTCTCGTTAGGCTCAGCGTGGGACACCCGCTCATCTCGAGGGTATGTCCCACAATGAGCCCCGCCACAAGCTCAGTAGCGGGGTTCACTGTGGGACACTTTGGCGAAAAAAACATATATTTGCGTAGAATAACTAACCTGATATGAGAAAGGATATTTTGATTCTGACACTTCTGTTGGCTTCATATACTGGAGCACAACTCAGCGCACAAACCGATGGCCGCCGCTACTGCAACCCGTTGCCTATGGTGATTGGCCAGGGCGGAAACGCATCGGGCGACGTATCGGTATTCCGTGACGATGACGGCCGATACTACATGTTCTGCACGGGCGGCGGTGCCTGGCACAGTGACAATATGCTGGACTGGGATTTCACACCCGTACAGCGTGTCCCCGTAGCTCCAGATGTGGTGAAATACCGAGGCAAATACTACATGTCCGGCAACGACTGCCCGCTCTACGTGGCCGATAACCCGTTGGGTCCCTACTCCGTTCTTGGAGAATGGGAGAACACCCCTGATGTGGAGGGCGGCTGGAACGAGCCGTTTGACATGCATATTTTCATTGATGACGACAAGCCCTACCTCTTCTACTCCGGACGCGGCATAAGCGGCATATTCGGAGTACCATTGGACCCGGACCATCTGAACCGTTTTGCCGATAAGCCCACCCACCTGTTCAGCTTCAATCCCCAGCATGAATGGGAGCGTTACGGTGAGATGAACGAATACACCGGCGTAGCCTGGATAGAAGGCCCATGGCTCTTCAAGTACAAAGGCAAATACTACATGCAGTACTCCGCATCCGGCACGCAGTGGAAGACATATGCAGAAGGTTACTACACCGCCAAGCATCCTCTGGGCCCCTACACCTATGCCGACAACAACCCGCTCCTGCGCAAGACCGATGGTCTGGTTACAGGCACTGCCCACGGCAGCGTAGTCGAAGGACCTGACGGCGGACTGTGGCAGTTCTACACCATAGTACTCTCCAACCCGCCCGGCGGCCGACGCATCGGCATGGACCGCATAGATGTTGACAAGAAGGGACGCTGGTCTGTACAGATTACCGATACCCCCCAGCCCGCCCCCGGCGCAAAGAACGCCCGCGCATCGCTTCCTGTGACCATCAACAAGATGAACGCCATGAACGCGCTCTCCAAGTTCTCGTCACAGCAGCCGGGCCGATATGCTTCATATGCAGTCGATAATTCCAGCGGTACAGTATGGGAGCCGGATCCATCGGACCCAGAGCCGTCAATTACGATCGAGCTCTCACCCGCCACACGTTTTGACGAGGTACAGCTGTTTGATGTGGATGCCGTAAGAATAATGTTCAACGCCGGCGGCCGTCGCGGATTCGGTGGCGGAGGCGGCACAGGTACAGTCTATAAATATAAGGTTGACGTATCACTTGACGGCGAGAACTACACTACCGTGCTTGACAAGACCGCCAACACGGAGCAGCGAAACACCATATTTGAGGAGTTCAAACCCGTTGAGGCACGATTTGTCCGCCTTACCGTTACCCAATGGCCGGGTACTCAACTGGGCGTGATTGAGTTCACGGCATTCGGTCTGCCCGGCCGCACCGAGCCGGCTCGCGTGGCAATCCCACCCGTAATTACTTACTGACCGATGTACTTGAGAATGATTTCGGCAGCCTCCTCCTCGGTCTTGTTCTGCATTGAAATGACAAGGTCGTAGTTGCGGGGATCATAACGGCTAATGCCGGTGTGGCGCTTTGCATAGTCGTCACACATCTGGTCTACATCCTTTATGAACTTCTCGGCATCAGCCTTGGAAGTGATTCCCTTCTTTTTCATGACTCTCTCCACACGACTCTCAATGGGAGACTGAATCCATATATTAAGGTGATTTGGATGGTCCTTGAATGTAACGAAACTGCAGCGTCCTACAACCACGCATGACTCGGCATCGGCAATACCCTTAAGTATCTCCTGCTCGGTCTTGAACTTCTTGTCCGTATCGTCTTTCTCAGGTACTGCATAATTGGGAAGGTTGTCATAAATGGAGACTGCAAAACCGCCGTCCAGTTCGACAATCCGCTTCAGGTCCGGCCACCAGGTACGTTTCTTTGATTTGAGATTCTCTATTTTCTCTTCGTTCACACCTTCCTTTTCCTCAAGTGACGCCAGATGAGCCCTGTCATAAAAAGGCACACCCAACTTCTGGGCAAGTAGCTTTGCCACAGTCCTTCCGCCTGTTCCTAACTCACGATTGATTGTAATGACAAACTTGCTTGATGTATTCATATTTTACTTGTTTGATTATGCTTAAAAGCAAATATAAAGGATAATTTCACATTTATCAACATTTCGCTATAAAAAATTTACTCTACCTTTGTCGGCGAATGAAGAAGGGGTGCCCATTACGGGGCTGAGATTATACCCTATGAACCTGATCCGGACAGTGCCGGCGGAGGGATTGGATTTCAAAATAATGGTGTACCCTTTTTCATTTGGATTAATAATTAAATCTATATGAAGAAGGTATTTTTTTTGTCCTTAACCCTACTTGTCAGCCTTACATCAAAGGCCGATGCAGAAAACCTTGTATCCGACGCCGATTCGCTGCGTCTTGAACAACTTAATGAAGTAGTAATTAACGGAGTACGTGCCCATGAAAACGAGCCGTTCGCAACCACCGAAATCGGCCGTCAGGAACTTGACGATTATTCAAAAAGCGGCCGTGAGCTGCCTTTCCTGTTCTCCCGCACGCCCGGCGTGATATCATGGAGCGAGAACGGTACAGGTATCGGCACCACATACATGCGCATTCGCGGTGCGGCCGATTCACGCATCAACGTGACACTTGACGGAGTTGCACTCAACTCTCCCGAGGACCAGTGCGTATTCTGGGCCAACATGAACAGCTACGCATCCCTGTTGGGCGGCGCACAGATTCAGCGTGGTCTGGGTACCTCATCCGTCGGTGACGGTGCATTCGGAGGTTCGATTGCCCTCACAAGCAAACTGCCCAACCCCGAAAAGAGCGCTGAGATAACCGCATCATACGGATCATTCAACACACTGCGTTTAGGCGGTTCGTTCTCGACAGGCACAATCCTGAACAGCCTGATCATTGACGGTGCATATCACATGACCCAGACCGACGGATTCATGCACGGAACCAAGGGAAAGGCCGGCAGCTACTACGCAGGTCTGCTCTGGACTCCCAATGACAATATGATGATCCGTTACCGCAACATAGGCAACTTTGAGGAGACCGGCCAGGCCTGGAACGGCGCCACCGCAGGCAACGACGACTCCAGCCTTATGGACGGAATGTATCTGGGCGACACCGGCATCAAGGAATATAAGGATATGTACAATGCAGGTCTGGGACAGTACAACAGCCTGTACGAGTATCTTGACTATGATGACGAAAACTGGTGTTTTGTACAGGATGCCGACGGCAAGTACGTAACCCACCGCTATCAGATGAAAGACGGTTCATTCTGGGACCGCACCACCGATAACTTCTGGCAGGACCACAACATTCTCTCTCTTGCCTGGAATGTCAGCGATGCCTTCTCGACATCACTCACAGCCCACTACACCTACGGTTACGGATACTATGAGGAGTTCCGCTACAAGAACAAGGTAAGCAAGTACGGTCTGGCAAACGGTCTGAACGCCGACTGGGATCCCGTATGGAGCGACGGCACTAACACGGTCAAGAAGACTGATTTCGTGCGCAAAAAAGGTCTGGAGCAGCACACTTACGGTGCCATCTGGAACAATGTTTACAGCACCGGCCGTCTTGACCTGCGCAGCGGCGTTTCATTCCAGCAGTTCAAAGGCAACCACTTCGGTCACCTTACCTACGTAAAGGATGAAAATCTGGCAAATGCCATTATGACCGACGGCAAATATACCTACTACGACTCCGATGCCACCAAGAATGACCTGAGCGCATACGTCAAGGCCGGATATGACATCATAGAGAGCCTCCATGCGTTTGCAGATCTCCAGTTCCGTCACGTAGGTTACCGCACTGACGGCTACAATGACAAATATACCGTTGACGACAACGGCAAGAGCCAGCCTCATTATCTTGACATTGACAAGAAATACAACTTCCTGAACGCCAAGGCCGGTCTGACATGGAACCAAAACGGTCACCGTCTGCATGCACTGGTTGCCACCGCAGGCCGTGAGCCCGAGCGCAACAACTTTACCGACAACGGCACCTACCCTGCCCCCAATCCCGAGCGCATGATTGACTACGAGGCTGGTTACAGTTATACAGGCAGCATCTGGAACGCCGGATTCAACCTCTATTACATGGATTACAAGGACCAGTTCGTTCAGACCGGAGCTGTAAGCGACATAGGCGAGGCACTCACCACTAACATCAAGAGTTCATACCGCACCGGAATTGAACTGACAGGTGCCGTACAGCCTCTCAAGTGGCTGTCATTAGAGGGCAACGCCGCCCTGAGCGAGAACTGCCTGAACGACTTTGACGAGGTCATCGAGGACTGGCGTGACAAGTATGCCGCCGATGATCCCAACATGGAGCAGTACAAGCAGGATTACCATATTGACGGCAACGGTGACAAGCTGCGCACCATACCCCACAAGGGCAAGACCGCACTGGCATTCTCACCGTCAGTCATCCTTAACGGATTCGTAAACCTGAGCTTCGGCAATTTCAAAACCACATGGCACACCGGTTACGTGAGCCGTCAGTATCTTGACAACTCGCAGAACGACGACCGTTCACTGCCCGCATACTCTCTCTCGGATCTCTCGTTCTCATATACGATACCCATGAAAAAAGCTTTCAGCAGCTTCGTGATAGGTGCTGACCTGAACAATGTTCTCAATGCCCGCGTCGCTACAAGCGGCTGGGTATATTCTGCAGTTGATGAGAAAGACGGCTTCACTCCTGACAACCGCTACTATCAGATCGGTTTCATTCCCGCCGCACCTTTCTCAGCATTGGTACACTTAACCCTAAAATTCTAAAAGACAATGTTATCCGATATCTGGTCATATATCGCCGGTCAGTTTACCGGCATGGATTTCTGGGACACTATCCAGACGGTCGGGCTCATACTGAGCTTTCTCTACCTGTGGCTTGAATTCCATCAGAAACCTCTGATGTGGATTGTAAGCGCAATGTGCTCCATGATCTATGCCAGTGTATACTTTCACAGCAAGATATATGCCGATATGGGATTCAGCTGTTTCAATATCTGCATGTGCGTTTACGGTTTTATAAAATGGCTCCATGGTGACCGTAAACGCGCATCGCAGCATATTGTCTATCGCCATTTCCGCAGCAAAGAATTTTTGGCCGTAACCGGTGCCGCAGCCCTCATATGGGGAGCAATTTTCAGCATCCTGCGGTTCCTCACCGATTCGCCCGTCCCCGCTCTCGACGCACTTACCACAATGCTCAACATCATCGGCACATGGGTTCTTGCACAGAAGATCATCGAGGTCTGGGGGATCTGGTTCCTGGTCAACGCAATCTCCATCTACATATACTGCCGACGAGGTCTGCATCTGACTACTATACTGTTATACAGTTTCTACTTAGGCGCATCGGTCTACGGTTTCATAAAGTGGCGCCGAAAGGGAACTGAGATACTTGAAAATTGTTGAAAACTTTCAGCTCATCAGCAATCGCCAACCCGCTCTATCTGAGTACCTTTGGTTTCCAGAATAAATGCAAGCATCACTATGCAGCCTTATCTGGAGAATACATACCTGCAGTCATTAGGACGCAACAAAGGGACCGATATCTACCGCCTGGAAGGTGGAAAATTCAGCAACAAGTACTTTATAATCAGCAACGAAGGAACCCGTCATCTGCTTGCCTCACCTGAGGTGATCGGATATGACTCCTACCTTGCCATGTGCGGAGCCACAAGCGACATGCTCGGCTGGCTCAAGGAGCAGAAATCAATAGGTGATGATGCCGATATCATGACCATCCTTCGCGGCGGCCTCAACTACCCGCTTGAGGAGTGCTGTTACCGTAACGGAATCCGCGTCAACAACATGGATTTCATCTCATGCGAGCGTGTCATCCGCAACAATCAGATTACAGGACTTGACATCCGATACACCAAACTCTGCGCCCCCGATGACATCACCCTGATGATCGGCGACATAATCGCATCCGGCGAGACCCTTGCCCGCTGCATACGCTACATCATTGCGGAGTTCAAACGCTTGGGCGGCAGTATCCGCCGCATGGTATTCTTCACCATCGGAGGTACCCGTGCCATAGAGCTGTTTGAGGAGCTCACCCAGGAGTTCCGTTTCCACTGGCCGGAGTTTGATGGCATCACCTGCATATTCTACGAGGGAATCTTCTCGGCCTACAAGGACAAAGGCGTGACCGGAATCAGCTGGCCGCAGATAGACTTCTTCTGGAAGGACGGCGTCATATCACCCGAGTTCCGCAAGTACGTATTGGCCGATGACGACGCCCTGTTTGAGAAATGCATCATCTACGACGGAGGCGCCCGCCGATACGAGATTCCGGACCACTATCACGAGGTTACCGAATACTGGACCAACATAAAGGATGCCGCCGATAACTTTTCCTTCAAGGATTTCTTAGATGAGAAACTGGGTTACCGTACCCCCATCAGCCAGAAGAAATGGCTTGAGCTCAACCACTACCAGAATCTCGATAAGGATGAGATGGCCGGCCTTTACGCTTTGGAAAAGGATTTTGCCGATAAATCCGCAGACCTTGATATCCGCGAGATTGCAGACCGCCGCCTGCGCGAGTTCCGCAAGGCTCTCAAGTCCTACAGTTCAATCAGGAAATGATTTTACACAATAAACATTTGAATATATGGCTTACAAGAAACCGGATGTAGATTTTACATCAAGCAGAGTAACTAAGGAGGGTCGCAAAAGCAACCTCAGTATGTTTATGGTAATGCTGGGATTCACATTCTTCTCAGCAAGCATGTGGGCTGGCCAGAATCTGGCTGCAGGCCTTAATTTCGGACAGTTCATCGGAGCAATCATTCTTGGAGGTATCATTCTGGGCGCATATACCGGCACACTCGGTTATATCGGCGGAGAGACCGGACTCACCCTTGATATGCTGTCTCACCGCAGCTTCGGCCGCAAGGGAAGCTGGCTGCCCAGCGCCATGATCAGTTTCACCCAGATGGGATGGTTCGGCGTAGGTCTGGCAATGTTCGCCATTCCTGTTGCCAAGGAGTTCCTTGGTTTAGAGGTAACACCTGACCATATGCCCTATCAGGGATATATCCTGGTTGCAATTGCCGGTCTTCTCATGACTGCCAGCGCATATTTCGGCATCAAGAGCCTTACAGTAATCAGTTACATTGCAGTTCCGTTGGTAGGTATTCTTGGAACAGCGGCAATGATTATGGCTGTAAAACGCGGCGACGCCACTCTTGTAGAGCAGTTCGCAATGACCAATGACGGCTCACTCACCATCATAGCAGGTGCCGGTCTGGTAATCGGAAGCTTCGTTTCAGGCGGTACCGCCACACCTAACTTCGCCCGTTTCTCAAAGAACGGCAAGATAGGCTTCTGGGTAACCGTCGTAGCCTTCTTCCTCGGCAATTCACTTATGTTCTTCTTTGGTGCCGTATCAAGCATCTACGTAGGCGGTAACGATATCTTTGAGGTTATGCTTAACCTGAACATGTTCTACATCGCTGTATTTGTACTGGGTCTGAACATCTGGACAACCAATGACAACGCCCTCTACTCATCAGGTCTGGGCCTGTCCAACATATTCGGTTTTTCCAAGAAGACAATGGTGCTCATTGCCGGTATCATCGGCACAGTAGCTGCCGTATGGCTCTATTGGAACTTCTGCGGTTGGCTCAACGTACTCAACTGCACCCTGCCTCCCATCGGCGCCATCCTGATTATCAGCTACATCACCAACCGTGATGATTACTACAATGACAATCCCAAAATCGATACCGTCAACTGGGCATCGGTTATCGGCGTAGTACTCGGTGCTGTTGTTGCAAACCTGCTGCACTGGGGTATCGCATCCATCAACGGTATGATCGTAGCTGTATGCTGCTACCTTATCGGACGTGCCCTGAAGCGCAAATAAATAGTACACATCTTGTATTTTTTACCTATCTTCGCGGCAAAACAACTCTAAACTCAACAAAAATGAAAAAAGGATTATTATTTCTTGTTGCACTTCTGCCTCTGAGTCTTTCAGCGCAGGAGGAGTCTGCATGGACACATGAAGGTCTTACCGGACTCAACTTCTCACAGACATCCTTCACAAACTGGAGCGAGGGCGGTGAAAACTCCATGTCCGGCAACGTCTATTTCAACGGTACCCTCAACTACAAGGAGGGTAAGAACGCTTGGGATAACAGCCTGAGTGCCAACTATGGAATGAACTATACCGATGCCACCAACTGGCGTAAGAACATTGACAATCTGAACTTCTCATCCAAGTTCGGCCGTCAGATCACCGAGAAGCTGTACTATGCAGCCCTGTTTGATTTCAAGACTCAGATGGGTAACGGCTACACCTACACCGATGATGACAAAGAGCTCATTTCAAAGTTCCTCACACCGGGTTACCTGAACCTCTCTGTCGGTATCGACTACAAGCCCAATGACCACATCAGCGCATACTACTCACCTGTAGCAGGCAAGATGACATTGGTCAACGACACCTTGTTCTCAGTCCGTTACGGCGTTGATGCAGGCCAGAAGACACGTTTTGAGCTTGGTTCCAGCTTCAAGGGTACCGTCAACTACAGCCTTCTTGACGACAAGCTCACCATCAAGTCCGTGCTTGACCTCTTCACCGCATACAACGAGTCATTCGGTAACATCGATGTAAACTGGGACGTACTGGTAGGCTTCAACGTAACAAGCCTGCTCACCGTCACCTTCCAGTCAACACTGAAGTATGACGATGACATCAAGACCTATCTGACCGATGCCAACGGCAATACAGAGATCCGTGGCGCCCGCGTTCAGTTCAAGGAGATCCTCGGTGTAGGTCTGAGTTACAAGTTCTGATTTTATTGAAGGCAGGCAGTCATGTGGTTGGCATTCGCTCTCGTTTCGGCCCTCTTTTTGGGACTGTATGACGTAGCGAAGAAGCAATCCCTCAAGGAGAACGCGGTTATTCCGGTTCTTTGGTTCAACACCCTGTTCTGCTCACTTTTAATGCTGCCGTTCACGCTCCTGTCAGCCAAGACAGGACTGCTGGACGGCAGTATTTTTTACGTGCCCTCCGCCGGATGGGAGCTGCACCGCCTGCTCATGCTCAAGGCGTTCATCGTGCTGGGTTCCTGGATATTCGGCTATTTCGGCATGAAACACCTGCCCATCACTCTGTTCGGTCCCATCAACGCCACACGCCCCATCATAGTGCTTTTGGGCGGCCTGCTGCTGTTTGGTGAGCGCCTCAACCTGTACCAGTGGATCGGTGTCATAATTGCCGTCATTTCATTCTATCTGCTCAGCTTGAGCGGCAAGAAAGAGGGTATTGATTTCGTAAAAAACAAATGGGTGTTCTGCGTTGTCATGGCAACCATCCTCGGTGCCGTCAGCGCCCTGTTTGACAAGTATCTTCTGGGCCGCTTCAACAACATGTTCGTACAGGCATGGAGCAACTTCTACCAGCTTGCCCTCATGACTGTCATCCTCTTCACCCTCTGGTGGCCCACCCGCATGCACACCACCCC
>Ga0310690_10011094_pt1 | contig 11150 bp, 7 predicted proteins | sample AusTroGonzalo_MG_2_FD_207661 | JGI IMG/M metagenome (GOLD analysis project Ga0310690, IMG submission 207661) | Bovine rumen microbial communities from tropical cattle in Woodstock, Queensland, Australia - Gonzalo_04 (v2) (version 2) | ecosystem: Host-associated > Mammals > Digestive system >...
TAGTTTCTTTTAATGAATTTGGCGAATCCTAGATTTGCTTCTTCTTTCTGCATGACAAGCATCTCCGTCATCTGAGAGTCGGTGCTTGACAGTTGCAATTCCCAATGAACTAACTGTCTATATACCTTGAGCCAGTCTTGCCATGTGCGGCAATCCATGATCTGCATGGCAATTTGCTGGAACTGCTGCTGATATTGACTCTGAGTTACCTCGGTCTCAATCTCGCGGCGGTGTATGTTCTTTTTCAGGACAAGTAATATCTGGTTGGGGTTGACGGGCTTAATCAGATAATCAGCAATCTTTTGGCCGATAGCCTGCTCCATAATATTCTCTTCTTCGCTTTTGGTAACCATGACAACAGGCGTGGCAGGTGAAATCTCCTTGATACGTTGTAAGGTCTCCAGACCGCTGAGGCCAGGCATTTGCTCATCGAGTAGTACCAAGTCAAACGAGTGATTATGGAATAAGTCAATGGCATCAGTGCCATTGCTCACGGTAGTTACCTCGTAGCCTTTTTTCTCGAGGAAGATGATGTGGGCCTTAAGCAACTCCACTTCATCATCAACCCATAGTAGTTGTCCGTTAGTCATATCTTGCTGTCGTTAGGTTTACCAAAGATCGAAATCGTCATCAGTATTGTCTGTATCTTGTTCCTCCTCCCTCTCAGACTCGGTATCCTCAGGGTCTGTCTGATTAAAGTCTGTGGGAATGTTAAGTAATTCCTCATTGCTAATTTGCAGGGGTAGGAATGTACGTTCATAGAACTCATCATAATCTTTGAAGCTGTAGCGGGTACCAATGAGTGAAAAGTTATGCTCACTGATGACGAGACTGCGACAACGGCGTAACATGTTGGCCATCTTCTCGTATTGTCGCAACTGGCGCGCATATTGCAGGGCTTCATCGAAATTCAGGAATCCACGTATTGTCATACGACTGAAACCTTGTTGACGTTCTATTTCTAAGTCGAAGTTGCGTACAAGGAAACGTGAGAAATTGAAACGTGCCATCTCGTAGAGTAGCTGATTCTCATTGACGGAGTCAGGCTGGAATACGAGTAGGAACATGAAAGGTATGTTGCGGTCGGCTGAAAGAGTATCCGTTGAGGTGGAGTCTTGAGCTAGCGTCAGGTCACGTCGTGACCAGAAGTCGTCAACGTCGAAGCTGCCGCCATGGAGGGTACGTCCTTCCTGGACACCCTTGATAATCATACCTGCCATCTCTGTTACTTCACTCTTCGGGTATTTCTCTACAACAGTTTTCAATTCTGTAATACATCCTTTTACATCACCTTGATTCAGTAAGCTAAGTCCATTGATGAATATGAATTTGGGACGATTCTCGCCAAGGGGGAACCGCTCAGCCGATAGTTTGGCATTTGCACTGATAACATCATGATTCCCTTCCTTAAATGCTTCGTAAGTGACGGCATAGATAGAGTCCTCTAAGTGTTCACCAAAGCGAGCATTTTCTTCGAAATAGGGGTCGCTGAGTAGAATGGTCAACTCGCTTTCGGGGTATTGTTCTTGCATGCGTGCCAAACAACTATCAGCCAATTCACTTTGTCCAATACGGGAATAGAGCAAGAAGAGATGGTACCAAGCCTTGTCCATCTGTTCATACGAAGGATATTGTTCTGTGAGTCTTACTAGTTGCTTCTTTGCTAATCCGAAATTTTCCAGTTTGTCTTTGAAAATAACTCCCGAGTTATACAGACCATCCATGATAACCAGATCACTTTCGGTTTTCTGCTCTTCAGTGAAAGGAATCTGGGCAAGATAATATTCGCGGTTGTGAGGGTCGTTAGCTAAACTATCTGCTTCAGTAGAAAGACTGTCTTTGGTTTCAGAAATATCCGGCATTTCCAGATTGCTCTGATTCTCTAGACTATCGGGGTTTTCCGAGGTGCTCTCCATATTCAGATTACCCACAACCGTTTTGTTCATTCGCTGCCAGTCATCGGCATTCTCGCGTTTTCCCCATTGTTTCTGGAAGGTTTGTTTACCTTGATTGACTGCCATCTGGTTGTAGAAATACCATTGACCGTTAGCGCCAGATGCTGATTGTTTAGGAGTTGCAGAGGGACGCTGATTACGGTTTCCTACGGCTCCTTGTTTCTGCTGGACTTTCTCGACCTCTGCTTCGAGAGCCTTGTCACGCTCTTCCTTTTCCTTTTTCTTTAAGGCTTCAATGACGCGATCAATGGCTGCGAGGCGCTCTTTTTCTGGCATTTTTGCAAGTTCTTGCAAGGAGTCCTGTAAATGGATGGCATCTGTAAAAGGTACAAGCTCATCCAAAACCTTAGAACGCTTGGATAACATTTCGTAGTCATCACGCTCCTTGTCTAACAGTCCGATGGCCTCGCCGTAGCAACGCTGCGCATCGTTGTATTTCTCTAAAACCCAATACAAATCACCCAACTTCAGTAATAGAACGCCTTTCTCGATGCCGCTGCGTGTAGCTTTTTCGTTTCCTTTCTCGTAGGCAGCGATAGCTTTGATGGTGTCGCGCTGCATCATATATATATTGCCAATGGCGTAATATACCTGGTCCAGGTAATCCTTGTTGTTGTCCGAACGTGCCATTCGTTTCAGACGGTTAATCATTTTCTTGTAGTTGCCTTTAGCCATTACTTCAGTTTGGGCTATGCGTGCATTGAATTCCAACTCGTATGGTGGGTTCTGTCGAATAACCTTCTGGTAAGCCTTATATGCATCTTCGCGTTTGCCGATAGCGCTTTGTATCTGTCCCATAAGAAACCACTCGCGTGCCTTTTGTGTTTTGCGGTGTTCGTGCTTTATGGTCTTACGTAGATAGGGAATGGCTTTTTCAAATTCACCAGTTTTTAAATAATAGCAGGCAAGGGTGTTGTCCCAGTCGTTCTGAGCCCGATAATGGATAGAATCGCGCCCTGTATTGCGGATGATGTCCTCTGCATCGTAAATCCAATCTAACTCTGTATAGCAACGGGCGAGCCATGCTCGTGCCATACAGTTTTGCATGGGCTGTGTCTGGTAAAGGCGCGACATATAACTGAAAGTGGCAGCCGCTTCTTCGAATTCACCTTTCTGGTATTGGGCCTGCCCCATCATGAGCCATGCTTTCCATAGGAAGGGATTGTATTCCTTTCGTCCCAACCACTCTTTATCCTTTGCAGTCTTTCTGCGTGACTTTTTCCATTCAGGTTTCGCTTTGATGGAGTGTTGCTTGATAGTTTTCTCCATCTTCTCTATAGAGCGGTCAAAATTACCCTTTCCTAAAGAACGACTGTTCTTATTACCAACGGTGTATAGCGGTAGTATTTCAGTAAAGTTATCTTTATTGCCTTTCTCTTTTTCTCTGGCACCATCGATATATGCTTGCGAACCATTATAGTATGTGTTGTATTTCGCTGTGAATGACTGCCAGAAACGACTCTTCCCCGTATTCTTATGCGTAGAACAAGCCATCAGCAATGTGCTGATGACTACCATAAATAATATGTAGGATATTCTGCGCATCATTTTAAGAAACTCCTAAATATCTGATTTATTGCCTTTTTGCTTCTTTTTCTCTTCAATTAGACAGGCAATCTTACAGTCACCGGAAACCTTACTACTGCATGATGCACAATCATGTGCCTCCACTACAGGTTCGTCTGTTCCCCCCTTGGTGAAAATTGATGCTAATGCAGCTATGATGCCTAACACCACAATAGAACCAATGCAAATCAGCGCAAACTCCATGTGAATTTATTGTTGGATGGTAAATTGTGCTTCTTGTATATCATCCCAGAAATGTGGGTATGACTTGGTGACTACCTGTGGGTTGTTGATGGCAATAGGCATTCTACATGCAAGTGGGGCAAAGGCAAGGGCCATGCGGTGATCATCGTAGGTATCGATAGGGGTTTGATAAGTAATATCAGAAACGTGTTGTCTCTTTCCGTCCCATTTTAACTCACAATCGTTAATGTCCTGAATTTGATAGCCAAGCTTATTGAGTTCAGTCTTCAGTGCAGTGATACGGTCAGTTTCTTTAATCTTCAGCGTTTGTAGTCCTGTAAAATGGAATGGGATGCCCAGTGCACAGCATGTACATACAAAAGTCTGCGCCAAATCTGGTGCGCTAACAAAATCATATTCCAATCGTGGTACGCTGTGCCCACTTTTTGTAAGTGTCACCGTAGTCGGCTTTCCGGGAGTCTTGTGAGCAAAAATAGTTTTAACCCCAAGTAAGCTGAAAATGTAGCGTACGATAGAATCACCTTGCTTAGATCCATCCATCAGTCCCTCAAGCCGTATCTCTGCCTCTGGGTCTTCAGAAAGGGCAACCATTTCGTACCAATAGCTGGCTGCACTCCAGTCGCTCTCAATATAATAAGGGCGAGGGATGTATGGCTTTGGTGTCACTTCGATGGTGTCTATTGATGTCCATTCTGCATTGGCACCAAACTCGCGCATCATCCAAAGTGTGAGATCTATATATGGTCTGGAGATGATATCACCGGTAAGACGCAGTGTTAGACCTTTTTGTAAAACAGGACCAATCATGAGTAGGGCAGAGATAAACTGCGAACTAATATTTCCAGGAACCTCTAAATCTCCGCCTTCCAGTTTTTGTCCTTTAATGCGAAGGGGAGGAAAACCTTCTTCGCCTTCATAACTGATGTTGGCTCCAAGGCGACGTAAAGCATCAACCAAGACCTTAATTGGACGGTGCTTCATACGTTCTGTTCCAGTGATGACATGTTCACCATACTCAGTTGCAGCCAGGAAAGCTGTCATAAAACGCATGGCTGTTCCTGCTGCTTTAATGTTAATAACCTCAGGCATATTTTCCAAAGCCTGTATGATTACCTCTGTGTCGTCACAATCGCTTAGATTATCAGGCAGAATAGTTCCTCCTGATAATGCATAAATGATAAGGGCGCGGTTAGATATGCTTTTTGACGCCGGCAACTTAATGGTTGTCTGTAGTCGTTTGGGTCCAGTGATTTGATATGTTGTCATAATTGATGCAAAGATACAAAATAAAAGTAATAAAAATAGCAAGGAGCTGTAATAATTAAAGATTTTTGCAAAAACATAAAAAACTTAGGGAAAAATTTGGTGGTTTCGGAAAAACTGCGTACCTTTGCACCCGCAATTACGACCAATGGTCAGTTGCTAAGCAAAATGATCGGGATTTAGCGCAGTTGGTAGCGCACACGTCTGGGGGGCGCGAGGTCGCTGGTTCGAGTCCAGTAATCCCGACTGGAGAAAGGGAGTTGGAAACCAATTGGTTACAACTCCTTTCTTTATGCCCTAAAGTTTGCTCAATAATTTTGGAGTGACGGAAATCTTGACAAGAAAACTGTGAAATGATTAAAACGTCAAAGAAACGCCGTAACGCATACCCCAATGTGGAGCGGAAGGCAAATCTTTATATGTAAGACGTTTAACGTATTCCACTCGGAAGAATTTGAATATGTTATGGACTCCAATTACCATCTCCATATATGGGCGTTTGGGATCCATAATATTGGTGCCATCAGGGAAATACATCAACCGGGGATTTCCTGCATTTTCAGGTAAGTAAGGATTGTTTTTTTCGGAAAGGTCGCCCCATAACATTCTTACCCCCAGATATTCACGCCAATAGAGTTTCTTTGCTAATGGGATGCGGTTAAGTATTTTACCATTCATATCCCATGACAACATCAGTGATGCATAGCGATCGTTGAGGAACTCCATTGTATTGATGAGGCTGAATGTATTTTTCTGAATGATATATGAGGCATTGTTTGCTGGCATGATGAGCAAGGGGTAGGGTACTTGATCCCACTCTATACCGCCTTTTACGTCAATGTCAAGTTTGCCCCAACTATTCAGCCAAAAACGTTTAAAGATATGTGCTTCTGTGAGATGGAAATTATAATTGCCACCTAATATGCCATTGAATCCCATGGTATGGCTAATGCTAAACACAGGTGCATCAAGGTTGATGACACGTCGGCGGTTCTTTCTGTTGATATAAGTCTCACCGGGGGCATATCTCAGATATATTGAAGCCTCTGTGGTGCGTAGATATTCACCGTTGCCTGTCTTGTTGTTGACGGGGGTATAGGGCTTGTCAAGGGTCTGAAAGTTCATTGCCCCGAATGCCTCGTTTTCTTCTGTCTTTCCGCTAAGTATAGTTTTCAATCCCCAGTCGGTTTCGTATTCGAAGCTAACCTTCTGACGATTGTAGGACATCATCCTGTTGGTTTCGGCCCATTTCATAGCAACGAAGATGTTGTCCTTGTCAGATTCCATGAAACGGTCGTTAGGAGAGCAGATATCTTGCGACAACTGTATGGTCATGGTACGACGTGGGAATTCATGAGGCAAGTATTTCTTCGCATTGAGCGAATAGGTCATTTCTGCGTCATAGTAATGACGATGACTACTCCATCCGTGCGCATAGTATCCTGATAGAAACAGGTGCTTATTAAGATTGGCAGTAGTCTTAGCACTTAGGCGTGTGCGCCATCCGTCAACATAATTTCTTGTTATCAATGTATTGATAGGACAGATGTCAATATAGTTTGGATCGCCAGTTTCCATGGAGTTTTCTACTAATGTCTTGAGTCCATAGATAACGTATTTGAACCCTTTCATGTTCTCAATGTTATCCATGAATTTGTCCATGGAGTTTTCGCTTCGTGTCAGTTCTACTTGCCGATATTGATCCCAAAACTCCTTATCTCGCATCTGTGCATCAGCTTCGGTGACTTCCTTTTTCTGTCCATGGAATATTTTGTTCGGCACTTCGTTGAAGTCATACTCTGAGTAGCGTGTAACACGTGTGACAATGGCACCAGCACTGATGAAATCGAAGAGCTGTAGTTCCGTAATCATGTCATCTGTAGTGAGTACCCATTGACCATCTGGCAGTTGCTCATATTCCTGCAGTATTTGTAGGCTCTCAACAAAGTTGACGTTGCTCTGTTTGGGAATAGACAATTGGCATCGGCGTAGATGTAGGGTCGAGTCTTTCAGAATATATAAATCACCCCTGAATCCCATATCCTGCATGTTGTTAGGAACGAAAGCCAAGTGTATGCAGCTGTCGCGGCCTATAGCCAGTGTATCTTCTATATAATATCTGTAGAAACCGATACCTTTCTCTGACATGGGTGATGTGAACGGACGTTGTAATATGCGGATGTCGTCTTGGTAAAGGTCAACATTAGTAAAAACATCCTTTACCACAACATTGAGGACATCGCCTGTTTGAAAATAATCATTGATGCCTGTTGACGTCTGTCCTTGAATGATGGTTTTTTCGTCTCGTGGTGATTTGCGGTAGAATTTCTGTGAGACCGTTTCATCGACACTAACAGGTAAGACCAGCTTGTTTGTGTATGAACTGACTTCTACCTGGTTGAGTAACCAAGGCTTCTTGGAGAATGGCGGCTTCTCCAACTGTTCGGGGGTTAGGTCGTTAAGGGCCAGTGTTATTTTCTCGTATTTATTATAGTGGTAATAGTCATTATTACTAAGGTCAGTCTTTTTCTTTGCTGCCACTACGCGTCGCATCAATTCGATGGCAGGGTTGTCTTTTCTGTTGTAGCGATTTCGTTTTGATTTGACTGTAACTTCAGCCAGTTCTTGTTTTGTTGGCTTTAGCGTAATGTTTAACTTGCGTTTAGTCTTACTGTTTATCGGAATGATGCGTGACTTGTATCCCACAGCACTGACTGTGATATTCCAACCTTCATGGCGTGAAATGCTGTATTGTCCATGGGCATTAGCCACTGTAGATAGATTATGGCCTTTATAGACAATGCTGGCAAAGGAAATAGAATCACCAGTATCTTCGTCAATAACGGTACCAGTGATTTGTAACGGTTGCTGGGCATGGCAAGCCATACCCAGCATTATAGTTAGGAATAAAAATATAATCCTAATCCTCGTCATATTCAAATACACCTCCTAGGTCTGGGTTCTCACCTAGGTATTCGTCATCATTCACATTGTTGTTATGAATGATAGGTTGGTTATAATCCCTACGCATCGTTCCGGTTCTTAATATAAAGTCGTTGAAATTGACAGTAGGTATGACCAAACCGAAGATGCCAAATCCGCAGCGCATTCCTTCAACCTGGAAAGTATTATAGAGACGCATGGTAGAGAAAACACCATGGTTATGATATGTCAGTGTGTTTTGACTATCGAAATTCTCCATTGCTTCTGAAGAAACGGTCGTGTCTGCAGTAGTGAAGATGTAGCCAATATTGTTGATGGCATCATCAATCCAGTCTGTGTTCAAACTGTCGTTAGTCTCAATACATTGGCGTATGTTGTCATTCATCTCTTCACGCATAGTCTCTTCTGAAGGACAGGTAAAGATAGCGAATAGAGCTATAAGGCCTAAAATACCGGCAAACATGATGAAACGTCCCAGACAACTGCGACGAAACTCTGAAAATAACGACTCTTTGTTGCGGTATGATCCGCGATCATTCTGATACATAACCAAAGCTCTTTATTAGGAGTTATTGTGAATGAGGTTCATGAATTCCTGGCGGGTCTTAGCCTGTTCAAATGCACCACTGAATTCACTTGTCGTAGTGATGCTGTTTTGCTTCTCAATACCTCGCATCTGCATACACATATGCTTGGCTTCAACCACAACCATAACGCCGAGAGGGTGCAGTGTCTCTTGGATACACTGACGTATTTGCATGGTCATGCGTTCCTGTACTTGCAGGCGATGACTGAAGATATCTACTACACGGGCTATTTTTGAAAGTCCGGTGATATAGCCGTTGGGAATGTAAGCTACATGTACTTTTCCGTACATGGGTAGCATGTGATGCTCGCAAAGAGAGAAGAAGTCAATGTCCTTGACAATGACCATGTGGTTGTAGTCTTCTTTGAATAGAGCATCAGTCAGCACTTTTCGTGCATCCATTTCATAGCCACGAGTTAGCACTTGCATAGCTTTTGCTACTCGTATTGGGGTCTTTTGTAGTCCTTCGCGATCTGGGTCTTCTCCAAGAAGTTCCAATATTCGTTTGTAGTGTACGGCCAGTTCTTCAAGCCCTTCTCTGTATTCTGGTTCTAATGTCATTTTATTTCTTCTATAAGAGTGATTTTTCCTTTTACAATCGTGGCAGCTTCATAGCCCATTTTACGAACTTCCAACAGTTTCTCGTGGGCTTCATCATAAGTGCGATAGTTCCCCAAACGGCAAATCCACCGTGGAGAATAGAAGTGTACGTAAACCTCTTCTCCAGGAAAGAGGCTTCTTAATGATCGTCCAGCCTGTTCTGCGCGTTGTCTGTCTTGTCGGGTGTTACCGCCAGCCAACACCTGAACACGGTATCCTATAGCTTTGAATGTTCGTTTCGGCGTATTATTCAGTGAATCTATTTCTTGCAGACTCTCTATCGTGTCTTTTATCTCCTGAGTAACATGTGTGTCTTTCTTGTTATCTCTGGATGTTGGCTTGACGGGTGTTGTCTTTTTTATTGTTGGCTTTTGTTTGACAGTAGGCACTGGCCCGTTTACCAGTTCGTCTATTGCTGTATCCTGATGAATGGTAATAGTACCTTCCCCCGTTTTCGTTTTCTGAATATTCTGGGTGAAGGTTTGTGCGGTTAAAGGTAAAAAAGTAAAAAGGTAAAAGGGTAAAATGACTAATACCTTTTTAATAATGGGTTGCAATATTCCAGTTTTCATACGCATAATCATTACTCTTTTTACTCTTTTACTTTTTTACCTTTTTATTTTTTACTTGAAGGCGTCGATAATACCCTTGAAGTCAGCAGCCTTCAGTGAAGCGCCACCAATCAGACCGCCATCAATGTCGGGCTTAGCGAACAATTCAGGAGCGTTGCTTGCTTTGCAAGAACCACCATAGAGGATGGTGGTGTCATCAGCAACAGCCTGACCGTACTTCTCGGCAATGATTGAACGGATGTAAGCGTGAATCTCTTCAGCCTGCTCAGCAGTAGCGGTCTTACCAGTACCGATAGCCCAGATTGGCTCGTAGGCGATAACGATCTTACGGAAGTCCTCCTCGCTCAGGTTGAATACTGAACCCTCGAGTTCTGCCTTAACTACCTCGTTCTGCTTGCCAGCTTCGCGCTCCTCCAGGCTCTCACCGATACAGAAGATAACCTTCAGATCGTTCTTCTGAGCCAGAAGCACCTTCTCTTTCAGAATCTCTGGAGTCTCCTTGTAGTACTCACGACGCTCTGAGTGACCCAGGATAACGTACTGAGCACCTGTGCTCTTTACCATCTCGGCGCTAACCTCACCAGTGAAAGCACCCTTCTCCTTGTCAGCGCAGTTCTCAGCACCCAGACCGATGATGTTCTGGTCGAGGAACTGTGCGATAGAAGCGAGGTGGATGAATGGAGTGCAGATTACTACACCACAGTTGGGCTTCTCAGCCTTCAATGTCTCGTTCAGCTCTTTTGCCAGAGCAACGCCATCCTGGAGATTCATGTTCATCTTCCAGTTTCCTGCAACAATTTTCTTTCTCATTTTTGTTTCTTTTTTATTAATAGAGTTACTATTGTGTTGTATCCTTATCCATTTTGTCCACATCCACAGACGATCGGTGACAGAGAGTATTACCAGTGGTAGTACGAACCATAGCATGACCTCTACAATATGACGTGTCGTGGTATTGTCAGGTGCCTGTCCTATTTCCAGTTCATCCAATGGTGACGTTAGGTCGTACTCGTTGGGCAGTCTGTTGTGACTCCATTTGCGAATCACTGTTCCGTCTTTGAGTAGAAGCAGTCCCGGATTACTTCGAATAATGGTCTTCAGCGTCGTTCCGTCGGTCTGGCAGAATGGGTATTCTGCGCCGGTGATGTCGCGCCAACGGCTGATACCAGCCTCTCCACTTGCTGTTAGCCCGTAAAACAGATAGCCATTGTCTTTCGCATACTCGTAAATCTGGTTTATCAAATCCAGTTGCGAGTCATCGGCTTTTTCCAACCATGGTGCAACGAGCAAGAAGGTATAGCCTTCATTGTTTAACACTTGCTCCGTGATGTCTTCTCCGCTGTCAGCCCTTTCCATGAAGAAATCTGCATAGGGTGACTCGTTGCCTTCCATCATCTGTATCCATCCTTTTCGTAGGTTTGTACCTTCCTGATAGGGACGGAAGTCAAATTGTGGTCTGTC
>Ga0310690_10011095_pt1 | contig 11149 bp, 10 predicted proteins | sample AusTroGonzalo_MG_2_FD_207661 | JGI IMG/M metagenome (GOLD analysis project Ga0310690, IMG submission 207661) | Bovine rumen microbial communities from tropical cattle in Woodstock, Queensland, Australia - Gonzalo_04 (v2) (version 2) | ecosystem: Host-associated > Mammals > Digestive system >...
CGAAACCGTTAATTGCTACTTTTGTCATTTTACTTAAAAATTAAATGGGTTTATACCTAATTTACTAACTTTTTTGCGTATTATTGGAAGTTTTTTCCTTTTTCGGATGCAAAGTTACAAAAAAATATCTATATTTGCACAAGATTTCTATCTTAATAAAGATTAAACATCACGAATTAAGCTTGAAAGAACAAAATAAAGGATATGCCAATTCGGAGTTTGCAAAACGAAGATTACAATTCAAAGACATTAAACATTAAGATTAAACATAAAATATTAGTATTCAACTTTAAAACTTAAAGATTATGGGATTTATTAAAGAATTCAAGGAGTTTGCCATGAAGGGTAACGTCATGGACATGGCTGTTGGTGTAATCATCGGTGGTGCATTTGGTAAGATTGTCAGTTCTCTCGTTGATGACATCCTCATGCCACTTATCGGCAAGGCCACTGGTGGTGTCAGTTTTACAGACCTCTTCGTTAACCTCGGTGATGGTGAATACAGCACTCTGGCCGCAGCCAAAGAGGCTGGCGCCGCTGTTTTCGCCTACGGTCAGTTTATCCAGAACATCATCGATTTCCTCATCATCGCTTTCTGTGTATTCTTGATGATCAAGGGTATGAACAAACTGAAGAAGGAGGAACCCGCAGAGCCTGCTGCTCCTGCCGGACCTACTCAGGAAGAGTTGCTCACAGAGATTCGTGACCTGCTGAAGAACAAGTAATACCTTCGCTCCACACAAACAAAAATCTGCATCACCTCATCGTGATGCAGATTTTCTGTTTTTATATATCGCGCTCCACATAGGTAAACGTCGTATCACCAATGGTGAAATGCGTATTATGATAGAGCCAGATGCTTCGTCCTGGAGGTAATGGATCATTACCTACCCTCACGCCACTCTCAACTGCCGTCAGACGGACACCGCTGCCCACCATCCGCAACTCTGCCTGAATGGGAGCCACCTGACTCTTGATATCCCATGACATCTGCAAAGAACAGTCGATAGACTTACCGATAGTAACCACATCTTCTGGGTTATTCATGAACCACTTGAAGAGGGCAACGTCCATCTCCTTAACGGCTCCCTTAACATTCAAGAAGTAGTGCTCCGATCGCGGAGCCATCTCCGCTATGGACACTGCTAAGCCAACGGCGAAGAAAATGCAACTAAAGAGAATCAACACACGAATGTCAATCTGAGTGATATCAGTGAAGATAAACGACCACAGATACATCGACAGCACACCCATAGCCGTAGCCACAACAAACACATATTTCTTCAGTTTAATTCGGGTGCTCACAGTGGAAACAAAGACAACGAGCATCGCTGTGATTGCCCAAGGAATCCAATCGATAAGAGCAGATAGATATCCTACGATGTTAAAAGCCAATGAAATAGTCCTGAAGACCATGAAGGCTAAATAGGAACCTATGCCCACAATCATAGAACGGATCAAGATATCCAGTAGCCGTCGCTTGATCTGCATCCTGCGCACAGTCATGATCGACAATGCCATCGTCAGGAAGAAACCTATAAGCAGGCCAAAAGCCGGGATATAGTCCATATAATGACTCTCACTATTGAACATAGCCAAATCACCCATGAAGCCCGCTCTTGCCTTACCCTCCATCATCTTCGCCACGAACTGCTGGGTTCGAGCATCATACTCAGTCACATAGGCCATGTACACAAGCCATGTGATGATGGCTGCCGCGATGGCAACCAGAATCCATTTCATATAGAAAGAGGCATTCTTCGCGTCAAGGAGGTTCTTATGATTATAATAATGTGTACCATCCTGACAGTGGCGGCCATACTCCGGACAGTGGTAGTCATTCTCATCCCAGCAACTCTTGTGCATTACATGCTCACACTTCGCCACAATAGTGTCACCTTCCTTGAAACGGCCCTTACAGAAGTAACACGACTCCGTGATGAGTACCTTCCCCAAACTCATGTTACCAGGCACATACTTGAGCACGTATTTCCGCTCAAACAATCTGTATTGGATATAAGGTACCAGCAACTGGAACACCAAATAGACAAACAACATGAGCAACAAACCCGTTACAATGCCTTGAATAAACATCCAAATAGTGTGACTACCATTGACAATCACCGGGTTGTAGGCACTGCCCAAGTAAATGCTCGACATCGCAGAGCCTATCATCTCCTCAGTATCCTTAGTATAGATCTCTATCTTCATCGTATGGGGATCGCCACGATATACCTTTCCGTCAGGATTCTCGAAAACAAACTCGTTGGCCAAGATGATCTCTCCATCCTGCATAATCAAGTTGTTCTTCAAATCCGTCCAATTGAATTTATCTAAATAGAGGCCATCAGAATTCTTACAAACAACCTTCATAACGCTTTTGGCTTCATCATCGTTCTGTCCTTCACTCTGTGACCTGAAAAGAACCGAACTGATGCATAGACTATCATTTGTCAGCGTATCTTTTACCAGCGTACTCTGAAGTTCAAAGTGCTGGGGGTCTATAGGCTTGTCGTCATCACCATAGACCTTCTCATCAGAGAAGACCACCAGTCCCATATTTTTGGCATCAGACCATACACCAGTACGATCAGTCATTTCCCGTTTTTTCAGCATCAGAGAACGATAGAGATACTTAAACGTATCGGGCTGGGGTTTAAAATATGTGTCCATCACATAGTCAGAGGCCTCCATGGTCTCCGTCACGTTCATGCCATACATGAAGGCCACAAAAAGATTGTCATGATTGAAGACCGTACGAATCTCACTAACGGCAGCACGCTCCTGATCGACAACATACTGAGGCTGTGCCAGATCAACCAATACTAAAATCTTTATTTGCTTTTTGGCCACTTCATCAGCCTCAGAGTTCTTCACCTGTATAAGCATAGGCTTACTCTTCGTATGGTTCACACGACCGCCCACAGTCTCAGTTGCCTTGATGATCACCTGATTCGTATCCGTCAATGCATAGGGGCCTAAGTCATGCAGGATACCCGTTTGGACTGTGAACTGCTTATATCCTGGCGTGAACTTGAGTCCTATCACTTTCATGGCGCTTTCCGTCTGTTGTTTGTCGTCTATGGACTCCGTGCTGAAAATGTCATCCAGATCGACATCCTCATCAGCCGCATCGCCACAGTTCGTCAAACATACAGCCAACAGGGCCATCCATAACAATCGGTACATCTTTATTATCATTTCTTTCTATCTTCTTTATTATATGGTAGGATAGGTTTTCTCCTTCCCATTATTATTCATCATATCACCATACTTCTTCAAGTTAGCCACCTTCTCACGGTAGGCTTTGAAGCGCGTCATCATACCATTCAGGAACAGTAGGATGATAGCCACGGCAGCAACACCGAGCACATAGTCTTTAACCCGCTGTATAAATGGTTTGTATTCCAGAGCCTGTACCTTCTCAGAGACACTCTTCATGATTACGAATTGTTCGTCAAGAGTCTCCATGCGCTTTGATAACGAGGGAACGATCTCACAGGCAGCCTTCGCCTGATTATAGTTAGTCTGCAGATCCCCGAAGACCACCTGTTCCTTAGCCTTCACTTTCTCCAATTTAGGCGCTAATTGCTTTACCAACGACAATTTATAAGCTTTCTTATAAAGTTGCTTATAGACGTTTACCTGACTCATAATGAACTGATCAGCATTAGCGAAATTGGAAACTGCTTCCACGGCCTGTGTCTTGGCATCCAGCGTGTCTTTTACCGTCTGTTTCAATTCCTCAATCCTGGCCACCATATTCATCAGGTCCTCGCTATTGGCAATATCCATCTGCTGTGCTTGATAATAGGTATTCCATTTGACATCCAGTTGGTTATATGTCAGATTTAGGGTCTGCATCCGTTGTTCCATGGCTGTAATAATCGACTTGGAAACACCCATCTCGCTACTCACGGATAGATTCACCTTACCAACGGCCAGCAATTGGCTGAACTCGTCAGAGAACTGGGTTACGCGTGCCGCTATCTCCAGTTGCATAGCCTCTGCATCTGGAGACAAGGGTTGTGCAGCCTCCTGTCCATGCGCAAATCCTACCTGACAGGTGATGATTATTATGAATCCTATATGTCTAAGCCACTTATTCATCTTGTTCCAAGGATTCCTTTACTACTTACATGTACTTTGATAATAACGTTCTGCAGCACGGAAGGTGGCAATAGCCTGCCGCTGTTCCGCAGTACCACCACTTCTCTTCCCGATAAGCGTATTCATCTCCGCAATCAGGTTCTCACATTGCATCTCCAGATCGTGACGTTCTATCGGATCAGCACTCACAAGCCAGCGCGAAACCAGTTTGTCTATCTGCCGCGACTTCGACACCAGAATCAGGAGTCCTTCAGATGCGAGTCCACCAGGACCTACCAGCCCGTCTTCCGACGACTGCACGACGCATTTCATGGCACCAATTGAATCTACATAATTATTGTATTCATCCCACGCCATCTGGATGTCCTGACAATCGCTCTGTCCGTCATGGTGCTGGAACTGTCCCTGTAAAGTACTCTTGAGTTCCTTGAAAAGATTCAGCGATTCTTCTGAACCCACTACACCACTCTTATACTTATTCTTAAAGGAACGATAATTCTTGGAAATACCGTCCAAAGCAGCCTTTGCAGCCACGATATCTTCATCCAAACCGAAACAGGGATTCCGTATAATCGTGACCTGATACACCAAATCCAGATCACGTCCGAAAGGAATCTCGTAACGGTTATATTTCTTCTTCTCAATCTTCTCCATCAAGAATACATCGTGCAACCTGACTGTCACCTGAGTACGCTTGTTCTGGATATCAAATGTCTGGGCGATATAGTCGTTAACCATCTTGTAATCCTGCGGAGCTGGTTGCAAGCCTTCATAGTCAATCCAGCGCTTGAAATAGAAATCGGATCGTGGCTGCGGCACCGTAGCCCTGAAGAGTTTTGTCGCTTTATACTTATCCTTAGGATTATACTCAACCACATACGGCAACTGATCTGGTCTTAAAGTGCGACCCTTGAATAGTGGTTTATAGTGTACATTATCCCAAAAGACAAATAATGAACGGTACGAAATCAAAGTTACCGTCAATGAATTTGTCTCTTCAGAAAACACAAACTTAACCATAAGATCCATATCTTTACTGTCTTCCTTCAGGGAGATGTGGTCCGTGTAGGACGCACCCTGCGCGACACTGATAGTTCTCACTGTCTGTGCCTGAAGTCCCATCAGCCAGAGCAAACAGGAAAGCAGTATGATGATTCTATGTTTTATTTTCATTTGTCTGTATCTATTGTTCAAAACTAATCCAATCATGAGGTTCCCCCTGACGCATAACCCACGCAGCGACCTTTAAATCTTCAGGGAAAGGAGGCTCCATCATGGCATGATAGGTATCATACCGAAGATAGGATGCTACGCGTTCCACCCCCCACAGCAGGTCTGTATAGGTGTCTGCCATATTGATGCAAACTCTACCGGCAAAATCACCAAAATATCGGATATTGGGATGCCACGGATGTGCGACAGGGTTACCAGAGGCATCAGTAGTCAGAAAATGTAATGACGGGGGAGCATCAACACATGGATAATTGGAAGGGAGTTCTATCTTCATCTGGAAACCTGAGGCAAAGATTGGCGCGTTCTCCACGCCTGGTTCATTCAGTTCTGCCTCATGTTCCACACCACAGATGCTACGCAGGTGATAGTCAATCAGATAGGCAGTCGGGAGTCCATCGGCATTACGGCGCAGCACCTCAAAGGTAATGTCACACCGACCTGCCAGTCCTTGTTCCAACTGGTGCCACTCATGCCATAGCCGACGATTACGCCCGCTAAGCATTTCTGGATTGATCTGTTGACTTTCCTGACTCATGTCCACCCGTTTTACTACTCATCCTGGAATAGGATCTGGCACCAAATACACCAGATCACCATTTCTGACATTATAATCCTTTAATTTTTGGTCTTCATGACCAATACGTGGGCGCAGTACCCTAATCTCATGCACATCAGGATCTTCCTTTCCAAAGAAATAATCTAAAGGTGCACCAGTCTGGTCAATTGACGGAAAGTCAAAGATCAGACGGCCATCCTCTCCGATGGCATGACGCAGGTTATCGACCAGCGTGCTCAAAGGTGCATCAGGGTTTACCACCTTGAAGCGCACCGTTTTATTTTTGTATGCAATATCCAAAAAGAAATCTTCCATATCCTATTTAGTTTGTTTATCAATCTGTATTGTGACCTGTATCGGGTAAATGTTCGTGCTCCTGACGCGCATCATTCCCTGCAGTATCATCTCTGCCTGAGGGATCTTATCCTCAAAACCACGGCGAATGAACGTACTATCATTCAGTACGATCTCCACCAGTATCTCATAGCCCGCATTCCAACGGTCCTGTTGCTGACGGTGACTGACAGACACGCTCTTCACCATCTGTCTGGTAATACCATAGCGAACCTGCAGTTCCGTATAGCAGAATAGTTTCAGGTCGGCTGGTGTCACCAATCGATCTGTCGTAATCAGATAATAGCGAGACAGACTTGCCTCTTCGCTCTTGTCATGCATCTCATCGCTACCAGGCACTGGCGCAGCAATCTGTCGTGTAGCCGGCCCGTTGAAGCCACTGGGCGACTGGAAAGTGCTATTAGACGTCAGTTGGGCATTGACAGATGACCCCAGTGTCGTCAGGTAGGTCACGGACAAGTTTGTCTGCTTGGACTGCTGGTCTGACTGTGGCCGGAGCATCAGATAGACACCAGGCACGCGTTGTTCAACATCCATCCTCGCCGCATCACGCATCCGTGTCAACGTCTCAATCAGGTTCTGCATCACCCGATCATTCGCCTCCCCGCGAATATTCTGGAAAGCATAGAAGTCTGTATAGTACTTGCTTATCAAGTTATTCAAAAGCGTCACCAGACTTGCCTGGTTAAAACGGTCTGCATCCACCCTACGCACCTCTACCGGGACATTCCCAAACAACTGGTCTGCCGACGGACGGAGCATGTGAAGGAATTGCCGACTAACACCATCAGGCTCTGTGCTCTGGCTCTGGAAACCTGCCACACGCACAATGGGAGTATTAGCAGACAGGTCGGCCGAATGAATCTGCGCATTCACAAGCACCATCGTGTTCAGCGAGAGATTATCCTTGTCGAACAGGAATTCGTCACGGATACCTGTAAACTCAAATACCATATCCAAACTATCTGTCTCCGTGGGCAGGAACTTCTTGCCCTGATGATACCGAATACAGTACATCCGTACGTTCTGCCGTGCAAAGAGGTCGAGACAAGAGGCCGCGGCCGCATATGTCTGCGAGCGATTATAGAGAATGGCATCAATGTCGAAACAAGGTTGAAGAGGCAACTCCGAATAGTCCCATGGGCTGATTAACGGTAACAACTGTCCCTTCACTGACACCTTTAATTCCTTATAGAAATGATTCTTGATGCAAAAACAGAAACCCGACAAGTCGGTTATCGGTGAATCAAACTTCAGTGAGACCTTCCATCGTCTTCCGTCCATTCTAACCACGGAACGAACTGTCGCATTCAGCACCCGGGTTCTAAGCAGCGGGATAAAACGGGCAGAGGTGTCTGTCATAGTAAAGACATGCCGCTCTGTCATTTCCATCTCACCCACTCCAGGTTGCAGAGCAGTCTCCACAACAGCAGTGGCAGGAATGGCATGTCCTACCTCATAGGAGGTTAGCATTTTCGCAAAATCATCAAGAACATCCGATTTCATCTGTTCCAGATCATTCTCCAGTTCATTTGACTGATAGGCCAATGCCGTCATCAGCAGAGAGAACACAGGATCCTGTTCAATACCCTCCAACTGGTCAGGATGATCGCTCCCTCGCCATATGCGTAGAGCCTCCTGAATCAGTTCATCTGCTCTTTGTTTATTTTCAAATATCGTTTGTTTCATGTTCTCTCTTCATTTATTTCCATACTCTTAACGTATTCGTGAACACGTATTCTTCCTTCGTAGAGATGATCATGCCCTTAATCGTAATGTAGATGAGACGTTCTTCACGGATATAGGTCATCGTCACCGCGATATCACCCAATCGTTTCTCATACTGCTGCACCACTTCTTTCAGTTCTGCCGCGAAGGTATTCATGTTCTTAGATGATCCAGAAATCTTCTTTGAATACAGATCCTGCAGGCCACTCTCATAGATTGTGTCACCAGAATTATAGATCACGCCTTCATGCTCATCGAAAATCTCAAAGCGCATATTGTTGAAGACAAAGCCATATTTCGGGTCACTGGCATTGTTATATCGTGGCGTAGTCAACAACATATGAAGTGACTCATCAAGCGATTTCTTGATCTGATTCTCCCGGGCCAGACCGGTCTTCTTCACCTCTAAAGGTATTGAAAGGTATGCCATACGCCTTGATTAGATAAGTGGTACAAACTTTTCGTCTTCCGGTTCTGGAACATAGAGTGCATTGAATAGGTGTTCGAACAGTTCTTCGTATAAGCGCTCGTAAATCTTTTCTGACAGGTCGTCCTCCATGACAGCCAACGCACTCTTCAGTTCTGTCTTGAACTCCTGCTGTAAACTTGGTTTCAACGTATCGTTGATGTAGTCCGTCAATGTCTGTGTCTGCTGAGCAAGAGCATTCTGCAGTTCATCCTTAACCAACTTCAGCAATTCTTCCTTCGTCTCGGAGAGCAACTTCACGATCAACTCTTCATGCAACTGATTATACAGTTCCGCCTTCGCCTGTTTCAACAGGGCGTCATAATCGATGGTATTATCAACTAACACCACCTTATCGAGAATGGCAATGACACCTGTCAGGAAGTTACCAAACCAATCCAGCCACAACTGCACATCCACCTGTGTCGGCTCTGGGATATCCAATGGCTGTTCCGTGTTCGGAGCAATCACGTAATAGTTCATAGCCTGTGTGATTTCCTGTAAGAACATCACAAAGTCATGAACACTATTCTTCAGATTATATCCCTTCATGATAAAAAGGTAATGTAGCAAGGCTCTTTTTCCGTCACCGTCTTCCAGGTTTTGATGGGAGGTAATGGTCGTCAACTGTTCCACGAACTTTGCTACATAGTCAGCAAAACGCTGGTCACTAGTTAGCAACAGGCAGGGAGGGATATATTCTGTATCAATGGAGAACACGCCCTCTTTTACACTGAACCGCATCATCGGCATGACATCACCCGCCTCAACCTCATCATGTGTCAGCAGGGCATACTCGTAGTGTGGTCGGACATAAGCGATGCCGTCCCTTTCAAACTCCGTCTTGGTGTCACCGAGACCTATCGTCAAATAATAGCGGTCGCCAAACAGCATCGGTATCGGAATGACCACCTGCTCATTGGCATCCAGGATCCTGCCAGACGGCAGAAGCGCCATACACTGAAGATGGTCTATCTCAAAGGTATTTTTGACGAATGTACCGTTACAACTCAACGCCGTACCAGGCAACATACCCATTTGGGTACTTCCCAGAGCTGCACGAATGGCTATCCGTTGCTGAAGATCCAGCTTCTCCTCCAACCCTATGAAGGTCTGTGCCGTAATCTCCATGCCTGGAAACCAGTTGATTTTTGAATTCAGATCCATCATCTTATCTTATTCATTATTATTCTTGACTTCTGTATTATAATCGAGGGTCACCCGTCCATGAGCACCCTGGACAGGGTGATGTTCCTTAATCTTCACCTCGCACCGTACGTCGAAGGGGATAAACCACTCCTTGAGGAAGGCCACCAACGGTTCCATCGTTTCTGTCCGTTCCCTGTACTCCTCGGGCGTTAACCCAGGAATCAGAACTGCATACCGCACACGGGGCTGCCAACAGATGGTCGTATCCAAATGACTATATCGGTCGATAGCGACCTCCACCTGACATTGCATCAGTGCGCCCAAGAGATTCGCTACGAAATAGAAATCGCCTCGCCAACGACTGACAAACGGCAATAGCACAGCAGCCTCCTTTACCAGTTCATTCGTCTCGATGGTGATGTCATAGTCGTAGTATTCTTTCAGCAAATAGGACAACTTTTTTTCCAACAACTCCGACATCTGGCGTTCGATGGCCAGTTTCTTGCGGAAGATATACGTGTCGAAGGGGGAGAACGCCTCATTCAGCAATTCCCTACGCCACTCCAATGCCTTGAACTTTTGGGCGACATCCTCACCCTTCAGGTCTTCTTCGCTGGTCAATAAGCCTTCTGGCAGCAGACGCAGGAAACCGTCACGTGCCAAAACCACCCTGCCTTCGTCCTCATTTAGTGAGAGAATATCCTCATTATAGTTTCTGAAGAACGTGCCTTTATACTGGGTCATCCAGTCCTTGGCCATCTCCGGGTAGAGATAGTTCAAAAGCACTTCGGCCCTGACCTGATATAAATTCCTATTTATTCTCATGCTACGTTCATCTCCATATAATAATCCTTCCCGTCTGCCACCACATGCAGTACATCACTAACAGGTATTCCCAACTGTGCTAACGTCAACGTCAGATAGGGAAACGACTCATCTACCTCACGGTACTCATGCTGATAGAGTCCGCTGTTGGGGACACCTCTCAATACCGCATCTTGGGCAACTTTTTGCTCAACGGCCCTGCCTGGGCACATCATCTCTGTCCGACGATCATTGGAACGTTCCGTTACGAAGTCCACAAAACAGTCATTCTCCAGACAAATACTTACCCGTTCCGTACCCACAGTCTGACGTATATCGGTCAGCGTCTCAGCGATAGTCATCCTATCTGTAAAGTGGGTCTGGCGTACAGGCGACCACTGCTCGTGGACAGGGCAGTCATCATCATAGGCCTTGAAATCAACAATCCGCGTTGTCAGATGCTGACCATCATAATAGAACATCTTTCCACAAAGCGATGTCAGATGGCCCTCATCGATAGCATCACGGTCGATGAGTTTCATGGCTTCCTGCACCTGAACAGCACCAATGACCGAGGCCGTGATAGAAGTTGTAGGTGCTTCGCCTGCCTCCTCATGCCTGCGGATAACACCCGCACAAGGCATCCGCCGTGCCAAATCCTTCAAGCCTTCTGGTCCCAAGTTGCAGGCATAGCAGTTCTGTCCCGGCACAAACACACGGGCTGTACCCTCCAATTCTCCGATGCCACC
>Ga0310690_10011096_pt1 | contig 11149 bp, 7 predicted proteins | sample AusTroGonzalo_MG_2_FD_207661 | JGI IMG/M metagenome (GOLD analysis project Ga0310690, IMG submission 207661) | Bovine rumen microbial communities from tropical cattle in Woodstock, Queensland, Australia - Gonzalo_04 (v2) (version 2) | ecosystem: Host-associated > Mammals > Digestive system >...
CAGTTCGGTTTCACCGTCTACCCAGTCCGCGGCTTCCAGCTTTCCATACAGTTCGCGGTCCGCAAGGCTGCCCCGCGAAGCTTCGGCGGGATTCGGCACAATCTCGGACTGGGGATACTTTCCGAAGCGAATCAGGGAATAGGTAACCTGCTTTCCGTCCGGCGCATCCGGATCCGGACGGACCGCCGGGTTCACGATGAGATCTCTTTTCCGCAAATCCTCTTCGGTGCTCCTGCGGAACGCGTTTTCCAGGACATCCCGGGAGGAAACCGTTCCGTCCGGTTCGGGATGGGCCAGATCCAGGTCGATCTGGATGGCCGGGAGGATACAGGCGTCCTCACAGGTGGAGATGGTTCCGCGCGGGTAGGTGTAGCCGAAGTCACAGATGTAGGTGACGCTTTTCCGGGTGTATCCGTTGGTGCGCATGAACCAGAAGCTGTTTCCCATATAGCCGTCCACGGAAGACCACCAGGCACCCCTGCATTTGGCAAACAGGGTTGCACGGAAGCGCCTTGCAGGATCATCATAGCCGTTGCCGGCATAGAAACCGTTCCTCGCAGCCGTATCCGAACTGAATACTTCGTCGCAGGAAAGCAGGAAAACCCTGTCTTCTGTATCGCTGCCGCTGTCTGTTCCGTACAGAGGGTTCGGCCGATTCTCCAGTGAGGTTTGAAGAACCGCCTCCCGCTCGGCGTCGGTAAACGCCAGATCCAGGAAGCCTATACCCCGGTAATCAAGACCGGCACTGTTTTTTTCCGCTCCGTAGCCGTTCAGCCAGCTTCGGACCGTGGAGCTTTCCCAGGAGACCGGTTCGTCCTCCGCGTGATAAGGCTGACAGTCCAGCAGCCTGTCCGCCAGGAGGCAGGCGGTTCCATCCTGCAGAGCGATGATGCGCCACCGAATGGGATCAAAACGGAAATAATGCCATTCGATGTTTTCCGCCCAGCGGTAATGCTGCGCACTGTCGGCGGCGCTACTGACCACATCGTCGCGACTGATCCGCAGATAACGGACTCCGCCGACGGTCGTCCGGTTATCCTTCCATTCCGATTTTTCCAATGCATCATACAGAACGGGATCTTCCAGAAAGTCACCCTTCTGCACCGCATAATCATCCACCGCTGTGAAGGCGGCGGGGACGATTTCCGTTTGCGGATAGGAACCGAAGGTGATACAGGCCCACGTGGTTACCAGGCCGGTGGAAAGCGTATCATCCTTTTCCACGCGCGGTTCCCACAACCAGTCTTTATACCGGTTCCGCAGCAGTGCTTCGGCGGAGGCGAATCCCTCAAGGGACAGGACAAACAGGCAGAGCAGCACGAAAACGGCAGCAATTCTTTTTTTCATGACGATTTCCTTCCTGCGGGGTATCACGGACCGGAGAAGAATGGACAGGCACATGGGTCGGCATCCCTGTGGCCATGATCCTTCCCGTTTTATTTTTACAGTCTGATCTTACCATTCAGCCATTCATTTGTCCACTGTGTTTTGAACCCTTTCGAGACTGCTGAAAATACACCTCATCGCTTGTTTGCGATACAGTATGCAGGGGATGTTTCATGCACGGTTACGATATATTGTATACCAAATGACGATCATTGATTTTTTCAGAGGCCTCTGCCTTGCCGTTTTCCGGCGTATGTATTATACTCAGAATGAAACGGAAAGCGCCGGAGATGTCAACCCTTTGAAGGCGCGCAAAAGACGGAGTGTGAAACGAATATGAGGATATGGTATGTCACCAGTGAATGCGCCCCTTTCAGCAAGAGCGGCGGACTGGCGGATGTGGCTTTCAGCCTGCCGCCGGTACTGAAACAGCTGGGGGACGACGTGGAGATCGTGACCCCTTTGTATTCCTGCGTGCAGGAACGGTTCGGGCATGAGCTGACCCTGCGTGGAAGCTGGCCCATCCGGCTGCGAGACCAGGTGATGAACGTGGACGTATACCGCGGGGAGCGGGCCGGTGTGCCGGTCTGGTTTATCAGCCAGCCGGAGCTTTTCCTTCGGGGCGGAAAGCAGCTTTACGGCCACGGGGACGACAACTGGCGGTTCGCGGTTTTCTCCAGAGCGGTGGTGGACCTGCTGGGGGAGATCAGCCCCATGCCGGATATTCTGCACTGTAACGACTGGGAGACGGCGCCGGTGATTCTGTATCTGAAAGACCGGCAGTGGGCGGATGAACGTTTCTCGGGCATCCGTACGGTTTTCACCATTCATAACATCGCCTATCAGGGCCAGTATGCCCGGGAAAAAATGTATACTGTGTTTGATCTGGACAACAGCTGGTACGGCCGGGCACTGGAATACGGGTTTGAGGGCCGGGAGGACATCAACCTGATGAAGGGCGCCATGATGATGGCGGACGCGGTGACCACCGTGTCGCCCACTTATGCCCGGGAACTGCATCACCACGAGTTCGGCCAGGGACTGGAAGCCGTGATCGATTATGTGGACAACCGTCTTTACGGCATCCTGAACGGGATTGACGAAGCGGCTTACGATCCGGTTTCGGATCCTCGAATTCCCGCAAACTTCAGCACGGAGGATCTTTCCGGAAAGAAAGCCTGCAAGACGAAACTGCAGGCAGATTTCGGCCTGGTGGCGGAACCGGAATGGCCGCTGGTTGCCGTGGTGGCAAGACTGGTGGAACAGAAGGGCCTGGACCTGATCCGGGACGTCCTTCCGGGACTGATGGATCTTGGCGTGCAGGTGGTGGTTTTCGGTCAGGGTGACGCCCGGTATGAGGCGTATTTTGCCTGGGCTTCCCAAAGATGGAAGGGGCAGATGGGATTTTCGTCCGATTATACCGAAGAGATGGCCAGCGAAGTTTTTGCCGGAGCGGATTTCTATCTGATGCCCTCCCGGTTTGAGCCCTGCGGCCTGAGCCAGATGATGGCCATGCGCTACGGTACGGTGCCCATCGTTCGGGAGACCGGCGGCCTCCGGGACTCCGTTCGCCCCTACAGCAGTTTTGACGGCGTGGGAGAGGGATTCGGCTTTACGGTGTACGCCGCGAAGGATCTGTATCTGGCCGTGCTGGAGGCGGTCAAGCTTTATTTCAGCGATCCGGAAACCTTTGATACCCTGCGGCGCCGCTGCATGCAGAAGGATTTCTCCTGGGAGCGCAGCGCAAAGCAATATCAGCGGATGTATCAGGAAGTCAGCATGTCCGCGCATATCGGCGGCATGAGCTATCAGGAAGCTTTCGAAAAGATCCGGGAGGCTTTCGGGGAGATCGACCGGACAAGCCGGGAGAACCATCCGGAACGCTATGTGCCCGGCTTCCGGCGGGTCATCGAGGTGGAACTGGTCGGCGAAGGCGCCGGCTGGCTCTATGTGGAAACCACGGATCAGGGATACCGGGTGGAACCCTGGAGCTATCATGACGCGGACGTCCATCTGAAGTGCAGTTTTCACAATCTCATGAAACTGATGAACCGTGAAACAACCGCGAAGGAACTGTACATGAAGGGCCGGCTGAAGATCACCGGTAACCTGGCCAAAGGTTTTGTTGACCTGCTGTAATCTTATAGACGCACTGTGGAAATATGATTTCCCGGCGCGTTTTTTTTCGCTTCAGAACGAAAAAAAGACGGCGCGACTGACGCGCACCGTCCGGAGAAAAGGGAATGATTATATGCAGATATAACAGGGGTGGAAATCCGGAACCGCTGAAGGGTATCTTTTCAGGTTACGCTGCTCTTCCGGTGTTCCCGGAATGCATGGATCAGCGCGGGAACCACCTCGTTGAGGTCTCCGACGATCCCTACATCCGCGACGCTGAAGATCGGTGCTTCGGGATCCTTGTTGACCGCCAGCACCTTTTCCGCACCGGCAATGCCTGCCAGATGCTGGATCGCGCCGGAGATTCCGATGGCGATGTACAGCCTGGGGGTCACCGTTTTGCCGGATTGTCCGACCTGATGAATATGGGACACCCAGCCCGCGTCGACAACGGCCCGGCTGCAGCCCACCTTCGCACCGAGGACATCCGCAAGCTCGTGAATCAGCCTGAAATTGTCCGCGGAACCGACGCCCCGCCCTCCGGCGACGATGATTTCCGCCTCTTCAAGGTTGACCGCGTCGGCCACCTCCTGGACCCGCTCGATCAGCTTTGTTCGGATTTCGTCGGGGGAAACGCGGCAGGTCTCGCGCACGATCTCACCCCTGCGCGACGCGTCAAACGCGCCTTTGCGGAAGACGCCCGGGCGAACCGTTCCCATCTGGGGCCGATGATCGGGGCACATGATGACCGCCATCAGGTTTCCCCCGAAAGTCGGCCTCGTCCAGGCCATATTTCCCGTGTCTTCATCAATGCCGATCTCCGTGCAATCCGCGGTCAGGCCGGTTTTGATGCGCGCAGCCACGCGTGGCGCGAGATCTCTTCCGTTGTTGGTCGCCCCGATCATCAGCGTCTCCGGCCTGTATTTTTCCACCAGCGCCACAAGGGCGTTCGCAAAGGCGTCCGTCGTGTAGGAGGCGAATTCGGGCGCATCGATCCAAAGAACCCTGTCTGCCCCATAGCCGACAGCTTCCCGGGCGACGCTTTCCACCTGATACCCGATCACGACGGCGACGAGCTCGCAGCCCTTCCGGTCCGCAAGGGGCCGCGCTGCGTTCAGCAGCTCATAGCCGACACTTTTTGCTTTTCCGCCTTCGGATTCTATGTAAACCCACATATTTTGATATTCGTTCAACTGATTCATCATGGCCTCCTGCTATATGATCCCGGCTTCCGACAGCATGGACGCGACTTTTTCGGCGGCCTGTTCGGCTGGCACTTTGCTGAAGATCGTTCCATGCTTGTCCCTGACCGGCGTATAGGATTTCTTCACTTTGGTGGGAGAACCGGAGAGGCCGCATCGGGTCAGATCGATGGTTTCCAGATCTGCCTCCGAAAGTACCGGAATCGTACGTTTTTTGGATTCCAGCCACGGGCCGATGCTGGGGTACCGGGGTTCATACGGCAGCCGGACCACCGTGACCACCGCTGGAAGCGGGACGGAAATGATGTCATAACCGTTGTCGCAGTCCCGCATGATCCGCAGTTCTCCGTCATGCTCCTCGATGTTCAGGGCATAGGTGACCTGCGGGAGGTGAAGATGCTCGGCGATCTCCGGCGCGACCTGCGCCGTGTCACCATCCACGGCCTGCTTGCCGGCTACGATGAGGTCGAACCGGATGTTTTCCCGCTTTTCCACCGCCCTGATTGCCTCGGAGAGAATGTAGCTGGTGGCGAGGGTGTCGGATCCGCCGAATTTCCGCCCGGAGATCAGATAGCCTTCATCCGCGCCGACGGCCAGACAGGAGCGGATGGCTTCCGCAGCCTGCGGAGGCCCCATCGAAATGACGATGACCTTCCCGCCGAGCTTTTCCTTCAGCCGCACGGCCGCCTCCAGCGCATAGGTATCGAACGGGTTGACAATACTCGGGACACCTGCGCGAATCAGGGTATGGGTAACCGGATCGATCCGGATTTCGGCGGTATCCGGCACCTGCTTGATACAAACACAGATATTCAAACTGTTCACCTCCGCTTTACAGCTGAGCGCATACTTTGCCGGGGTTCAGGATCATTTTCGGGTCGAACACCTTCTTGATCCCCCGCATCAGTTCCATATTGGTTTCACCGACGGAATCCACGAGATACCGGATTTTTCCGGAACCGACGCCATGCTCGCCCGAAACAAGGCCTCCGCAGGCCGTCGCCTCGCGGTAGATGATGTCAAAGAAGGCATCCACGCGCCTTCTGAATTCCGCCTCGTCCAGATCGTTTGAGCACTGATAGATATGCAGGTTTCCGTCCCCGGCATGACCGAAGGTTTTGATGTCCAGGCCGCATTGGCGCCCCTGTTCGTTGACAAATTCCAGATAGTCGGCGATTTTGTTGACCGGAACCACGACATCGCACTCATCCAGCAGTTTTGTTTCCTCCATGATGGCTTCCAGGAAAGAAGACCTGGCCGCCCAGGCGTCCTTGATCCGGTTGTGGGTATCCGCGATCAGCACATCCATGGCGCCTGCCTCCAGCGCAATACCGGCGGCCTGTTCGATCTGCCGGTCGACATCTTCCGACGACGGACCGTCCAGCGTGAGGAGCAGGTAGGCGTTGATCGGTTCGCCGTCCAGTTCCTGGGGGAAAACCGCCTTTCCGACATAATGCTCCGAGAGCATGACGATCCGGCGTTCCATGAACTCGATGGCCTGGGGATCCATGTGGTTCATTCTGAATTTCGGCACGGTGGCCAGCGCCGTCCTCAGATCCCGGAAGGGAATGATCAGGGAGGCTGCGGCCTTCGGCGCGGGGATGATCTTCAGGGTCAGTTCGGTGATGATGCCGAGCGTGCCCTCAGAGCCGATCATCAGGTTCATCAGGGAGTAGCCCGACGAGGTTTTGGACACGGTGGCGCCCATGCGCGTGATTTCTCCGCTTGGAAGTACCACCGTCATGGCCCGGACGTAATCCCGGGTGGTTCCGTATTTGACGGCGCGCATACCGCCCGCGTTCGTCGCCACATTGGCGCCGACGCAGGCGAATTTTTCACCCGGATCGGGAGGGTACATCATGCCCCGGGTCAGGCAGTCTGCCGCTAGGTCGGCCAGCAGGACGCCGGCTTCGATGTTCACGACAAAGTTTTCCAGGTCGTAGGACAGGATCCGGTTCATTCTGGTCAGATCCATCAGCACCCCGCCGTACAGGGGGACGGCGCCGCCGACCAGCCCCGTGCCCATCCCGCGGGGCGTTACGGGAATATTGTTCTCATAGCAGATCTTCATGATCGCCGCGACTTCATCGGTGGAACGGGGCTGCACCGCGAGGTCGGGCATTTTCGTTCCGTAGATCGGCATCTCGTCCCTGGCATAATCGGGATTGATCTCCGCGCCCGTGTACACATGATCCGAGACACTTCGGATCATTTCGATGACGGCCGGCGTTAATTGGTTATACATACCGCGCAACACTTCTTTCTTCCTGCTTATTGAGATTCCTTCGCCCGGAGCTGATCCCGCTCCGCAGGCCCCATATTCTGTTCATCATGTAGCATGATTATATATTCAATGCCTGTCACAGTCAAGAATGACGACGCGGTTATCCTACCCGAATCCCGACGCGTTGATCCTGCCTGAAATGCCAGGCACGAGCATGTCAGATGGTATCATGCATGTCAGACGGTGCCCGCGCACGAGCATGTCAGACGGTGGCCTTTCCCGGCGATCTGTTGTATAATCTCTATGAGAATGCGGGGAGAGCCACGCAACCAGACAAAACATAAGGGGGCCGGGAAATGAGCATGAACGCATGGCCGGATTTTCTGTTCCAACCATCCAAAGCATATACAGCCATTCCATTCTGGTTTCTGAATGGAGATCTGACCCATCGGGAAATACGCCGCCAGCTTCATGATTTTTGTGCGCACGGTATTTTCGGCGTCGTCCTTCATCCGCGTATGGGCCTCAGCCGAAGAATCGGCTATCTGTCGCCTCTGTTTTTCCGATATCTCCGCACCGCCATTGAAACAGCGGCAGCACTGGATATGAAAATTGTGCTGTATGACGAAGGAATGTATCCCTCCGGCTCAGCGGGCGGCCAGGTGGTGGCAGATTATCCTGATCTGGCAAGCCGCGGTCTGATTTTGACAGATCATCCGCTGCCCGGAGATTCCGTTTTGTGCGATACACCTTCAGGATTTCTGGCGGAGCGCTTCAGCCGGGGAACGCTTCGCGGCGTGCACTTTGGTGAAGACGACGGGGAAAGGAACGCTCCGCTGACCGCGGATATCCTGAACCCCGAAGCGGTTGCCTGTTTCATTTCACTGACGCACGAAGCGTACTACCGGGAGTTCGGAGCTTTCTTCGGCAACACCGTCATCGGCTTTTTCACAGACGAGCCCAGTATTCTCGGACGCAATACACAGGGCATGATGCCCTGGACAAAAGGTTTCGATGCTGTATTTACGAACGCCGGCGGTCAGCTGTCCGGCCTGACTGCTTTGTTCACCGGCGAGCGGAATCCGGATACGGATCTGTATCACCGGTTGATTCTTGAACGGGAAAGCCATGTCTATTACAAAAGCCTGTCACAATGGTGTGAAACGCACGGTATTTCGCTGATGGGTCATCCGCACCAGAGCGATGATATCGAAGTGGAACGGTATTTTCACATTCCGGGGCAGGATATGGTTCTTCGCTGGGTGGCCCCGGAGAAAGAACCGGGGATGGACAGTGTGATGGGAAAATGCAGCGCCGATATGGCACGGCTGATGGAACGACGCCGCAATTCCAACGAATGTTTCGGCGCGTGCAACCGGGATTGCAATCCATGGTATTTCACCGGCTCGGACATGAAATGGTATCTGGACTGGCTGGCGGTGCGCGGCGTTAATCTGTTCATTCCTCACGCTTTTTACTACAGCCTGCGCGGGAAACGGAGCGGCGAACGTCCGCCGGATGTGGGACCGGGAAACATCTGGTGGCCGCATTATCAGAAATGGGCGGACTATATGGCCAGGCTGTCCTGCCTGATGACAGAATCCGAAGTCCAGGCGGACATTGCCGTTCTGTGCCGCAACAGGGAACTGATGCCGGAAGAAACCATGGCATTGTTCCGGTCACAGCGCAGCTTTCAGTACATTCCCGAAAGCTTCCTGAAAGAATGCACGGAAGAAAACGGCTTTCTGTACTGCAAAGGAAAACGGTACACGGCGGTTCTCGGCACCGGTTTTTCCACCGTGAACCATGATATCCTTTCCGTTCCTCCGGATGTATGCTGCGATCCTCCTGCGGCGAATCTGCGGGTTGCCCGCCTGTTCCGGAACGGACAGCCTGCCTGGTTCCTGGTCCATGAAGGCAGCGGAACCCTGGAAACAACCGTCACCCTTCTGGTGCATGAAGAACTGGGGAAATATGATCTCTGGAACAATGAAACATGCCGGATTGAAACAGAGGAAACGGATAAAGGCCGCCGTTTTCCGCTGACGCTCAGTCAACGGGAAAGCCTCCTGCTTTTCGTATGCCCTTCGCCGGAAGCATGGATGTCATTGCCGGGCTCATCCACTCTTTCCAGGCGTCTGACAAACGAGGACTTTTTACAGGTTTACGAAAATCCGGCTGATTTTCAGAAAGTCTACGAAGCGGATGTTCCACCGGGAGCGGGCGATCTGATGATCTGTGTGAATGCTGAGGAAATGGTGGAAGCATATGCCGGGGATACCTGTGTAGGCGTTGCCTTCTGGCCGCCTCAGATGATTCGCGTGCCGGAAGAACATCTTCGGCTGTTTTCCAGGATTCGGATCGTGGTGACCGGCAGCCTGGCCAACCGCTACGGACATTCGGCTGTATCCTACGGACTGATGCGGCAAGAGGAAACGGAAACTGGCGTTTTTATGCGAATTGTGATACCATGAGCTTTAACAGAGAAAAAAACAGGAGCAACTATCAATGAAGCATTATCTGCTGGTTCATAGTCGGAAGGTCGGGGACGTCGGGACGCTGCCTGTCAGCGGAAAGGTTCACGATGCTGATACCGCGGAGGACGCGATCGCTTTTCTGGAGAAAGGCGAGCTGCTTTCGGCTGTGATTCTGGATACGCCCTCTGAGATTCCGGACGTCAGCCGGCTGATCAGCAACGTCAACGACAGAAACAGTGATCTGCTTGCTTTCCCGGTTCTGATTCTGACGGATGAGGAGCACATCGGAGCGGATGAGCGGTACCTGGGCGGGGTGGTTGTGGACTGCGTCATGAAACCGCTGCGGCCGGCTGTGCTGAAGAACCGGCTCGCGAACGCGGAACAGCTGGTCAGTTCGGTTTCATTTACGGAGTTTTCCCGGATGCTTCAATCCCTTCCGGCGAATATCTACCTGAAGGACAATCACGGCCGGTATGTCTTTTCTTCCCAGATGTGGCATCACCTGAACACGGAGGACGATCCGGAATGGACCATCCGCGGGAAGACGGATCTGGACGTCCGCAAGGACAAGGAAAACGCCCGGAGGGCGCTGGAGTCCGATCTGGAGCTGATCCGGACCGGGAAGGGCACATCCTATATCATTGAGGAAAACGAGGGCGAACAGGAGTTCCTGCAGATCATCAAGGAACCGTTGTTCTATCAGGATGGCAGGGTTCGGGGTATTATTGCCCTGATCAATATCGTGACAGAGCAGGAGCAGATGCGCCGGAAACTCCGGGAACGGTATATCACCGATCAGCTGACCCGGGTTTACAACCGCAGTTATTATACGGAGTATCTGGCGGAGCTGGAGAAGTTTGCGCCGGATCCGCTGAGCATCATCATCGCGGACTGCGACCGTCTGAAGCAGGTGAACGATACCTGCGGCCATATCGCCGGGGATGAATACATCCGAAGCTCCGCGGAACTCCTTCGCTTCACGCTTCCCAAAGAAGCGATGATCTTCCGGGCCGGCGGCGATGAATTTGCTGTGTTCCTGCCGGGAATCGGTGCGGATGAAGCGGATCGCCTGGTCCGGCAGCTCAGGGAAAACGAGGGCAAATTCAGTATTGAAGGAACCCCTCTTTCCGTTTCCTTCGGCTGCAGCACTATGGCCGGAGAGAAGGATCTGAAACGGTACATCGGCATGGCGGATCATCGTATGTATGAAGAAAAACAGGCAAAGAAAAGACGGTAAGGAAAGCGCACGGCGCGGAAACGGAGGAACAGCATGCGGGACGAACTGTTGATGGAGATCAGGGTAACCTGTCATGAACCGGTCAGCGTGGAAGGCGCGACCCGAAAAATCGTCATGATTCCTTTTTCCGGTGAGGCATCCGGACCGTATTTCAGCGGCTCGGTGATCAGAACCGGCGTGGACACGCAGAAGATCGAAAAAGACGGCAGCATCATGCTGTCGGCAAGGTATATGCTGGAGGGAACCGACAGAGCGGGAAACGCCTGCCGCGTCTTTGTGGAGAACCAGGGAAACTGGACGGGTGGCTTTACGCCGTCCATCGTGACAGACAGCCCGCTGCTCGCCGGTTGGGAAACGGCCAGTCTGTACGCGACGGCGGACGGGATTCCGGAAGGCGTCCTGATCCGGATCTATGATCATTCCTGCGAATGACCTTTTTATCTTTGACAGAAATGACAAGTCAATGAAAAAAATGAAGACAGGAACAAAACAGAAGAGGTGTTCT
>Ga0310690_10011098_pt1 | contig 11147 bp, 8 predicted proteins | sample AusTroGonzalo_MG_2_FD_207661 | JGI IMG/M metagenome (GOLD analysis project Ga0310690, IMG submission 207661) | Bovine rumen microbial communities from tropical cattle in Woodstock, Queensland, Australia - Gonzalo_04 (v2) (version 2) | ecosystem: Host-associated > Mammals > Digestive system >...
GAGAAATGTAGAATGTAAAATGTAGAGTGTAGAATTGCGGTGTCGCGCAAGGCGCGACCTCCATCATTCTACATTTTCCATTTTCAATTTTCAATTCTCTCAAGCGGCGGTACGCCGCCCGGCAAGCCGGCAAGCGGTTCGTGGTCGCGCCGGTAGGCGCAAATACCCGATGCCGGCAGGCACAGATACTCGGCAGGGGTCCTCGAGGGAATCGTTGCCCTAAAAAAAGGGAAAACGAGGGGGACTGTCCCCGCTAGAAAATAGAAAACTCTGCGGAATGGTGAGAAAACGCGGCATAAATTAAGTTTTTTTGGGGTCCCACCCCGTCATTTTACGTTTGTCGCAGTAGTAGCCAATTCGCTTTGCATTTTTTTTTATATCTCTCCTCGAGAATGTCTTGCGGTAGGCGTACATGGTCATGCCGGTGTGTCTGCGAAAAAGTTTTTTAGCGAATGCTTCGGACATATATCCACAGCAACCGACAATCGCGGATATCTTCATGTCGCCGGTTTCCAGCATTTCGCGCATGCTTCCGATGCGCACTTCGTGTATCTCGTTGAGTATTGTGTGGCCTGTGGCGAACTTGAAGCGCTGTGTGGCCTCGCGTCTTGAGCATCCCATCATTTTTATCACATCAGATATTCCTATAGCACTAGAACATGCGTGACGGCGGATGAAGTCTATCGCCTCTGCCACTTTCGGTACTTGGTGGCTCAGGAGCCGCGTGGAGCCGCGTAGAATGATTTTGGATGGGCCGTATAGTTGGATGGACGACGTTGGGCGAGGCTTTTTTATAGTGTTCGCTAAGAGACGCCCGAGGCTGTAGCCCGCTGCATCCATGTCGGTCGCTATGCTGGATATTCCGGGTATCGTGCCTTCGCAGTAGATTTCATCATTGTCAACGCCTAGCACCGACAGGTCTTCTGGTATGCGCAAGCCGGCAGCCTGCGCCGTCGCAACTACGTTCTGTGCCATCTGATCGTTTGCCGCAAATATTCCGCACGGTTTAGTCAGTGACAACAGCCACGCCTTGAGGTCGCTTCCATGGAACTCTAGGGCGCACTTGTTGGCTTTTGACACTGCAGCTATGAATGCCTTGCCACGTATTTCAGACCAGTCTCTCCGTGGCTTGCAGGGCACAAACGCATAGCGTGGCAGATCAAGCGCGAGTAGGCTTTCCGCAGCAAGGCTTCCGACGGCGGCTGAGTCGTGACACATGACTGGAAATATTGTTTTATTGTTGTGAAGCCAGCAGTTCAGAAACACCGTGCACGTTTTATTGGTCAGGAATATATTGTCCGGAGGCGGCTTTTCTCCTGCGCTACAGTCCACCACGCATCCAATTGGCTTCCATTGCTGGAGGATTGCGCCTAGCGACGCATTGTCCTGTGGGCGTGACAGCACATGCACAAGCCATGCCTTCTCGCTGGCGAAGCGCTGCAGGCCTGTCATGAGACGCCGCCAGCTTCCGTATCTCCTCGGTTGAAAAAACAGTATGGTGTCCATAAAGTGAAAGTTTACCAAATTCATGCCCGATAGGCTATGATTTTTTGTTACATTTGGGTGTATCGCCGGATAATGTTTTATGATACAATACTGCCACCATGAACAAAATAGCATTGAAATTGGCGTTTTTCGCGACCATCACGGCATCGTTGGTGGTCACGGGCGGCGGATGGAACGTTGAGACTCATGACGACTTGGCAGAGGCTCGCGACCCCTTGGATGCCACGAACGGAGGGTTCTGGGACACGTCGGACCATGCGCTGACAAGCGTCTGTACGTCTGCCTCGGACGAGGTGGCGATCATAGATGGTATGACTTTGTCGGTTGCCTGCTCCGAACAAGGTCGGCTGCGCTCGACCCCGCTTACAGGCATGGCAATCATCTACAAGTAACATCAATACAAGGACTAATCCAAATGAAAACTAAATTCGCAAGGTGCATCATGTTTGCAGCGGTGGTTGTAGCGTCAATTTCACTTACGGCGGCTCCGCAGGTTCAGGACGTGACGTTTCGGCAGGACAATCTTTCTTCGCGTAAGGTGACAATAACTTACAGGCTGACAACTGAGCCTGCCATCGTCACCATTGACATACAGACTAACGGAATGTCTATTGGCGAGGCGAACCTTACGCATTTTGCCGGCGACGTGAACAGGGTAGTCCAGGTTGGGGAACATCGCACCGCGTATTGGTATCCCGATAAGGCATGGCCTGGACACAGATCGGACGCCGCCAGGACGGTCGTCACTGCGTGGGCAACGAATGCGCCGCCGAACTATATGGTTGTAGATCTCAATGATGGCGCTACGACCTACTACACCTCCACTAACTGTCTGCCGGACGGCGGACTTTCGAACGATATCTACCGCACCACTCGCATGGTGTTTCGCAAGATTCCGGCGCGAGGCGTCACTTGGCGTATGGGCTCTCCAGTTGGTGAACTTGGTCGCGAAGAAGATGAGACTCCGCATCTTGTGACTCTGACAAAAGACTACTGGTTTGGCATCTATCCGGTAACGATGGGACAACACAAGGTGTTCATGGGCGACAATTCCGAAGTCGCACCGACGTTTTGTTATTTCACCAATATAGCGAGCCACCTGACGCGTCCTATGCAGGGAATAGGAATGAAGTCTGTCCGCTCTTGGACTGCAAACTACTGGCCAGACGCCGGGCACGCCGTGGACGCAGGAACATATCTCTCTGCGTTCCGTGCAAAAGTGGGCGGACGGTTGTTTGATCTCCCAACCGAAGCGCAATGGGAATATGCCGCCCGTGCAGGTGTTGGCACTGCCCTTACCACAGGCAACAACCTCAGATATAAGACTACAGACACACAACTTGATTCGCTTGGCCGATACGACAAGAACAGCGGTGTGCCAGACAGTGCCTCAGAGAGTGCGTCTGGCCGGGCTATAGACGACTCTGCCGGAACGTCGAAAGTTGGTATCTTCCAGCCGAATCGATGGGGCGTTTATGATATTCACGGCAATGTTTCCGATCTTTGCCTTGATAGGTATACAGCCTATGTTGGCGACATGGAATCGGTTCAGACAGATCCGCGAGGAGGAAATTCGTCGTGCACCGAGTATGTCGTTCGTGGCGGGTGCTGGGGTTATGTCGACAACAACGGTGCCGCACATTGCCGCCTTGCCGCTCGGAGGCGAGTCTCAAATTCTTCAAGCGTGGTGATATCCTTCCGCCATATAGGCTATCGTCTCTGCCTGGAGATCGAATAACATGCCGAACGGATGCAGAGCCGTCGGCATTGTAGCTGCTTTTGCAGCGGCAGTTCTGATTGGGTGCCGGAACAAGGCGCGTTACATCACTGTCGCCAGGACTGACGGACACTGGACATTCGCAGCGCCGGACGGGAATTTGTTTCGCGCACATGGTGTCGACTGGATAACCTATACGGGCTTTAAGGATGCCAAGACAGGGCGTTCGCTCTACAGGGAGGCGAACGACGCGGCGTTTGGCGGAGACAAGGTGAAGTGGGCGGAGGATACGGTTGACAAGCTGAAGTTGTGGGGATTCAACTCCCTTGGCGTCAGCTTCTCCCGCGAACTGCTCGGACGGGGGTTGTACCATCCGTCGTTTGTGCAGTTCAGCGCATTCCGAACCTCTGGCACGAATAAGACCGAACGATCCATAGGCCCTCGATTTCCAAACGTGTTCCATCCAGAATGGGAGGCATACTGCGACAGCCTCGCCAGGGAGACCTGCGCTCCGCAGGCCAATGACAGGGACATGATCGGCTGGTTCTTCGGCAACGAGCTGCACTGGTGGGGAAGCGGCAGGGGCGTGTGGAAATTTGGACTTTTCACGGATGCCGCCTCTTTGCCGGACACGCATCCAGCAAAGCAGGCTCTGCTGAAGTTCTGCGGTGATGTCACCAATGTGTCTGACGATGTCAAGACTGGTTTCATCCGCCTATGCGCTGAGCGCTATTTCTCCGTCGCTTGCGGAGCGATCCGAAGATACGACCCCAATCATCTCATCCTCGGCTGCCGCTTTATGGGCTGGGAGGGCGGAGCGATTCCTGACGTCTGGGAAATCGCGGCAAAGCATTGCGATGTGATATCAGTCAACCAGTACCCTCACCTGAGGGATGGTGTGATAAGCGTCCGCAAGGAGCCGTTCATCGAGGCCATTGAGCGCGTCGCCGGCTGGACGGGTGGCAAGCCGTTACTGATAAGCGAGTGGAGCTTTCTTGCGCTTGACTCCGGTTTGCCGTGCACGTCAGGATGCGGACAGAGGTTTGCCACTCAAGGTGAACGGGCGAATGCGGTGTCGGCCTTTCTAACGCAGATCGACGGCAACCCGCATGTCATTGGCCACAATTTCTTTATGTGGGTCGATGAACCTGCAGGAGGTCTCGGCTCTGGCGCGACGGGCGAAGACGGCAACTACGGCCTTGTGAACGCCGCAGGCACGCCATATTCCGAAGTCGTTGACGCCTTTGTTCGCTACCGTACTGGCAGTCCGGCGACAAAATGAGCGGTAGAGCAAGGCATCGTAATATTTAGTCGGTGGTTCAGTGCCATGAGAGTGCGTTTGTCGCAGTGGTGATGGACTTGTTAAATCAAAGATGATTGTGATGGTGCGATTTTAATTCGTTGAAAAAGTGATTCATTCTATGCCGCGCTCCTTAGCCGTGCGATGATGGCGCATACGCACGTCGCGTTGTGGTGGCACCAGTGCATTTCGGTCGGCTTGCATCTTCTTGCGACGAGGACTCTCACGGCGTCAGCGATGCCGAGCTTTTCGCAGCATGTGTTCAGATATCCCGCCGCGTCAACGTCGTCGCCATAATCGCCCTCTCCGCGCTTCTCGGCCTCCTCCTCCGCGCATGAGAAGAATGGAAAATTGAAAGTGGAAAATGTAAAATGATGGTGGTCGCGAAGCGACTCCGCAATTTTACGCTGTACACTTTACATTTTATTTGCGCCTATCGGCGCGACCACGAACCCGGCGCGCGGGGCGAAAACAGAATGTAAAGTTGAAAATTGAAAATGTAAAATTAAGGCGTCGTCGTCGAAGGCGACTCCACAATTCTACATTTTCCATTGAGAGGCAGTGATATAGCGACGATGCGGCGCGACGAAAATATGGTACAATATGCGGAAATCCGGCGAGGAGAAAATGATGGAAGAAGACAATGCCATTCGTCGCATAGGCGGCAAAAAGACGGGGCTGTGGGAAGTGGTTGCACAATGACCCCCGCGCAGTTCATAGATGACCCCGGATGGGCGAACTTCATCCCTGAGATGACGTCCGCCGCGCGGCAGCGCCATCTCCCCGCGCACGAGGACTGCTCGCGCCTCGACGTCGAGGCGGTGCGCTCGCACCTGCGGCGCGGCGGAACACTCGGCGCGCTCCCCGGCTACGAGGAGCGCCCGGGGCAGATCGACATGGCGGGCGCGGTCGCGATGGCGTTCAACGCCCGCGAACACCTGATGGTCGAGGCGGGGACCGGCGTCGGCAAGTCGCTCGCGTACCTCGTGCCGTCCGTCATGTGGGCGTGGACGAACGACACGCCCGTCATCGTCTCCACTGCGACGCGAAACCTCCAGTCGCAGCTTATCGGCTCTGACATCCCGCGCGCTCTCGGCGTACTGGGCGACGATGCGGCGAAGTTCCGCGTGGCGCTCCTCAAGGGGCGCGCGAACTACCTCTGTCTGCGGGCTGTTGGCGACTTCTTCGCTCCTGGCTTCTGGACGATGTCGCAGGAAGAGCAGGAGCTTATGCCCGCGTTCATCGACTGGCTTACGCACACGCCAGACGGCGACCTCGACCGCTACGAGGGGCTGCCGCGCAGCCTCCTTTCGTGCCCCGGCGAGGAGTGCGGCGGGCGGCGCTGCCCGTACTGGTCGCGGTGCTTCGTCTACAAGGCGCGCAAGGCCGCCGCAGAGGCGCACCTCGTCGTCGTAAACCACGCGCTCGTCCTCGCCGAGGCGACTTCGCCTGGGAGCGGCATACTTCCCGCCTACGGGCGCATCGTGATGGACGAGGCGCACAACCTCGAGTCGATTGCGACCGACTACCTTGGCTGCGAGCTTTCCATGCCCGCCCTTACGCGCATACTAAACCGCCTCGTCCGCCGTGGGCGCGGGCGGCGCGCGCGTCCGGGCGGCGTCCTCTCGTCAGTCGAGCGCCAGTTCCAGAGGGGGGCGTTCTCGGGCTCAGCGTCGGCAGAACAGGTAGCGCGGCTTCTTTCCGAGGCGTCGCGGCTTGTCGTCCAGATAGTCAACGCGGCGGAGGACTTCTTCGACGTCGCAGCGCTTCTGCTGCGGCCTGCCCAGAACAGGGGCGTATGCCGCTACCGCACGCTCGTCGACCCTGCGACCGAGGGCGTAGTGCGACAGTTCTCGCTGCACGGGCTCTTCAAGCCATACGAGGCTGACGAGTGGGACGAGGTACGCTTCCGCCATGCGCAGGATGGCCTTGAGACGCAGCTTGCCGCGATGGTCAACCTTCTGCATTCGCTGCGCGACGCGCTCGACGGCGCGGTGCCGGACGGCGAGCTCAACTACCTCGGCGACATCTCCGCGCAGGTGGGTGGAATCGCCGATTCCATCGTCGCGTTCGCGAACGAGGCCAACTTCGTCATCGGCGGAGAGAAGGACACGCACGCCTACTGGATAGAGCGCGTGCACGTCGAGCGGCGTCCGTCGTACCTTCGCCTCGTCGCCGCGCCGTTGTCGGTTGCGGACGACCTTCGGAAGATGTTCTACGACGCAAAGGACTCTGTCGTCCTGTGCTCCGCTACGTTGCGTGTCGGCTCAGACTTTTCCTACATGGCGCGTCGGCTCGGCTGTGTGGGCCGATTCCAGATGCTGACGGCGGCAAGTCCGTTTGACTACTTCAGGCAGGCGCTCGTCTTGGCTCCGGACTGCCTTCCCGACCCGTCTGCGAACCCTGCTGGCTACGCAGAGTCGCTCGCCGCGCTCATGCGCGACCTCTTCGCGGCGACGCACGGACGCGCCCTCGTCCTCTTCACCAGCTACGAGATGATGAGCGCAGTCGCCGCGCATGCGCGCCCGACGCTGGAGGGCGCTGGGATGCGCCTTCTCGTGCAGGGGGAGGGGATGTCGCGCGAGTCGATGACGGCTGAGCTGAAGCGGTCGTGCGGTGGAGAGGACGCCGTCGTCGTGTTCGGCGCGCAGAGTTTCTGGGAGGGCGTCGACGTCGCTGGCGAGGCGCTTTCGTGCGTCGTCCTTGCGCGGCTTCCGTTTGCGCAGGTGGGCGACCCGATAGTCGAGGCGCGTTCCGAGCTGATAGACCGCTCCGGCGGAAGCTCGTTCCGCGACTATGCGCTTCCGGAGGCGGTCGTGCGCTTCCGCCAGGGCTTCGGCCGCCTCATACGCACGAAGTCGGACAGGGGCGTAGTCGTCATATCCGATCCGCGCATCGTGACGAAGAACTATGGGGCGACTTTCCGCAAGTCGATTCCCGCGACAGTACGCACGGTTACGGAGCTCGACGAGCTGCTCTCCCGCGTCGCCGATTTCTTCGCATAGCGTTTTTTTCAAAAACGGGCAATCACGTTTTTCGCTGCCCGATATCAGTTTCGCCCTTTGTTTAATGGGGTGCGGACGACGTTCGGCATGGTTTTCCCCGATTTTGAACCTTAAGAAATCTTAAGGTGTTTCTTAAGGTTCGCTTAAGGTATCTTTTAGGTTTTTTTGGGATAATGTTCGCGTCTTCACGAGGAAGGCGGAAAGGAACGCAATGCTTGCAAAATGCTATTCGGGAGCGGTCAACGGGGTTGACGCGAGAACGGTCGAGATAGAGGTCTACTCGACGGTCGGGACGTCGCAGTTTGCGATAGTGGGTCTCCCCGACACGGCGGTAAAGGAGGCGAAGGACAGGATTCCGACGGCCCTCAAGAACCAGGGGCTTTCATCCAAGAAGGAGTTCGACGTAACGGTGAACCTTGCCCCTGCCGACGTAAGGAAGGAGGGGCCGATCTACGACCTTCCTATAGCGGTCTGCCTTCTGAAGGCCACGGGGAGAATCCGCAGCGAGCACCTTGACGAGTATGCGTTCGTAGGCGAGCTCTCCCTTTCGGGCGAGGTGCGGCAGGTGCGCGGCATCTTGCCAATTGTCATCGAGATGAAGCGCATCGGGCGCCGCGCGGTAATCGTGCCCGTCGCAAACGTAGACGAGGCGAGTGTAGTGGGCGGCATCGACGTCATACCCGTACGCACCTTGCAGGAGGCCGTACAGTATCTTAACGGCGAGCGCGAGATAGCGCCCAAGTTCACCGACCTCGGCGGGCTCGTCGCGGCAGGCGGCGAAAGCTGCGACGATTTCGCCGACGTCAAGGGCCAGGACGGCGCGCGCAAGGCGATAGAGGTTGCCGTCGCGGGAGGGCACAACCTCTTGATGATCGGATCGCCCGGCTCTGGAAAGACGATGCTCGCGCGGCGCATTCCCTCTATATTGCCGCCGCTCACGGTTGAGGAGGCGCTGGAGGTCTCGCGCATCCATTCCGTGGCGGGCGAGGCGAAGGGCGCGGGGCGGTTCGTCACGCGGCGTCCGTTTCGCGCGCCTCACCACACCGTCTCGTCCATCGGGCTTCTCGGCGGCGGGGTCCACGCGCTCCCTGGCGAGGTGTCGCTTGCGCACAGGGGCGTTCTCTTCCTCGACGAGTTCGCCGAGTTCCCGCGTCCCGCGCTAGAGGTGCTACGCCAGCCGCTCGAGGACGGCCACGTATGCGTCTCCCGCGCGGCGGCCGCGTACGACTTCCCGTCCGAGTTCATGCTCGTCGCGGCGATGAACCCGTGTCCGTGCGGGTGGTACGGCGACCAGGCGCACGCGTGCCGCTGTTCGCAGGCGGCCATACTCAAGTACCAGAGCCGCGTCTCGGGCCCGCTCCTCGACAGGATCGACATTCAGGTCGAGGTGCCGTCCGTCGACGCGAGGCGCCTGCCGATGATGGAGCATGGCGAGCCGAGCGCGGCGATCCGCGAGCGTGTGATGCGCGCGAGGGCGCTGCAGGCCGAGCGCTACCGCGACATGCCGGGCGTGCGCACGAACGCGCAGGTGAGAAGCCGTCACTTGGCCGACGTGTGCCGCTTCACGGCGAAGGACCGCGAGCGGCTGGTTAGGACTATCGAAAGGCTCAATCTCTCCGCGCGCGCCTACGACAAGGTGCTGCGCGTCGCGCGGACGCTCGCAGACCTAGCCGGTTCCGAGGGCGTGCGCGACGAGGACCTTCTCGCCGCGATTGGCTACCGCCGGTGCGACGACGAGTCAAACTCTTTCTGGATGTGACCTGCCGCCGGCGTCGGCGGGGGTGTGCATACAGGCAAAAACACGAAAGGGAAAGGAAAGACGAAGATGAACAACGAGACAACAACAATGGGGAAAGGGCGGCAGGAGGCGGCTCCGCTTGGGCGGTTCCGCCCGGTGCAGGCGTTCTACCATCCAAACTTAAAGGGCAACGGCGCGGCGATCGAGCTGGAGCTCCATCCAGCGCACGACGACGTGGACGGGAGCATCATGCTCCGCATCGCGAACCAGTGCGCTGTCGGCAACAGGAACGCGGCAACGCCTACCTACGCGCGGTTCGACTGGCGCAACTCCATCTGCGTGAAGCTCGACTTCAACGACCTCTGCAAGATGCTCCAGGTGTTCAGGGGCGAGTGCGAGTCGATAGACGGCGACAACGGGCTCTACCACCAGACAGCCCGCGCGATGACGAAGATACAGCTGCGCCATCTCGTCGATCCGATCTCCGGCTATTCCCTCGAAATATACCGCAACGTGCGCGAGGGCGGCAGCGGCGCGCACGGGCACTTCATATTGACGACCGCAGAGGCGACGGGGCTATGCGAAGCCATCGCGGGCTCCATGTCGGTCATCTGCTTCGGCATCCCGATGCTCGTCGCCCACGACACGTCGGCATATGAGGCGCAGGAAAGGGAGTTCCGCAATGCGTCCGCAGCGTGATTCGGCTAACGTCGGCGTGCGGAACGGCGTCTGGGGCGAGGACGTCGCGGCGGAGCATCTCCGCCGCGACGGGTACCAGATCGTCGACCGCAACAGCTGCCCGGTGGCGCGCGACAGACGGCTCGAGATCGACCTCGTCGCATGGGACCCAAAGGCGGACGCTATGGTGTTCGTAGAGGTGAAGCAGCATGCTACTATGTCGCCGTACAAGAGAAGGCTTTCGCGCGTAAATCGGCGGAAGAAGGCGAACCTGAGGCGCGCCTGCAACGCATGGCGGCGCGTCAACAAGTGGCATGGCGACTTCCGCTTCGACGTGATCGAGATATACGGAACGCCCGAGGGCGGCCGACCCGTCGTCGACCACATCGAGAAGGTGAACCTATTTGCGGACCCGAAGCGGTTCGTCAAGTGGAACTAGGTAGAAACGAGAACTAGGTTGAACAGAAAGGAAAGGAGAAAAGGAAAATGGGAAAGATAGGAGATGCACTTGAAAACGTGATGAAGGTCATCAGAAAGGAGTTCGGCGAGATGGCCGTGCTGCGCCTTGGCGACGCGGCGGACAAGTCCGTCGAGGCGATATCGACGGGCGCGCTTTCGCTCGACATGGCCCTTGGGGTGGGCGGCCTGCCGCGCGGGAGGATCGTCGAGTGCTACGGGCACGAATCGTCCGGCAAGACGACTCTCGCCCTGCACGTCGTCGCGAACGCGCAGAAGGCGGGCGGTGTCGCCGCGTTCATCGACGCGGAGCACGCGCTCGATCCGCAGTACGCGAAGAAGATAGGCGTAGATCTGGACGAGCTTCTCGTGTCGCAGCCGAACAGCGGCGAGGAGGCGCTCACCATCTGCGAGCAGCTCGCGAGGTCGGGCGCGGTCGACGTGGTCGTCGTCGACTCCGTCGCCGCGCTGACGCCGCAGGCCGAGATAGACGGCGACATAGGCGACGCGCACGTCGGCCTGCAGGCGAGGCTGATGTCGCAGGCGATGCGCAAGCTGACCTCTACGCTCGCGCAGACGAAGACGCTCTGCATCTTCACCAACCAGGTGCGAGAGAAGATCGGCGTCATGTTCGGCAACCCCGAGACCACGCCGGGCGGCAAGGCGCTCAAGTTCTACGCGACGTGCCGCCTCCAGGTGCAGCGCATCGGCGCGATAAAGGACGCGTCGGGGCAGGTCGTCGGCAAC
>Ga0310690_10011100_pt1 | contig 11144 bp, 6 predicted proteins | sample AusTroGonzalo_MG_2_FD_207661 | JGI IMG/M metagenome (GOLD analysis project Ga0310690, IMG submission 207661) | Bovine rumen microbial communities from tropical cattle in Woodstock, Queensland, Australia - Gonzalo_04 (v2) (version 2) | ecosystem: Host-associated > Mammals > Digestive system >...
AAACCATTCATCATAATCTCCATCCTTGGTACCCCAATCCCAACGACTTTGTGATGGAGTTGGGCGAGATCCGCTTTTTCGGCACGGTGGAGATGCAGGACGTTCACAAATTGGAATACTGCGCCCTTAGCGGAATGCAATCTACTTATGAATATGACAACGGGAATGTCATTCCGTTAGACTATGTCGTGTCCAATCATTACGGAACGGTATTGACAAAAGATGTCGATTACACTGAAACAATTCTCAGAAGTATGGCTACCACAGATACGGTGACCGAAGTGAAGGAAGCAGCGGAATACACCCTGATTCTCAATGGCAAAGGCTTATATAGAGGCAATAAAACCTATACGTTTGTCGTGTCCAACGATAGCCTGCCATCGCCAATGTATCTAGACAGCTACTATAATTATTGCGTCAACTTGCCGTCTTCGGGACAATCTGACCTTAACCTTGCCAAGACCGAATCCACGGCTGCCTTCATCCAACCGTTCCACGTCTACGATGATGGCGGAGCGTATCATGCCTTTTCTTCCGACTGCGACGGAGGACTGCTGATAACGGCGCCGGAAGGCTATTTTATTCAAATTAGTGGCGGCTTGGACGTGAGTCCATACGACTTCCTTAGAATCTATGACGGCAATTCCGTGGACAGTCCCCTGATTGGTGAGTATTCTGAGGGCGACATAGTCGAAATGAGGACCACCACTGGCCGTGATATGTTGATTTGGCTCCAGACGAGATATTATGGCTACAATTCGCCCGGAATCGATCTCATGGCGGTGCCGGTATGTGCAACCAAAGGCCATGTTGTTTCCGTAGACGATACCGAAAACGGCACAGTCACCGCGCCGACGGACAGTATTATGGTGAACACTCAGGTAACACTAAACATCGCTCCGTTGGATGGTTATATGCTTCAAAGCCTTAACACGATAACAATCGGATCCTCCGTACCCGTTGAGGATGGCTTGTGGTATATGAATAACACCGCTACAGCCACCTTTACCATGCCTGGCAACGATGTCACCGTCACTCCCGACTTTAAAGCCAAAAACGCGTTGTCGGTCAACATGCCATACAATGTCAACGACCCGGGACAAGCCTTGCAAGTCAATATCCCGGATGATGTCACCACATTCAAGGTGTATGACGCAGGAGGCCCCGACGGCAGTTATGGCAGCTACACCGCTTCGTATCTGCTACTCATAGCTCCCCCAGACAAAATGCTGCAGATTTCGGGTACAATCGATTTCTCTGACGAGGGCACTTATTTCACAGCGTACGATGGCAATACCATAGATCAACTCTTGTGTTATCACGACAATCAAAACCCCGTTGTAGGGGCACAGGTTTCGTCAGGCAATGAGATGCTCTTGCATTATGACGCAAGTTATGATAATGGAGGAAATGGCGTCGATTTGACAGTGAAAGTCGTTGACCCCATGGAGCCCCATACCATCACAATGAACCAATTGACGGGCGGTACGATCAAAATCGACGACTCCACGGCTCCGGCCACGGCTTACGTTTTTGACACTGTGACCATGAGCGTTGCTCACGATGACGGCTACCTCGTCAATGCCTTGGATGTGGTACAAACGGTGGATGGGGTCGCTTACTCGGTTGATGTCAGCAATGGGCTTTGGCACGACACCATCACCAACGAAGCCAAGTTTGTCATGCCCGCCGGTGATGCCACGGTTACTCCTACTTTCATAAGCGAGTTTACCGCCGAAGGCGGCCTGTCCGTCAACATGCCGGAGTCCAATTACGTCTTTAATCCTAAAATCGTCAACATTCCCATTGAAGTAACCTCGTTTAAGGTCTATGACGACGGCGGCGCTGACGGCAATTACAGCAGCAATTGTAATAGTTATATGGTACTGACGGCTCCGATAGGCTACAGAATCAAACTCTCGGGAACCGTGACCGAGAAATATGGCGCCCTGAAAGTATATGATAGCGACACGACTGCCAATCCTTTGGGTAATGCTGATGGCTATGGCTCAGAAAATGGTGAGAACATGGACGAGTTGTGTTCTTCGGGCCGTTCCATGATGCTCCATTTTTATGCGGGAAGCGTAGCCCTCTCAGGTCTTGACTTGAAGGCTGAACTTACCAACGAGCGTCCTTACACCATCACGTTTGACAACTCCAATATACCTGCCGGATGCGACATTGCCATTGAAGGTTATCAAAGTGTGTCAGGAAATCATTATGTCGCCCATGTGAACGACACCATCACCGTGAATGTCACCTGCGATTCTACCCATCTGTTGCAATCCCTTGGGTTGAGAGACGCCCATGGCAATGAGATTTCGATGAAACGAGGCGTGGCTTGGTACAACGGCAACAACCTGACAACCACTTTCTCTATGCCTGCACGACAGCTCACCATCACGCCTGAGTTTGTTGAGAAAGGCTACCAGTATGTAAACATGCCGAAGAAGAGAACCTCTACCAATCCTTTGGTCGTCACCATGCCCGAAGGCATCACGACTTTCAAGATTTATGATGATGGCGGCGCCAATGCCAACTACTCGGACAATTGCAACGGCTATATGCTGCTGACGGCTCCCGAAGGCAAGGTGTGGCAGCTCACTGGCACTGTCATGGCGGAGACGCACTTCGACTTTCTCGAAGTCTTTGAAGGCAACGACGAACAGAATCAGATAGGGCTAAATTACGCTGACACCATTAACGGTGGTGAGAACATCGGCGGCCTGGTCACCTTCGGCAACCAGATGCTGGTGCGCTTCTATTCCAACTATTCGTATAATTACGCTGGCCTAGACCTCACCGCCACAGTGATTGACCCGGTTACGAGAATTGTCAAGGGTTATGGCTCTAACACCGAATATGGAGCGTGGAATTTTATCTCGACTCCGGCAAAGGATTATTTGTTCCCCGAAGAGGTGCCAAACTTGATCCCAACCGTAAACGGCGAGCCTGATCCTACATCGACAAATTACGATTTGTATCGTTACAACCAAAGCGCCGATTTGGAATGGGAGAACTACAAATCCCACTTGAGTAGCTTCACGCTTGACAGAGGCTGTGGCTATCTTTATGCCAACAGATACCAACAGATCCTGCAATTCGGCGGTGAGGTCAATGTGGAGGATTCGATGGAATTGCCGCTTGACTACGATGCCAATGCCGGTGTGCCTGGCGTGAACCTGGTCGGTAACCCATTGCTGACCGATGCTTACGTCGACAGACCTTATTATATGATGAGTGACGATGGCAGAGATATTGAGCCCGTAGATATGTATACAAGGTGGCCAATCGAAATGGGCACAGGCATTATCGTGTGTGCCGACGACGAAAACGACGCAGTCACCTTCAGTAAGACTGCACCGACATCGAAAACGATGGGGGAGGGCGGCTTGCTGCTGACCTTGACGAAAACCGACACTCAAGGCGAGGAAGAACATGACAAGGCCATCGTGAGCTTCAGGGAAGGCTTGAAACTACGTAAGTTCATCTTCAACAAAGAACGCGCGAAAGTCTTCATCCCGAAGGACGATAAAGACTATGCCATTATCTATTCCGAGAAGACCGGTGAACTGCCGCTGAGCTTCAAGGCGGTGAATGATGGTGAATATACCATTGCTGTCCGTCCCGTGATCGCGGAGATGGAATACCTGCATCTGATAGATAACTTGACAGGCTCGAATGTTGACCTTTTGACAACACCTGTCTATAGCTTCACTTCCAATGCAGGCGAATTCACTTCACGTTTCCGTTTGGTGTTTTCCGCCTATTCCATCCCCGAGAACGAAGGCAGCAACAATGCGTCGTTCGCCTTTGTCAGCAACGGGGAAATCATCTTCACCTGTAACGTGGAGCATGCCACATTGCAAATCGTGGACTTGCTGGGGCGTGTGGTGGATTCACGTACGGGAGACGGAATCAACCGCGTCTCTACAAGCGGGATGGTTCCTGGCATCTATGTCTTGCGCTTGATTGACGGAAATGTCGTCCAGACGCAAAAGATAGTGATAGAGTGATAGAATGATAGAATGAAATATGCCGCGCATGTCATTTCGAGGCGAAGCCGAAGAAATCCATGCGCGGCTGTTTTTTAAATCCGCTCTTTTAGCATTTGCATGGCCTTAGGCAGACCATCGGCGTTGCGGCCACCTGCCACGCAGAGCGTAGGCTGACCACCGCCACCGCCTTGGATCTCCTTAGCCACCTCGCGCACCAGCTTGGTGGCGTCGAGGCCCTTGGCATCGACGAAGGCTTGGGGCAGCATTAGGCAGAGCGCAGGCTTGCCGTCGACGACAGAACCCAAGATGGCAATGGTGCTTTCATCCATTTGCTTCAGCATCGTGGCGATGTTGCGCAGTTGGTCGCCAGGGCAGGAGAGGGTGTCGCTGACGAGTTTGCAACCCTCATGGTCGGTAGCATTGGTCAAGAGTTTTTCGGCTGTGGCGCGGGCTTGCTCCTGCATCAGGTGTTCCACTTCTTTCTTCAAGGTGGCGTTTTGCTCGCTGAGCGAAGTGACGCCCTTCACCAAGTCGGGTGACTTGACGGTTTCCTTGAGTTGCCCGATGAGGTCGAGTTGCTCATCGAGGTATTGTTCCACTGCCTCGCCCGTGATGGCCTCGATGCGGCGTATGCCCGCAGCGATGGCGCCTTCCGACACGATCTTGAACATGCCGATATTGCCTGTGGCGGAAGTGTGACAGCCGCCGCAGAGTTCCATGGAGAAGTCCTTGTCGAAGACCACCACGCGCACTTTGTCGCCATATTTCTCACCGAAGAGGGCAGTGGCGCCCATGGCCTTGGCCTCGTCAATCGGGATTTCGGCGTAGGTCACGTTGGGGATGTTTTCGCGGATCTTTTGATTCACAATCTTCTCCACTTGGCGGATTTCCTTTTGGGTCATCTTGGCAAAGTGGCTGAAGTCGAAGCGCAGACGCTGGTCGTCGACCAGGGAACCCTTTTGCTCCACATGGCTACCCAAAACCTGCCTTAAGGCAGCGTGCATCAGGTGCGTCGCGCTGTGGTTGTTGGCGATGCGCTGACGGCGCTTCGCGTCAACGCTAGCGATAAATGACGCCTCGGGATTTTGCGGTAGCTGCTCGGTGATGTGGATGACGAGGTTGTTCTCCTTCACCGTATTAATTATATGGATGGTCTCATTTTCAGAAGTCAAGGTGCCGGTGTCGCCGACCTCGCCGCCCATCTCTGCGTAGAACGGGGTCTTGTCCAGCACGATTTCAAAATGTTTCTGCTTCTTGGCCACCACTTCGCGGAAGCGCAGAATGTGGCTCTCGCAAATCAAGCCGGCATAGCCCACAAACTCGGTAGGTTGTTCACTTCCGTTTACTACGACCCAGTCGCCGTTGGCTTTCTCGGCGGCCTTGCGTGAGCGGTTTTTCTGTTCTTCTAGGTTGGCCTTGAAACCTTCCATGTCGACGTTGATGCCTTTCTCGGAGGCCATCAGTTGCGTGAGGTCGATGGGGAAACCAAAGGTGTCGAACAGTTCGAAGGCGAAGTTGCCGTCGATGTCCTGCTTCGGGTGTTGCTCCACATAGCCCTCGAAGCGCTTGATGCCTTGGGCCAAGGTGCGCAGGAACGCGGCTTCTTCCTCACGGATGACCTTGCCGACCAGCTCCTCTTGCTTTTTGATTTCTGCGAAGTTGTACTCCATCTGCTTGACGAGTACGGGCAGCAACTTGCACACAAACGGCTCATCGAAGCCCAAGAAGGTGAATCCGTAACGCACGGCGCGACGCAACACGCGGCGGATGACATAACCCGCGCCGTTGTTCGAAGGCAGTTGCCCGTCGGCGATGGCGAAACTCACGGCGCGGCAGTGGTCGGCGATGACGCGCATGGCCACATCGGTCTTCTCGGCCTTGCCGTAGGCGATGCCCGACATCTTCGCAATTTCCTGAATCAGCGGTTGGAATACATCGGTGTCGTAGTTGGAAGTCTTGCCTTGCAGCACGCGCACGAGGCGTTCAAAGCCCATGCCTGTATCGACGTGCTTGGCGGGCAGTTCCACCAAATGGCCGTCGGCCATGCGGTTGTATTGCATAAACACAAGGTTCCAGATTTCTATCACTTGTGGATCGTCCATGTTCACCAAGTCGCGGCCTGGGATTTGTTTGCGGGCTTCGTCGTCGCGCAGGTCAATATGAATTTCGGAGCAAGGACCGCAGGGACCGGTCTCGCCCATTTCCCAGAAATTGTCTTTCTTGTTGCCATAGATGATCCTGTCCTCGCTGACGTGCTCTTTCCAGTAGCCAAACGCCTCCATGTCAGCGGGTTGGCCATCCTTTTCGTCGCCGCCGAAAACGGTCACATAAAGTCTGTTCTTGTCGATTTTGACGACCTCAGTGAGATATTCCCAAGCGTAAGTGATGGCCTCTTTTTTGAAGTAGTCGCCGAACGACCAGTTGCCGAGCATCTCGAACATGGTGTGGTGGTAGGTGTCGTGGCCTACTTCCTCCAAGTCATTGTGTTTGCCCGAGACGCGCAGGCATTTCTGCGTGTCGGCGGCACGTTTCCACTTGGCGGGTTGGTTGCCCAAAAAGATGTCTTTGAACTGGTTCATGCCAGCGTTGGTGAACATCAGTGTGGGGTCGTTCTTGACGACGATGGGCGCCGAGGGCACTATCTCATGGCCTTTGGAACGGAAGAAGTCCAAAAAGCTGTTTCTGATTTCGTATGCGTTCATTTTCAATGAATTAATGATTTTTACTTCAAAAAATGCTTCAAAAAAACGTGCAAAGTTACGCAAAAACTGTAATTTTGCGCAATAGAAATCGCGCATAATCGTTTTCTAATGTTAAAAATCGACATTTCATGGCGAGACAGAAATACATTTTCAACGACGAGACGCTGAGATTCGAGAAGTTTGTTGAGTCCTTGCCGAAGCGCATCGGGCGTGCGGTTTTGATCCTGCTTGGAGTGGCGGGCGCCGCGGCCCTTTTCGCGTTTTTGCTCTATACGTTTTTTCAGTCGCCCAACGAAAAGGCGCAGGCCCGCGAGTTGGAATACATGAAACTGCAATATGAGATTTTGAGCGACCGCTTGGACAATATTGAGGTGTTGGTGTCCGACATGGAGCAGCGCGACAACGACCTCTACCGCGTGATGTTTGAGGCCGATCCTATCCCGAGCGACATCCGTAGGTCGGGCTTCTTGAATATGAACCGTTATGCCGGCCTATATGGTTATCACAACTCCGAGCAGGTGGTGGCTACCACGATGAAGCTTGACATCATTGCCAGTCAGCTCTACCATCAGTCGGTTTCATACGACGAGCTGTTTGAGTTGGCCCGCAACAAGGAGGAGATGTTGGCTTGCATTCCTGCAATCTTCCCGCTTAAAGAAGTGGAAATCAAGTATATATCGTCTTATTTTGGCCATCGTCCCGACCCGATTTATAAGATTACCAAGTTCCATAGCGGCATCGATTTCTCGGCGCAGATGGGCACCGAGGCCTACGCCACTGGCAACGGCGTGGTGGAGGACGTCGAACACAACGAGTGGGGCTATGGCACCATGGTCGTTATCAACCACGGCTTTGGTTACAAGACACGCTATGCCCACTTGCAGAAAGCCGCCGTCCGCAAAGGACAGAAAGTGAAACGTGGGCAACTCATCGGCTACATCGGCAACACGGGCAAGACCACTGGCGTGCACCTGCACTACGAAGTGCTGAAAAACGGTGTCGCCATCGACCCCATCAACTTCTTCTTCAACGACCTCACCCCCGATGAATATAACCAGATTTTGCAACAGTCGACCTTGCCGACGCAAACTATGGACTGACGTTGGGAGATTCCACAGGGAAAACTGAAAAAACATGGAACTATGGATGAAAGCAACACCACAGGAAAATACTACTACAGCATCGGAGAAGTGGCCGACATGTTCGGCGTCAACACCTCGATGATCCGCTACTGGGAAAAGGAGTTCGACGTGCTGCGGCCTCGCAAGAACAAGAAAGGCAACCGCCTCTTCACCGAGCGCGATGTGCGTTATGTCCACGTCATCTACCAGTTGCTCAAGGTGAAGGGCTACACCCTCGCCGGTGCCAAAATCGCGCTCAAGGAACGCTTCAGCGACTACGAGGAACGTGTCATCCTGCTTGAGACTTTGGACAAGACCCGCAGTTTCTTACTGGATCTCGACAAGGCCTTGGCCGAAAAACAAAAATCGAAAGCCCTATGACCATCGCCCTGTTTGGAAAGAACTTCGCCCCCGAAAACGCCACCTACATGCGCCAATTATTGGCTCAGCTTGCTGAGAGACAAGTTGAAATTACGGTGTATAAACCTTTTTTGAGCTTCATCGCGGACACCTTTCCTAAAGAATTGAACTACAGTCAATTTGAGTCGCATGCCGACCTTCATGCCGACCTGCTCTTCTCTATCGGCGGAGACGGCACCGTACTCGACGCCGTGCCGCTCGTCCTTGACTCGGGTATGCCCGTGGTCGGCATTAACATGGGACGTTTGGGTTTTTTGTCCAGCATCTCGAAAAGCGACATCGGAAAGGCGGTGGAGAGCGTACTTTCGGGCGATTATGTCGTGGAGCAGCGCACCTTGCTTGAACTGGTATCGCCTGAGAATGTCTTCGGCGACGTGCGTTATGCCCTCAACGAACTTAACGTCATCCGTAATCCAGAGCATAGTCTGCTGGCCATCAAGGTGTTCGTCGACGACGTTTACCTTAACACCTACTGGGGCGACGGCATCCTGTTGGCCACGCCCACTGGATCGACGGCCTACTCGCTGAGCGCGGGCGGACCCATCATTGCACCCAATGCCAAAAATTTCGTCATCACGCCCATCGCTACACATAATCTCACCGTGCGCCCCGTTGTCATTCCTGACGACAGCGAAATCCGCATCCAGGTGGAAGGGCGCGAGAAGAAATTTGTCTTTAGTATGGACTCAAGAACCTGTGCCTTAGACACTTCCGTGCAGTTGAAGGTACGTAAGGCCCATTTCTGCGTCCATCTGGTAAGGATGAACGACGAGGACTTTTTTGGCACCATCCGCAACAAATTGATGTGGGGAAAAGACAATAGAAACTGATTAATGTCGTTTCAATTGGAAATTTTCTTACTTTTGCAAACTTGAACTATGTATAGGAAATATCGTTTTTTATTGATAATCAGTTTCTTGGCGTTTTTTTGTCAAGTGCAAGCCCAGTTTGACGACCCGAAAACCTTGGAAATTGGGCCGCATGTGGGCGTGAGCTATTACATGGGAGACCTCAATCCGGCGAAGCCTTTTGCCCAGTCGGAACTGCAATATGGTGGCTTGGTGAGGCTCAATTGGGACAATCGCTGGACTTTCCGCTTCGACTATAGCCATGCCACGGTGAAGGCCGACGACGCCACCATCGGTTGGCGTCCCGAACGGGGATTGAACTTCCGCTCTACCATCAACGACTTCAGCCTTGTGGCCGAATTCAACTTCATCGAATATTTTACAGGCAATCCGAAACGCAACATCTCGCCTTACATCTTCGGCGGCATTTCGGTATTCCAATACACGCCATATATGGCGGTAGGCGATACCTTGCTGAATATGCGCAACTATAACACGGAAGACCCGTATGGAGATGATGTCAAATGGTATAAGCGGTTTTTCTCCAAGTCGATGCCGGTGGGCTTTTCCATTCCCTTCGGTATTGGCGTGAAGTTCTCGTTGTCGCGGCACATGGCGGCCACGGTGGAATGGCGGATGCAAAAGACCTTCACAGACTATTTGGACGATGTGGCGACGGTGTATCCCGAGAATCACGCAACCGAAACGATTAATGGCGTTGAGTACGATCTGACCGACCCGACGCAACACTACGAAGTCGGCCAACAACGAGGCAATTCCTCGTTCAATGACTGGTTCGGCATGGCACGCGTCTCTTTGACTTGGAAAATCAACCTGCCCGATGGACGGGGCTGTAATTTAAGCAAATTCTGACTATGGAACTGAAGGAACAAATAGACATCAATCGTCTTCCGAAACATATCGCTGTCATCATGGATGGCAATGGACGTTGGGCCAAGGAACGCGGCCAGCAAAGACTTTTTGGTCACCAAGCCGGTGTGAAGGCCGTCCACGAAGTTGCCGAAGCCAGTGCCGAACTTGGCGTGAAATGCCTGACCATTTACACATTCTCCACTGAGAACTGGAACCGCCCCTCTGACGAAGTAGGCGGACTGATGAAACTGCTTGGCGAGACCACCAAGAAGGAATGGTCGACCATCATGGACAACAACATTCGCCTCACCGCCATCGGCGACCTGAGCCGTCTGCCCGACGAGATGCGGAAGCTGTTTTGTGGTGCCATCGAAGCCTCCAAGAATAACACAGGCATGATTCTTAATGTTGCCTTGAATTACTCAGGTCGTTGGGACATTACCGAGGCCTCGCGCCGCATGGCACAAGCCGTCAAGGAAGGCCGCCTTGAGCTCGACGACATCACCGAAGCCACCTTCAATAGTTTCCTTTCCACCGCCGCTCTGCCTGAGCCCGAGCTGCTCATCCGTACCAGCGGCGAGCTGCGTATCAGTAACTTCCTGCTGTGGCAACTGGCCTACTCCGAGTTCTATTTCACCGATAAGTATTGGCCCGACTTCGGCAAGGAAGACCTCTATGAGGCCATCGTCAACTATCAGCACCGTGAGCGTAGGTTCGGCAAGACCAGCGAACAAGTCGTCAAATAAAGAAACCAGCACGAATGAAATGAAATCTAGATACCTATACATATTTCTCCTGTTGACCCTCCTGATTTCTGGAGGCGGGCTTCGGGCGCAGATCCAAATCGGTGACGACATGTCGGAGGTGGACTATTCGCGCCCCAAGCAATATGAAATCGGCGGCATCGTCGTCGAAGGCGCACAATACGTCGACGGCTCCATGTTGGCCATGATTGCCGGACTCACCGTGGGAGAGACCATCTCCGTTCCTGGCGATGAAATTGCCTCGGCCATCCGCAAAATCTGGGAACAGGGCATGTTTGAAGACGTGGCCATCAACGCTACAGATTTCATTGGTGGCAAGGTGTTTCTTCAAATCGTCATCAAGGAACGTGCTAGGGTGTCGAGATTTTCTTTCAAGGGCATCAAGAAAAACGAAGCTGACGAAATACGCAACAAAATC
>Ga0310690_10011101_pt1 | contig 11144 bp, 11 predicted proteins | sample AusTroGonzalo_MG_2_FD_207661 | JGI IMG/M metagenome (GOLD analysis project Ga0310690, IMG submission 207661) | Bovine rumen microbial communities from tropical cattle in Woodstock, Queensland, Australia - Gonzalo_04 (v2) (version 2) | ecosystem: Host-associated > Mammals > Digestive system >...
TGCTGCTCCGAGGTTCATGCCGTCGCCCTCCATCAGGCTTACCAGCAGGAAAATGCTCATGGACATCAGGATGAAAATGAACATGTAGTCGCGACGACGACTGTGTGGGAAGTAGAAGCAACGCGCTATGACTGTTACCACAATCAGATTGATGAGGAAGCGCATTACCAGTGAAATGAAGTGCTGTGGGTCGAAGAGTGTCAGGCCTATCAGATTACCCAGTTGATAGTTGATGTCGTTGAAAAAGTCCATATTAATTAATTAGATAATGTTAGTTTCGGTTTCAATAGGTTTGCAGCTTCTGTCCTGCCAACTTGCCCAGGGTTATCATGCGCATGTTGAAGCGGTTGTGCTTCAGCTCCTTGTTGGTCATAACGGTGCCGATGCAGTATTTGCTAAAGCCGCAGGGCTTGATGCGCAGTTGGCGGAGGATGTCGAGAACAGGACTGAAGACGTTGCCGTCGCGCTTGAGCTCGATGATGACAAGCGGCCCTACGTTGGCCTCCTTGTCTGTCTCCATGTTGTGGAATTGCACGTCGTAGTCGATGGTCAGGCGTTCCGTCTTGCCATAGTTGACGAGTGTGATACGATGGAACTGGTTGCGTACCGTCGGGTGTATGTCTGTCAGGCTGAGATGTACACGCTCTTGCAGGAACTCTTCGTTGCCGTTCTCTCCTGTAATCTGTTGGCTGGGCACAGAGACACGTTTCTTCTTCGTGCGTCCGTGGTTGTTCTTTGTCTTTATCTCCAGGAAAGTGTCGTTGCTGTCCATATAGGTCCTGACGCGAACCTTCTGCCTTGGGGAACGTCCGTTATGGTGCTCAATATAGAACTTGTGGGTATCGGTGTCCCAGTAGGTTGTCATGTAGTTGGCTATCTTGCTGCCGTTGTGGAATTGCGCATAGTATTTGCCCTGCGCAAGCTCCAGCAGTTGTGCCAGGGTTTCCTTGTTCGTCACAAACTTTGTGTCCGTGCGGTTCATCAGACGAATCTCTTTCATCTCTTCCAGCGTGATAGGCTTCAGATTTGCCAACAATTCGTCTATTCGAGCGTCAATTTCCATCTATTTTTACGTTATACGCGACAAATATAGAGTTTTTTGTGCAAATAACGGTGCAGGGCATTGGATTTTTAACAAAAAAACACTAATTTTGCTTTGGCAATGCAAGAAAAACGAAGATTATAAACCATAAAATAGAAAGAAGTAAGTATGTTAGACGTGAAAGAAACCCTCGGCATCGCTGAGGAGAAAATGGAAGAAGCTGTGATGTACCTTGAGGAGACCTTGGCACACATCCGTGCAGGCAAGGCTAACGTGAAGATTCTGGATGGTATCCGCGTGGATAGCTACGGAAGCCTGGTGCCCCTGAACAATGTGGCAGCAGTCAATGCTCCTGATGCACGTACCATTACAATCAAGCCTTGGGACAAGAGCATGTTCCGTCCCATCGAGAAGGCAATCATGGACAGCAACGTAGGCATTACGCCCGAGAACAATGGCGAGATTATCCGTCTGGGCATTCCTCCCTTGACAGAGGAACGCCGTAAGCAACTTGCCAAACAGTGCGGCAAGGAGGGTGAACAGGCAAAGATGAGCATCCGCAATACTCGTCGCGAGATTATCGAGAAGCTCAAGAAGAGCGTCAAGGACGGTCTCTCCGAGGACTTGGAGAAGGATGCCGAAGGCGACATGCAGAAGATGCACGACAAGTACATCAAGAAGGTGGATGAACTGCTCGCTGCCAAGGAGAAGGAAATCATGACCGTATAGCAATTAAGGATGAAGAGTTAAGAATGAAGAATTTGCTACCGCGCTGAAAAGCTGGGAAGCAAGTCGCCAATAAAAAGAAGTGATGGCAGTAGCAAATTCCTCATTCTTCATTCTTCATTCTTCATTAACATGATTGGTACAATCATCAAAGCCACGGGTAGCTGGTACACTGTCAAGACGGACGAAGGTCAGTTGTTCGATTGTAAGGTTAAGGGCTTGTTCCGCCTCAAGGGAATCCGCAGCACGAATCCTGTTGCGGTGGGTGATGTGGTGACTATCACGCCAAGTCCTGACGGGCAGACAGCCTTGATTGACGGTATAGAGGACCGCCGCAACTATATCATCCGTCGGGCCTCCAACCTTTCGAAGCAGAGCCACATCATTGCGGCCAATGTAGATATGGCAGCTCTTGTGGTAACCATCTCACATCCAGAGACAAGTACTACCTTCATCGACCGCTTCCTTGCCAGTGCAGAGGCGTATCGCGTACCTGTCCTCATTATCTTCAATAAGACAGACCTCTATGATGAGGCAGAGTTGAAAACGCTTGAGGACGTCATTACGTTATATCGTAATATCGGATACACGTGTCTGGCTTGTTCTGCAGAGACAGGCATTGGCATTGATGAACTGCGGACAGAACTTCAGGATAAGACCACGTTGCTCAGCGGCAATAGCGGTGTAGGCAAGAGCACTTTACTCAACCTTCTTGTGCCTGATGCTGATGCTAAGACAGCGGAAATCAGTGTGGCGCACGACTCGGGTATGCATACGACTACTTTCTCGCAGATGTATTTCTTGCCTTGTGGCGGCGCACTCATAGATACGCCGGGCATTAAGGGCTTCGGCACGTTTGACATAGAGCGCGAAGAAGTGTCCCATTACTTTCGTGAGATATTCCGCATCTCTGACGATTGCCGTTTCGGAAACTGTACCCATACTCACGAACCTGGATGTGCAGTGTTGCAGGCTGTAACAGAGGGCAGTATTGCCGAGAGTCGTTTCAACAGCTATCTTTCTATGCTTGATGATAAGGATGAGAATAAATACAGAGGAGCCTATTAATGAAAGAAACACTTAATATAATAAAGGTAGGAGGCGGTGTTGTCGAGGATGCTGCATCACTGGCTTCGCTGCTTGACCAGTTTGCGGCGATGAAAGGTCGTAAAGTGCTTGTGCATGGCGGCGGACGCTTGGCAACATCGATGGCTGCGAAACTTGGTATAGAGAGCCGTATGGTGGGTGGTCGTCGCATTACAGACGAAAAGATGCTTGAGGTCGTGACGATGGTCTATGGCGGCTTGGTTAATAAGAATATCGTGGCAGGCCTGCAAGCCAAGGGTTTGAAAGCTATTGGCTTGACGGGTGCAGATGGTGATATCATTCGCAGTCATAGGCGTCCTTTGAAATGTGTCAAGATGGACGACGGCACGGAGCAGATGGTAGATTTCGGCTTTGTGGGCGATGTCGATAGGGTAGATGCCCAGCTGCTTAGCCAACTCATCGAGGGCGGTATTGTACCTGTGGTAGCTCCGCTCACCCACGATGGCGAGGGGCATGTCCTCAATACCAATGCCGATACGATTGCTGCCTCCGTAGCTTGCGCCCTTGCAGAGTATTATGATGTCACCCTCACTTTCTGTTTTGAGAAAGCAGGAGTCCTTCGTGATGCCAACGACGAGGGTAGTGTCATCCCCGCTATTAACGAGGAAGAGTTCAAGAGGCTTACCGATGAAGGCATCATTGCAGGCGGCATGATTCCAAAGCTCGAGAATGCCTTCCAAGCCATCCACCAGGGCGTGCGACAGGTTGTTATCACCCATTCTGACAACATCAGCGGCTCGCGAGGAACAAGGATTAGTTGAGAAGCTCGACCCGTTAATAAGCGTATAACAACTTTTTTTCAACTTTTTGCCTGTCAACTGTAACTTTTCCCGCCTTGAATCGTCTTCATAAGTAGAGAGATGGAAAACGTCAGCTTCCGAACCACCGTTTTGCCGTTGAGCGATAAGCTCTTTCGCTTGGCTCTTCGCATTACGATGAACAGGGCAGAGGCCGAGGATGTGGTGCAAGACACGCTCTTGAAGGTGTGGGAGCATCGCAGCGAGTGGGAGCAGATAGACAATCTCGAAGCCTTCGCAATAGCGACGTGCAGGAATCGGGCAATCGATTTGGTGAAACGAACAGGGCGCAATACCAAGTCCCTCGAAGAAATTGAGAACTCACAACCCTCAACTATCAATTCCCAAGCTTCGCTGGAGGCTCGCGAACAGCTCTCTCTCGTGCGCCGTCTTATGGACGGTTTGCCTGAGCTTCAGCGTACCATCATGCTGCTGCGCGACATCGAAGGCAAGACCTATCAGGAGATAGCTGAACTGCTCGGCATCAGCGAGACACAGGTAAAAGTCTATCTTCATCGCGCCCGAACAAAGATAAAGGAATGGATTACAAATATATAGAACAACTGCTGGAGCGTTACTGGGAATGCCAGACGACGCTTGAAGAGGAAGCTATCCTTCGCAACTTCTTCCGTCAGGAGGATGTGCCGGCAAGCTTTCTTCCCTATCGTCAACTCTTCATCGAGGAGGACGAAATAGCCCGCGAGCATCTGAGCAAGGACTTTACTGACAGGATGCTTCGGCTGGTTGGAGAAGAAGCCCCGATACAGGTTTGCAAGGCTCGCCGCCTGACCGTCGTGCGCCGTTTGCGTCCCTTCTATAGGGCAGCCGGACTCATTGCCATCCTGCTCACCATCGGTAATGCAGCACATCAGAGCTTCACCCATGAGGATGCTGAGGCAACTATGCCAATAGCAGAAAATGCAACTGCCGACAGCCTACAGCAAATCACAATCGGCCAACCCGAGCAACAATCCGCATCGCTTACTGCCCAACCGCTGGACACGCTCGATGCCTTTGCCAGATAATTATTTATTGATGCTTTAAAATATATCTTTGCTTAACAAAACAATCAATCGTGCCGTAAGGCACAGCTTTCTCTTAAAACAATAACTAATAACGAGAAAGGGAGCAGCCGTGAGGTTGCTCCTTTTTGCTGTTTTGCTGGCTCAGCCGATAATTCGTAGGGGTAGATTCTATTATGCGCTCTGTCGAGCCACAAAATGAATCTTGCCTTACTTAGTGTTTTTCCCGAAAAAAACTGTCAAACCGTCACCTTTTGAGATAATAAGTTGGTTGTTAGCCGCTTGCGAGGTGACGGTTAGGGTGACGGAAGGTGACGGTTATGACGGTTTTCCCTCATTTTTGCCCAAATTTTTGTCGAAAGCTCGTTGTTTGTGATTATTTTTTGCTGCTTTTCTCTGAATTGTATGCCCCTTTCTCCCCAATCAACAACACAGGCTTTGAGGCGCAACAACCCACGTACTTTTGACCTTTCCCACACGTGGGACAAGCTCTTCCCACACGTGGGAAAAACCACATCTGCCTGTTAAGTCATCCATTTATGTGTGATTTTTAACATATACATTGTCCTTGTAACCGCCCATGTAATGATGTTTTTATTTATGGAACACAAAGACACTAAGACGTCAAGGCACAAAGGTTTGATGTGTATATACCCTGCATCCAGCCGAAGGACTTTGCTGCCTGATAAAATGTGCATCTTTGTTCATCGTTATACCTGTTTTGTGGTAAAAGCAAGGCGTATAGCACAAATTTTATTGCAAAGTGGGAAATAATAATCGTCTTGTCTCCTTCAATTCCTTTATTGTTATAGAAGGATTTGTTTTACTTTTTAGTCAGCATAGCATCGTCATCAAGGATGTCTTGTGAAACGGTTTTGAACCCGCACAGGGCGGACAGTCAAACCACAATAGCGCTCTATATTAAGCATATATGAATCGCAATAGTAACAAGCAAAGAAGGACGTGTTTGTATGAAGGGAACGTGACCAACAGTAAGCATCGCTGCCAATATTTGAAGAAGACGTTCCTACGCGACCACCTGCAGCAGGAATGAAGATACTATTGCCATTGCTCTTGCTGGTAAACAGATAGCCGTTGACATTATTCCGTGTCGTCCAAGTCCTGGTTATATGCTCTTTGTTCAAGAGTTCCTCCCATTGAGCCTTGTTTGGCATCTGCCATTCGCTACCCCAATTGGCTGTGGCGGCATCGTCCTCAGGGGCGAGCTCTGTCTTTCCATCAACGTAGCCGTAATCGCTATGAATGCAGTACCCCGTCAAAACACCTGCTGATTCATCGCAGTACTTATAGGTACTCCAACTGTAATCTGCCTTCGCCTTCGTCTCGCCCCAAGCAAAGTAGTCGCCATACTCCTCCGGGCTGTTAGCACCGATGTTGCACGTCGCCCAGAGCGTCCCAGAAGGCAGACCGAGGTCAACCCACTCGTGACTCTGCTCAAAGGTGATGCTGTCTAACTTCGAGACCTCACACTCGATGGTCTGGCCATTCGTCTTATGGAGCACAACTTTCTGCGCCCAAACGTTCTGCAATCCAGCCACCCAAAAGAGAAATGCACCAATAATACTCTTAACACTCATAGCTATATAGGTCTAATCTATACTTCTTTAGAAACCTTGTAATAAGGCTCGGGCTGACATGAATCCTTATTGGTTATTGATAATAAGGACGTTTTCATTGTAGTTGACGCGGTAGCGGTAGAGGTTGCACCCAGCGGATCCGTCGGAAATCGTGCCGCAGTCGTTAAGGTTGTAGATGCGCTGGCAATTGTTGCACTTGGCATAGCCGCTTGTCTGCAAGATTAGGGGTTTGGTGATGTGGTAGTTCTGGTAGCAGTTAGCACAGGCACGGTCGTAGCAGACGACACGCACGAAGTCCTCCCCCACCTCTGGGATGGTGAGTTTCCCCACAATAAGTCCGCTCAGCCCAAGGTAGTACCCGTGGTATTCGCTATCAGCAAGTATATTGATTTTGTCCGTCTTGTTTGCAGCGTTCGTAAAAAGGAAATGCTGTCCGTCGCTGGTGATAGCGCAGTACTCCCCCATACTCTCGCAGGAAGTATAGAGAATGGGAGACTGCTGGACGTTCTCAATGGTCAACCGCGCCGGCAAGTTACAGAATTTGTTTGGTATTATCACCTGACACTCAGCATACACTCCGCTACCGTCTGTGGCACGACAGGTAATTACGCATGTACCAGCACCGACAGCCACTACAAGACCATTATTAATCACCGTAGCCACAGCCTCATCGCTACTCTCCCACATCACTTCCATGTTGTCAGCATCATAGGGATACACGATGGCTGTGAGACGTTTCGTTTCGTCAGGCTGGAGAATGACAGATGTCTCACTTAACACAATCGACGTGACAAGCTGGGATGGCTGCGTGCGGGTTAAAACAAAAAAATTACTATTATTGTGTTTACCATTTACAACCATTCTTCCTTCTGTCAGTTCAACCACCTTGAAAATGCCGACAGGCACATTGGCAGCGTTGTAAAAGACAATGTTTCCCTGAAGGGGGAAGAACTTGTAAGTAGTACCTCCCATGTAGTCCGTCGTACCATCCTCACGGAACGTTACCGTCTCTGTCTTCGACAAATACCATGTACCTGTAATCATTTGGTTGACGGGTGTGTAGGGACCAAAGTCCACGTCGCTGCCGATGCCGTCGTAGAAGACGATACTATCCGTACGTAAGCTAAATTGCATTACCGTCCCATCGCTATTATAAACACGGAAACCCTGTGCATCAGCGGTCTGCAATCCAGCTACCATCAGGAGCAGGGCTGCAAGAATACTCTTTGCTTTCATTTGTATTAGTTATATAGGTTAGTTAATTTATGCTTCTGTAGAGACCCGGCTGTAGGCGGGGGCAGACATGGGGCAGAAGTCGTGGTCGAGATACTTGAAGTAGCCGGCGATGGCAATCATGGCGGCGTTGTCGGTGGTGTAGCTGAAGCGAGGGATGAATATCTGCCAGCCATAACGTTTGGCGTAGTCGTGGAAGGCATTACGCAAGCCTGTATTGGCCGATACACCTCCAGCTACGGCAACCTGCTTTATCTTTAAGTCCTTGGCAGCAAGACGCAGCTTCTTCATCAGGATATCCACGATGGTCTTCTCCAATGAGGCGGCAAGGTCTTCTTTGTGGTGCTCGATGAAGTCGGGGTCCTCCTTCAGCCAGTCGCGCAGGCTGTAGAGGAAACTTGTCTTCAAGCCACTGAAGCTGTAGTCATAGCCCGCAATGTTAGGCTTAGCAAAGGAAAAAGCATCGGGATTGCCCTGCCGAGCCAGCTTGTCAATAATCGGTCCGCCTGGATAGCCTAAGCCCATCACCTTCGAGCACTTGTCGATGGCCTCGCCTGCAGCATCGTCAATAGTCTGACCGATAATCTCCATTTCCTTATAGCTCTTAACGAGAACAATTTGGCTATTGCCGCCACTCACCAAGAGGCAGAGGAAGGGGAAAGAGGGGCAAGGGGCAAGGGGCAAGGGGCAAGAGGATTGTTTGAATCCCTTGGTATTCTCTTGCTCCTTGCTCCTTGCTCCTTGCTCCTTACACTCTGCTCCTTGCTCCTTACACTCTGCTCCTTGCTCCTTACACTCTGCTCCTTGCTCCTTACACTCTGCTCCTTGCTCCTCGCACTTTGTTTCTTGCCCCTCGCCCCTTGCCCCCTGCTCCTTTATAAAGTGTGCCAAGACGTGCCCGTGTAGGTGGTTGACATCAATCATTGGAATGCCGAGCGAGGCAGCAAGTCCCTTGGCAAAGGACACACCCACGAGCAAAGAACCCATCAGGCCTGGACCTCGAGTAAAAGCAATGGCACTCAATTGTTCGCGCTCGATGCCTGCCTGCTTCAAGGCTGCATCCACTACGGGCACGATGTTCTGCTGATGGGCACGACTCGCCAGTTCGGGCACCACGCCGCCGTAGGCTTCATGCACAGCTTGACTGGCTGTCACGTTGCTCAACAGGAAACCATCGCGAAGCACAGCTGCCGAAGTGTCGTCGCAGGAGCTTTCGATGCCCAAGATATAAACTCCACAGCCCCCTCCCTGCTCCCCCTTTGGGGGAGTGCTTTGAGATGAAGCCTGAACAAACGGATTAATTTGTTTATTACATTTCATATTATTGTCATTCTGTTTGTCGCTCCCTCTTTAAAAAGGGAGCGGGGAGGGGGCTGCTAATGCGTCAGTACCTCCACTCCGTTCTCCGTCATCAGGTAGGTATGTTCCCATTGTGCGCTGTCCTCACCGTCCTCAGTCAGGACAATCCACTCTGTCTCGTCGTCCTCGTCGCCACAGACGTACCAGTCGCCGGCATTAATCATGGGCTCGATGGTAAAGGTCATGCCAGGCACGAGCAGCATTCCTGTGCCTTTCTTGCCGTAATGCTCCACATCGGGGTCCTCATGGAAGGCAAGTCCGACGCCATGTCCGCAGAGGTCGCGCACAACGGTATAGCCGTTCTTGTGGGCGTGCTTGGCGATGGCATTGCCCAAGTCTCCGACGAAGACATAAGGCTCAGAGCAGACCTGTTCGCCTATCTTGAGGCACTCCCAAGCCACATCCACCAACCGCTGCCGCTCGGGGGTTGTCTTGCCGATGATGAACATTCGGCTGGCATCGGCATAGTAGCCGTCCAGTATGGTAGTGCAATCCACATTGATGATGTCGCCCTCCTCCAGAATGTCGTCCTCCGATGGGATGCCGTGACACACCACATCATTGATGCTCGTGCAGCAGCTGTTGGGATAGCCCTCGAAGTTCAGGGGTGCAGGGATGCCGCCGTGCGAGGTCGTATAGTCATAGACGATACGGTCAATCTCGGCTGTGCTCATGCCTTCACGAATCTTCTCCGCCACAGCATCGAGCACGGCGGTATTGAGCACGCCAGCCTTGCGGATGCCTGCAATCTGTTCGGGAGTCTTGATGAGGTTGCGCGTCGGCACCAGTTTGCCTTTTGCCTCCCATTCCATTATCTTCAGATCCATCTCCGTCGGCTCCAGCCCTGCGGGGACAAACCAGTTAGGTCCTTTTCTCTTCTTCTTATTTTTACCTGCCATTATTTACTAAGCTGTCTAATTTCGCGCAAAGGTACGACAAAAACTCGACTTATAAGCCCAACCAATAAAGAATTTTATTTAATTGTATTGTGACGCATTATAGCAAGTAAATTTTTATACTTTTGCAAAATGATTCCCTGTCCTTTGGGAACAAAAACAACATCTCTGCGTCTTTATAACAGGACAAGAGCAAAACTTTTGGAAAAGCTCATGAAGCATGAGCAGAACCAAATCAATACATAACACAATGAACAAGGTAACATCAGAGAACGTACACAGATACCTCGACCGCTATCTCGACGAAGAAAGCACTCAGGAGGAACTGGCGCTGCTCAAAGAATACTTCGGTAACGCAGATAGCCTGCCCGCTGACCTGCTTCCATACGCCCAGATGTTCGCCCTCATAGAGGAAAGACAGCCGATGCCCACGGTGGAGGCCCTGAATCGCTTCTCGGAGGAGCGGATGCCTATACCCCGCCGACATTCCCTTCTACGGCCCCAGCTTCAGCAGTATGACCACTGGTGTCAAAGTGGCGTTTTAAAGATAGTCGACTTCCTGTGCATGAACCGCAACAGAGAAAAGACATAATCAAGACAGGACGCACGACTACCGTGCCGCAGGAACTCCCTCTTGGTTTTTGCCACTTTTGGCCGATATTTTTGAAAAGTGCCTCGATATTTCTCGACATTTTGATTTCTTGCGAATAAAGATGCGGATTTATATTAAACATGCTCTGCCTGCGCCTGAGGCTTGCCGAAGAATGACCTGCAATACCTATCCTTTCTTTTATGTAGCTGCGTGTCTTCCGCGGTCTGAGCATGTTGGCGGTTCCTTCTTTGCTCTTGTTGTTTCGGGTGCGTGTGAAGACGGCTTCGTTGAAGGTGATTCAGCCTCTCAATGACAAATGACGGATGACAGTTTCTATATAAGCCCCTCACCCCCCTAAGAATAGGAAAGAAATTATATTTACATTATTATATATAATTAATAATATATATACTTATATAAATAACTGAAGTTTCGGATGTATATAAAAAACCACAGATTTTCGCAGAGGCAGGCGGCATAGCTCAGCCTGTTCTTTTTTCATACCAAAATTAATTATTTTTCTTTGAAAAAGCAAAAGAGCCTACATGCCTACATAAATGTGTGTTAAACTCTAGATATTCAATAGTTTAGGAAATTTAAAGCCTACATAAAGCCTACATAGTGCCTACATAAAATACAGACTAAGTTTCAGTGGTTCAGTGGTTTGAGAATTTTCAAGCCTACATAATGTAGGCTTATGTAGGCTTTGTGTAGGCTTTATGTAGGCTTGGGAATTGAGCAATCGCCCTGTACAAAGGCATTTCAAGGATTT
>Ga0310690_10011102_pt1 | contig 11144 bp, 7 predicted proteins | sample AusTroGonzalo_MG_2_FD_207661 | JGI IMG/M metagenome (GOLD analysis project Ga0310690, IMG submission 207661) | Bovine rumen microbial communities from tropical cattle in Woodstock, Queensland, Australia - Gonzalo_04 (v2) (version 2) | ecosystem: Host-associated > Mammals > Digestive system >...
TATTTCGATACGGAGGCCAACGCGTATAAGACCGTTAAGACTGAATCATTTAAACTCCACGTCGACAAGGGTAATGGAACAAGCCAGGCGACTTATACTGCCCAGGAGGACGTCAAGCAGTTGAATAGTGACATTCACTATATTAAGACCGGTGATACTCTTCAGCGTGGCGTCGACGAGTTCTTCTTCGGTTCTACAGAGTACTGGATATATCTCGGTGCGCTACTGCTCGGATTCATCTCGCTGTTTGTCATTTTCCGTCAGCGTGCTATTGATAATGCCGACATCGTGAAACAGCGTGCCGGTAAAGCCAATAAGGTGGCAACGAAACGACTGAAGAAAGCTGCCAAACTGATGGCTGGAGGTAAACAGAACGAGTTCTACGACGAAGTGCTGCGTGCCCTGTGGGGCTATGTTGGCGACAAGTTGAATATGCCTGTCGAGCAATTATCACGTGAGAATATCAGCCAGCAATTGGAAAGTCACAACGTGTCGACTGAGACCATCGGGCAGTTTATCGGTGCTTTGGACGAGTGTGAGTTTGCACGTTACGCTCCAGGCGATGCAACAGGAAATATGAATAAGGTTTATGATGCTGCAATGACTGCGATTACACAGATTGCAACAACAATGAAGAAAACTAGAAATACTGGTCATGCGAGCAAAACAAGTATCTTGTTGCTGCTCTTGTTGTTGCCACTGACAGCTGGTGCCGTTACTAAAGCAGAAGCCGATAGTGCCTACGTTCAGGAACACTACCAGCAGGCTGCCAAGGATTATGAGGCTTTATTGAAGCAGGGTGTCAGTGCTGAGCTCTATTACAATCTGGGTAATTGCTACTATCGCATGGACCAGATAACACAGGCGGTACTCAACTACGAGCGTGCCTTGTTACTGTCGCCTGGCGATAAAGATATCCGCTTTAACCTGCAGATGGCCCGTTCGAAAACTATCGACAAGATTACACCCGAATCGGAGATGTTCTTCGTTACGTGGTATCGTTCGATGGTCAATGTACAGAGTGTTGACAGTTGGGCACGCACGGCTCTTATCGCCTTGTTTGTTGCCATCGCTCTGGCGTTGCTCTATCTGTTCGCCAATCCTGTCTGGTTGCGTAAAGTGGGCTTCTTCGGTGGATTCCTTCTGTTGCTCGTGTTCCTGGTCAGCAACCTGTTTGCCTGGCAACAGAAGCGTAACCTGACGCATCGCTCGGGTGCAATTATCATCAAGGCCGCTGTCAATGTCAAGAGCACGCCTTCGAAGAACGGCACCGATTTGTTTATTCTCCATGAGGGTACGAGAGTGACCATTACCGACGCTACGATGAAGGGTTGGAAGGAAATCCGTGTGGACGATGGCAAGGAGGGATGGTTGGAGACCTCTGAGATAGAAGTGATTTAGAGGCAAGAGGTGAGATGTAAGAGGTAAGATGTAAGAAGTAAGAGGTAAGATATATGGAAGAACTCATTCAATACGATAAGCAACTGCTGCTATGGTTCAATGGTAGTGACTCCGTCTTCTTGGATTCACTCATCATGACGCTGACTAATGCCAAGACGTGGATACCACTCTATCTAGGATTGTTCTATGTTGTGGTGAAAACTAATTTGAAGAGTAATAAAGCCGTTCGCGAGATTCTACTTATTTTGGCCGCTGCTGGAGCTTGCGTCTTGCTGGCCGGTGCTGTGGACGACGAAATCGTAAAGCCTCTCGTGGCCCGTTGGCGTCCCACTCACGACCCGGAAATCGGCGCATTAGTCGACACTGTCAATGGTTACCGTGGCGGTAACTACGGCTTCTTCTCGGCACATGCTGCCAACACGTTTTCCATTGCCATCTTTTTCTCATTGCTCATGCGACAGCGACTATTGACCATCTTCTTGGTCGCATGGTCGCTCACCAATTGCTATACGCGCCTTTATCTGGGTGTCCATTATCCTGTCGACATTACCGTAGGTCTGATTTGGGGCGGATTGGTAGGTTTCTGTGTCTATAAGGGCTATTGTCGATTGACGCGTCCTGCCGTCTACACTCGTGAGTTGTGCTATGTGCCCATAGCCATACTCTGCATGACGCTGCTTTATGCTGTCGTTATGGCTTTGTTATAAGTGAATCAAAAACGATGAATACAAAAGAAATACATATCAGCGATTATAGTTACGATCTGCCCGACGAGCGCATTGCCAAATTTCCGATGGCGGAGCGCGACCACTCGAAGCTGCTCTTATATAATAAAGGTGTAGTAGGGGAGGACGTGTTCTATAACCTGCCCAAATACCTGCCTCAGGGAGCCTTGATGGTTATGAACAATACAAAGGTCATTCAGGCTCGTCTGCACTTCCGCAAGAGCACGGGGGCCTTGATAGAAATTTTCCTTCTGGAGCCTGCTGTTCCTGCTGACTATGAACAAATGTTCCAGCAGACACATCGTTGTTCGTGGCTGTGTCTGGTGGGCAATCAGAAAAAATGGAAGGAAGGAGCACTCGTTCGGGACTTGGAAATAAAAAACGAAAAGTTTCAAATATCAGCAATTCGCAAGGGCGAGCAGGGAACTAGCCAACTCATTGAGTTTGAGTGGGACAATGCCAACATTAATTTTGCCGATATTCTTGATGTGTTGGGTGAACTGCCCATTCCGCCCTATTTGAACCGTGAGACACAGGAGAGCGACAAGTCAACTTATCAGACGGTCTATTCCAAGATTAAGGGTTCGGTGGCGGCGCCTACAGCAGGATTGCATTTTACGGAACGGGTATTGAACGAGGTTGATGCTCATGGTATTGAACGCGAAGAAGTCACTCTGCATGTTGGTGCCGGAACCTTCCGTCCTGTGAAGAGTAGTACGATTGGTGAGCATCCTATGCATACGGAGTATATTGCCGTTCACCGACACACCATCGAGCAATTACTGGCTCACAATGGTGAGGCCATTGCGGTGGGAACCACCAGTGTGCGTACTCTGGAGAGCCTCTACTATATGGGACTGAAGGTGTTGGCAAATCCCAGTATTACTGAGGAGAAATTGCACGTCAACCAGTGGGAACCCTATGAAGTTGAAAGTTCAAAGTTGAAAGTTCAAAGTTCAAAGTCGTTACAGGCTTTGCTTGACTGGATGATAAAGCACGAACTGACCGTGCTCCACTCGTCTACTCAGATTATCATAGCTCCAGGCTACAACTATCATATTGTGAAGATGCTGATTACCAACTTCCATCAGCCTCAGTCGACGCTGTTGCTGTTGGTGAGTGCCTTTGTTCATGGCGACTGGCACAAAATCTACGACTATGCGCTGGCTCATGACTTCCGCTTCCTGAGTTATGGCGACTCGTCGTTACTAATTCCATAAGAAGAGAATAGTGAAGAATGAAAAGTGAAGAATTTGCTTCCGCACAGAGGTAATCATAAAATTCAAAGTTCAATGATTAAAGTTCAAAGAATATGAAATACGGATTCATCAAGGTGGCTGCTGCCGTACCGGCTGTAAAGGTGGCCGATGTGGTTTACAACGTTCAGGAAATTGAGAAACTCATTTCCCTGGCCGATAGCGAACATGTAGAGATCGTGTGTTTCCCGGAGTTGTGTATCACGGGCTACACGTGTCAGGACCTGTTCAAAGAACAGTTGTTACTCGCAAAGGCTGAAGAGGGCCTGCTCATGCTGCTTGATTTCACCCGCACACTCGACATCATCAGTGTGGTCGGACTGCCCGTTCAGGTTGGTGGATTGTTGTTGAACTGCGCTGCCGTCATTCAGCACGGCAGTATCCTCGGCGTCGTCCCCAAGACCTATCTGCCTAACTACAATGAGTTCTACGAGAAACGTTGGTTTGCCTCTGCGCAGGACCTGAATCCGACCGACATTTATCTGGCAGGCACTCCCGTCAGATTGTCTTCCGAGCCGAAACTGTTCCAGACAAGCGATGGCGTCAAGTTTGGCGTGGAGATTTGTGAGGATGTTTGGGCCCCGATTCCTCCAAGCAATAACCTGACGATGGCTGGTGCAGACATTATCCTTAATTGTTCTGCCAGCGATGAACTCATTGGCAAGCATCGTTATCTGCGCTCCTTGGTAGCCCAGCAGAGTGCACGTACCATGAGTGGCTATGTCTATGCGTCATCAGGATTTGGTGAATCAACGCAGGATGTGGTTTATGCCGGCAATGCGATGATCTTCGAGAATGGTCACTTGCTTGTCGAGGGCGATCGTTTCTCGTTCCAACCCCAGTTGCAAAAGGCTCAGATTGATGTTGAGCGTCTGCGCACGGAACGTCATACCAACAGCACGTTCATCAATGCCCAACGCGAGGCCCATGCACTGATCATCAATACCAAGCCCGTTAAGGACGAACATCCGTTTGAATTCACTCGTCCCGTCGACGCCCATCCCTTCATTCCTAAGGATGATGAGATGAAAGAGACGTGCGAGGAGATTCTGAATATCCAGACGTCAGGATTGGCTAAACGACTCATTCATACCAATTGTCAGCACGTCGTCATTGGCATCAGTGGCGGTCTCGATTCAACCCTGGCTTTGTTGGTTTGCGTGCGTACCTTCGACCGTCTCGGTTATGACCGCAAGGGCATTATCGGTGTTACTATGCCTGGTTTCGGAACAACTGATCGCACGCACGATAATGCCGCCTCGCTGATGCAGACATTAGGCATTTCGCAGATGGAGATTCCTATTGCGAAGGCTGTCAAGCAGCATTTCTCCGATATTGGCCACGACGCTGCTATCCACGATGCCACCTACGAGAATTCTCAGGCTCGCGAGCGCACCCAGATATTGATGGATTTGGCCAATAAGCTCAATGCCATCGTAGTGGGTACAGGCGATCTCTCGGAATTGGCTTTGGGTTGGGCTACCTACAATGGCGACCACATGTCGATGTATGGTGTCAATGCCGGCATCCCCAAGACGCTCATCCAATACATTATTAAATATATAGCGTCTACTGCCACCTTCTCCGCCCAGCGCGAGACACTCAGGGACATTGTCGACACGCCGATTTCTCCGGAGTTGACTCCAGCTGACGAGAAGGGCAACATCAAACAGAAGACCGAAGACCTCGTCGGACCCTACGAACTCCACGACTTCTTCCTCTACTATTTCATGCGCTTTGGCTTCCGTCCTGCCAAGATATTCCTACTGGCCCAACACGCTTTTGGCAATGCCTACGACCACGACACCATCAAAAAGTGGCTCATGACGTTCTGCCGTCGCTTCTTCTCACAACAGTTCAAACGTTCCTGTCTGCCCGACGGTCCGAAGGTGGGAAGTATCAGTCTTTCACCCCGTGGTGACTGGCGTATGCCCAGCGATGCCTGTTCGATATTGTGGCTCAAGGAGTGCGAGGAATTATAGAAAGTAATCATAGAATTTGTTGTTTCAATAAAAATATTGTACCTTTGCGACCATTATGAATGCGGTAACAGTAAAAGACCAAGATTTGCGTCAGGCCGCTGGCGAGGGCATGGATGCCTTCGTGGCCTGTTTCGTTACGGCCATCAAAGATTCTATAGGTGGTGAACTGACTGCTGAGACGATGAGTCAGCTCAATGCCAATCAGATCACGTTGCTGGCTTGGCAGATACTGCACGACGAGGTGATGGACGGCGGGTTCGTTCAGCTCATCCATAATGGCTACGGTCCCTTTATCTTTAAGAATCCCTTTGCTAAAGCACTGAAATTCTGGGGCATGCGTCCACTGTCAAAACTGATTTACGATGCTCACACGTTGTATGTGAAGTACGGCCAGCAGTTGGAACGTGACTGTACGGACGACGAGTTTATGGCCTTGTTCGAGCAGTTTCCTGAGTTCGACGACCTGGACGATAAGTTTGTTGAAGAAGAGGAGGCGTGGACAGAGCAGATTGCCCGCTATATTGATAACAACATAGAGAAATTTGCTACGATTGAATGACGAAAGAAGACGAACTGATCAGGAAAAAGAGTCCTGTTAATATAAAGAACAAGAAAGCCTCGTTTGAATATTTCTTCATCGAGACTTTTACTGCTGGTATTGTCCTTACTGGTACGGAAATTAAGAGCATCCGTTTGGGCAAGGCCTCGCTGGTCGACACCTATTGCACCATCATCAATGGCGAACTGTGGGTGAAGGGCATGAATGTGTCGCCCTATTTCTATGGTTCTTATAATAACCACGAATTGAAGCGCGACCGCAAATTGCTTTTGAGCAAGCGTGAGATTGCCAAGTTGGCGTCCGCTACCCGTCAGACGGGCTACACCATCGTGCCACTGTTGGTATTCATCGACCAGAATGGACGTGCCAAGATGGACATCGCCCTCTGCAAGGGTAAGAAGGAGTTCGACAAGCGTCAGACGCTGAAGGAAAAGGAGGATCGTCGTGAAATGGATCGTGCCATGAAAACCTATAAACATTAAATCGTATGAAAAGAATCGTTACTATATGTCTGTTGCTCGTGGCCCTTGTGGCTTCAGCTCAACAGAAGAGAGAATTCCGCGGAGCGTGGATACAATGTGTCAACGGACAGTTCATAGGTATGTCAACCGAGGCTATGCAGCGTACTTTGACTTACCAGTTGAATGAACTCAAGAAGGATGGCTGCAATGCCATCATCTTCCAGGTACGCCCTGAGTGCGACGCCCTGTACGAGAGCCAGTTAGAACCGTGGAGTTATTATCTGACAGGTGAGCAGGGAGCCAAGCCTTATCCCTATTGGGACCCATTGCAGTGGATGATTATGGAGTGTCATAAACGTGGCATGGAACTTCATGCGTGGATCAATCCCTATCGTGCCAAGACGAAGGTGGCTCATGGTAATGCCCGCAATCATGTGGTTGTGCAGCATCCCGGATGGACTTTCCAGTACGATGGCTTGACGTTGCTTAATCCTGCCTTGCAGGAATGCCGTGACTACATCTGTGAGGTCGTCCGCGATATCGTGACGCGCTACGATGTCGATGGTCTCCATATCGACGACTATTTCTATCCTTATCCTGTAGCTGGTGTGCAGATTCCCGACGACGCCCAGTATCGAGCCAACTCCAACGGCATCAGCAATCGTGGCGACTGGCGACGTTTCAATGTCAACCTTTTCATCGAACAGCTTTACAAGACTGTCCACGATGCCAAGCCATGGGTGAAGGTCGGCGTGTCGCCCTTCGGCATCTACCGTAATCAGAAGAACGATCCCAATGGCAGTCGCACCAATGGCCTTCAGAACTACGATGACCTGTATGCCGACGTGTTGCTGTGGGACGCTAACGGGTGGATGGACTATTGTGTACCTCAGATTTATTGGGAGATAGGCAACCGTGCCGCCGACTACGACGAGCTCATCCACTGGTGGAACAAGCACCTGACACGCTCTGCTCTCTTTATCGGAGAGGATGTGGAGCGCACGGTGAAATATCCCGATTCGAAGGACCAGAACCGCCATCAGCTGGCAGCAAAGATGTCGCTCCATCAGCAACTTCCCCGTGTAAAAGGTACTGTGTTGTGGTATGCTAAGGCTGCTGTCGACAACGTCGGCAATTATGGCACCACATTGCGTAATGTCTATTGGCGCACCCCGGCCTTGCAGCCTGTGATGGAGCACATTGACAAGAAGGCTCCCAAGAAGGTTCGCAAGCTGAAGGCGTTTAATTTCGATGGTCAGCGTGTGCTCTTCTGGACAGCGCCTAAGGGTAAGGATTGGCAGGACGAAGCCGTGCGCTATGCTGTTTACCGTTTCGACAAGAATGAAACAGTTAATCTTCGCGACTGCAGCCACCTGAAGGCCATCGTTTCTGAGCCGTTCTACGAGTTGCCAGCGAACGAGCAGACCCCGTGTGTTTATGTTGTCACAGCCCTCGACCGCATGCAGAACGAGAGCAAAGAGGTCAAAGTCAAGGTTAAGAAATAACCTCTTACTTCTTTAAAACTTCTTTCAGGAATGCCGGTGTGAAACCTTTCTTGCTCTTGGCCACCAGCTCTGGTGTGCCGGTAGTAAGAATGGTACCGCCTCCGCGTCCGCCCTCAGGTCCCATGTCGATGATGTGGTCGGCCAGTTTGATGACGTCCATGTTGTGTTCGATGATGATCACCGTGTTGCCGCGGTCTACCAGCGTTTGCAATACGTCCATCAGAATGCGGATATCCTCGAAGTGCAGTCCCGTTGTGGGCTCGTCCAGAATGTAGAGCGTCTTGCCCGTATCTTTCTTCGACAGTTCCGTAGCCAGTTTCACACGTTGACTCTCACCGCCCGACAGCGTCGTCGAAGGCTGTCCCAACTTGATATAACCTAATCCGACATCCTGTATGGTCTTGATTTTTCGCAGGATGTCGGGCACATTCTCAAAGAACTCGACAGCCTGGTTAATGGTCATGTCTAATACGTCGGCTATCGACTTACCCTTGTATCTCACTTCTAGCGTCTCGCGATTATATCGCTTTCCGTGACACTCCTCGCATGGCACTTGAATATCAGGAAGGAAATTCATCTCAATGGTCTTGTATCCGTTTCCGCCGCAGGTTTCGCAGCGTCCGCCCTTGACATTGAATGAAAACCGTCCAGGTTTGTAGCCGCGAATCTGAGCCTCTGGAAGATGGACAAACAACGAGCGGATGTCGCTGAACACACCTGTATAAGTTGCGGGGTTCGAACGTGGTGTACGGCCTATAGGGCTTTGGTCCACATTCACTACTTTGTCAATATACTGCAATCCCTCGATGCTGTCGTAGGGCATGGGGGCTTGCAACGAACGGTAAAAATGTTTCGATAGGATGGGGTAGAGGGTCTCGTTGATGAGCGTCGACTTGCCTGACCCCGACACACCAGTCACAACGATGAGTTTCCCTAAGGGAAATTCCACAGTGACATCTTTCAGGTTGTTGCCCCCGCAGCCTTTCAACGTTAGCGTCTTTCCGTTACCCTTGCGTCGCTGTATGGGTACTTCAATCTTCATTTGTCCGTTCAAGTATTGTGCTGTGATGGTCTCCGTTTGAAGCATCTCGTTGATAGTCCCTTGGAACACTACCTCACCACCTTTCCTTCCAGCTTTCGGACCGATGTCAACGATGTAATCAGCCTGGCGCATCATGTCCTCGTCGTGCTCTACAACAATCACGGTATTTCCCAAGTCGCGCAGTTCTTTTAGTGAGTGTATCAGTCGCTCGTTGTCCCTTTGGTGCAGGCCGATGCTGGGTTCGTCCAGAATGTAAAGAACGTTCACTAACTGCGAACCAATTTGTGTCGCAAGTCGGATTCGTTGGCTCTCACCACCCGACAGAGATGCCGACTGGCGGTTTAGTGACAAATAATCCAAACCCACCTCCAACAGGAAATTCAAACGCGTTCTGATTTCTTTCAGTATCTCGGCTGCAATCTGTTGCTGCTGGTGGTCCATATGTCCCTCGCATTTGTCCAGCCATTGCTGCAATTCACTGAGGTCCATATTGGCCAGCTCGGAAATGTTTTTATCCCAGATTTTATACGAAAGTGCTTCTCGCGTGAGTCGTTGTCCGTGACATTCTGGACACTCACACTCAGCCAGGAACTGGTCGGCCCATTTCTGTCCGCCTGCCGAGTCGTCGCTGTCCATCACCGAACGCAGGTATTTTACCACACCGTCGAAATCGACGAAGTAGTCGCTAGATGTGTGCACTAGTTCCTTGTCAATGCGTACTGGGTCCAGTGAACCGTATAATATTTCGTTCATTGCCTCCTCGGGGATGTCGGCAATGGGCGTTTTTAGGTCGCATTCGTGTTGGTGAAGAATAGTGGCAATTTGCCAGAAAATCATCTGGTTCTTATATTTCCCCAAAGGTGCAATACCACCGTCGTAGATGTTCTGCTTGCGGTTCGGAATGACTTTGTCGATGTCTATCTCGTTGATGTATCCCAGTCCTTTACAACGTGGACAGGCACCTTGAGGAGAATTGAATGAAAACGTATTAGGTGCAGGATCATTATACGATATGCCTGTTGTAGGGCACATCAGTCGCTTCGAGAAATGCCGCACTGAGCCCGTCTCATAGTCCATGATCATGATCAGGCCTTCGCCCTGTTTCATGGCTGTCTGTATGGTTTTCTTTAGACGTTCATCAATGGTCGACTTTACAGCCAAGCGGTCAATTACCACCTCGATGTCATGGTTTTTATATCGATCAACCTTCATGCCCGGTGTCATTTCCATCACGTCACCGTCCACTCGAACGTGCAGGTAGCCTTTCTTACGCATCGACTCGAACAGCTCGCGGTAGTGACCTTTTCGACTTTGAACCAAGGGTGCCAGTACAAGAATCTTCCTACCTTCATAGTCGTGCAGAATCATGTCGATGACCTTTTCCTCTGTATATTTTACCATCAGTTCACCAGTCATGTAGCTATAAGCTTTACCGGCGCGAGCAAACAGCAGACGCATATAATCGTATACTTCGGTGGTGGTACCAACCGTCGAGCGCGGGTTCTTGTTTGTTGTCTTCTGTTCAATGCTGATAACGGGCGACAGACCGGTTATCTTGTCTACGTCAGGACGCTCCATGCCTCCCAGGAAGTTGCGGGCATAGGCGGAAAAGGTCTCGATATATCTGCGTTGTCCCTCGGCGAAGATGGTGTCAAAGGCCAGGGACGACTTTCCCGACCCGCTGAGTCCTGTGATGACAGTCAGCGAGTTGCGCGGAATCTCCACGTCAATGTTCTTTAGGTTGTGTACGCGCGCCCCCCAGATATTGATTTTTGTGTCGTTCATGGTTTTATTCCGTCGAATCAGTGATGTCATTATGCCTTCTGATGAGGTTCACGTCTCGTCTGATGTTGTATTCCTTACCATCGGCACCTCGGGCGTTCACCAGCACAAAGTATACGCCGTCCTTCACGGGCTTTCCATTATATGTGCCATCCCACTCGCCATTTACATCCGTCCATTCATACAGTTTCTGTCCCCAGCGGTTAAAGATGTAGGCATGGAATTCCACGATGCTCTTATGGTTTTTCTTAGCACTGTATGTGTCGTTGGCACCATCATCGTTTGGCGTAAAAGCATTCGGCAGCTCCAGATGACTGTCGTGGATAGTTACAGCTATTTTGGCAGAATCCACATACTCGTTCTGCAGACAGACATATACCATTACATCCGTCTTACCTGCGTCCATAAATGTATATTCAGTGCTTTCTTCA
>Ga0310690_10011103_pt1 | contig 11144 bp, 14 predicted proteins | sample AusTroGonzalo_MG_2_FD_207661 | JGI IMG/M metagenome (GOLD analysis project Ga0310690, IMG submission 207661) | Bovine rumen microbial communities from tropical cattle in Woodstock, Queensland, Australia - Gonzalo_04 (v2) (version 2) | ecosystem: Host-associated > Mammals > Digestive system >...
AGACGAGCGACCACACGGGACCGCAGCCGGATTTTTTGCTCCGGTCAGTGCGTGGTGTGGGTGGGTGATGTGCCGTCGGTGAGTAGGCCGGTGTGCCATCCGCCGGAAGCATGGAAAAGGGCAGACGGTCCGCAGTCGAGCGTTGACCATCTGCCCAGTATGTATGTTTCACGTGAAACGTGGTTGACATATTTATTATCATTATGATATTATCAAATCAGATATAACTATACCTATTAAAGGAGGGTAAACACATGACAGTTACACAGATCTATCAGCTGATAAATGATACGGCTAATGAAGTGTACGGTGCGCAGGCCGTGTCTGTATTGGATCTGCAGGGGTTAATCTCTTTGCGTGATACAGTGCTTGGAACAGGCACCGACAATTTCATGAATGTTCTTGTTGACAGGATTGGTAAGACCGCACTTCGTACCCTGGATTATACATCGGAATATCCGAACTTTATCCGGGACGAATTCGAGTTCGGATGCATCTATCAGAAGATCAGTATTCAGCCTTTCAGCGCTTCCGAGCAGGCCGCCTGGGATGTTGGATCAGGAGCTTTCACTCCGGACATCTTCCGTATCGACAAACCTACAATTTTCCAGGATGTGTTTAAAGATAGCTCTACCTGGACCGTACTCGTTACGATTCCGGACCAGATGCTTAAGACTGCTTTCACAAGCGCGGAAGCTATGAGCGCATTTATAACGGCTGTATTTGATTCTATGTCCACTTCCCTGCGTATGCAGATGGATAATGTGACCCGGCTTGCCATCTGTGCTATGATCGGTGAGAAGGTCAACGCCAGCAATGGTGTTGTAGATCTTCTGTCACTCTATAATACAACAGCAGCAACCCCGATTACAGCTGCAGCGGATGCTATGGTGAGCAAGGATTTCCTGCTTTTCGCTGGAAAGATTATGCGCGACTATATTAAATACATGGAGCGTCCGAGTGTTCTCTATAATATCCCGGGGCGTGTAAGAGCGACGGCCCGCGATAATATGCATGTTCTTATGCTTACGGATTTTACTTCTGCATATGACACATACTGCAGATCCATGCTGTTTAGTCCTGAGGAACTTCCGCTTTATACAGAGGTCACATACTGGCAGGGTCCCGGAGCTTCCGCACCGAACTTTGGTGACTGCAGTACCGTACATGTAAATATTCCTTCTGATGGAACGGAAGTAAACCAGCCTGGTGTAGTCGCTATGTTCTGTGATAGAGAGGCGATTGTAACCGGTTACTATGACAGATTCAGCGCGGCTGATAGAAACAATCGAGACAGGTACACCAACTATACGGAAGGATGCACACTGCAAAGCATCGTTGACACCTCAGAAGGCTGTTGTGTTTTTGTAGTAGTAGATCAGACACCGTAGTGTCTCCCCAGACATAATCATATAATTCTCCATTCGGCGCCGGACTGACTACCCGGCGCCACTTTTGAAAGAAGGTGATATCATGGATGTAGTACAGTTGATTTCAAGTGTAGGATTTCCAATAGTGGCATGTCTCGGTATGGGATACTATGTCAAATATCAAACAGACGCATACCGCGGCGAAGTGTCCGACATGCGGAAGGAACATAAAGAAGAAATTGCAAAGATCACAGACGCACTAAATAATAATACCATGGCGGTCACAAAGCTATGTGATAAGCTGGATAAGGAGGTATCCAAACATGATGAAAGTTAAGGATTTCCTGGAATCACTCAGAAAAACAGCAGCATCCAAAACTTTATATGTAATGGGTGGTTTTGGAGCGCCTGCCGGGTACGGAAATAACCGGTACCGGTACAAGAACAATAATGATTATAACCGGCAGGAATCGCGGCGTGCTAAGATTGACGCAGCATCCGATGATACGTTCTTTTTCGACTGTTGCGGGCTTATTAAAGGAACACTCTGGGATTTTATCCGGGATCCGAAAAGGATCTATGGAGGCGCTGACTATGCGTCCAATGGTGTGCCGGACTGGGACGCGAAAGAGCTAATGTTTTCCGGATGCACAGACCGAAGCATAGACTTCTCACGGATCCAGCCGGGGGAAATGCTATGGCTTGACGGTCACTGTGGTGTCTATCTCGGCGATGGTCTGGCTATCGAATCCACGCCATCATGGGCCGATGGTGTGCAGATTACAGCAGTTTCAAACATAGGCTATAAAATCGGATATAAATATAGGCGCTGGACGTACCACGGCAAGCTGAAATATATAGATTATTCTGACCAGCCGCAGCCGCAGCCGGTACCGGCAGAATATAAGCCAGGGCAGATCTATACTGTACAATGTACAGGCCCGCTACGGATCCGGAGGGGTGCAAGTACGGATCTGTCAATTATTGACAATCTTTACCGCGGTGATAAGGTGCTTTGCGAAGATGTTGTAAAAGATAAAGATGGAAACACCTGGTTGAAGATCAGCGGCTACACATGCGCTAACTATGAAGGTGAGGTGTATATTAAATGACCATTACATTATATAAGATAAGTGATGACAGCCGCCAGCTTGTGAAAACTATTGACCTTGATCATAAGATAGGCGACTTGACAGCCATATTTAAAGGTGATGTTGATATATTAAAGCCTGTATTGGAAATTGCATACAGTGCCACATATGCCACCGCGAATTATGTTCATATACCAGCTTTGGACAGATATTATTTTATAAATAATATTACCGCCGGCGCTCAGCGCATGTACCTTGAATGTAGTGTGGATGTTCTTATGACCTATGCGGATGAGATATTAAATCTTGATGCTATTATAGCAAGGCAGGAGGACAAGAACGAAGCACAGTTTTATTTGTCGGATGGTATGTTTCGGATACTGCAGCCGAAGGACGTAGTACCCCTACCATTTCCGGAAGCGTTCGATTCTACAGGATCCTTTGTTCTAACGGTAGGAGGTGACATATAAGATGGATGTTATGTTTTTAGGGCAGTCGGTAACGATAGGTCGCTATATAGGGCGCTACCATAGCCGCGCAGCTATTATTGAAGCTGGCACTAATTTTAATATACTTAGGTATTTTATCGACAATGTAGAAGGAGGGATTTCTAATCCAAATGGTGCAAGTGTAATATTTGACGGTAGTGGTGTTCATATATTCGCCCTTGCATATCGCTATACCTCTCAATACGGGTGGAGTACATGGCTTAAGTGGGCACGTTCAGATAGTCCTATATCTGATGATGACATGCCGCCGGCAGCAGCTCCGTGGCAAGGGTGGATCCGTGTTGGAGATTTTACACCAGGCGACATATCAATATCACAGTATAATGATAATGAGTTTTCATTTTACATGATTGAGCCTGGACTTTTACCATACTGGGAGGGGTCCACGAATCAGGACCTTGATATTGATACATTAAAAGGAGGAGCTGCGGTTCCTAACATATTAGTAGTAACAGGGTTGCGTAGTTATGATGGTGTTTGGCCCGTTACATATTCAGGATCAACACCCATCTTACCACACAGCGGAGCATACACTAATTGGATGGATTCCAGTAATGTAACAGATCCTTCATATACTCTTGAAGGTCTTGGTATGACTAATACATACGTTTACAGCCCGCTTGATATTGATGATGCAAAAGTTATACAGGACTTTGAAGACGATACAGCCCGGCCCGGTGGCGGGTATGATGGTGACTATGGATACAGAGGCGAAGAATGGGGAATTGATCCGCCGCTGGGTCTTGATGCGCTGGATACGGGTATATTTGATATGTACAGTCCTACAAAGTCACAAGTGCAGAATCTCGCTTCTTTTCTTTGGTCTTCTTCCTTTATTGATAACGTGCTAAAAGCATGGTCTGAACCCATGGATAGTATTATATCTTTTGGTATCGTTCCTATTGATCTAAGCAGTTTTACAGAGACTACATCTAATGAAGTGGTTATTGGTGGTGTAGGATCCGGTGTGCAGATGTACCGACTTAAGCAGCAGAAAATAGTGCTTGATATGGGTACTGTTAATGTTAAGCTGAGCAACACAAATGCACTGGACTTTGAACCCTTTACTCAGGCTCAGATATATCTCCCATTTATAGGCTTTTGCCCTCTTAAGGTTAATGACGTCATGTCCGGTACTGCTCATGTAGTGTACCATATTGATCTGTTATCCGGCGACTGTATAGCCTTTGTAGAGTGCAAGCGTGATAATGCAAGCGGCATGAACTGGTGGAATCAGAAGAGTGTACGCTATCAATACAGAGGAAACCTTCTTATTTCAGTACCTTTATGCGCAAGGGATTATTCAAGTTTTTATAAGAACCTTGTTCTTGGCGGTATCAGTGCAGCAGGATCTGCGGTATCCGGCAATATCGGAGGAGCTATAACAGGTTTAATATCTTCTGCAACAAATGCACTGATGGATGGTCCGGACGTGCAGCGTTCCGGGAACTATTCCGGATCCGTAGCCGGTCTTATGAATAGGCGTCCCTGTTTGATATTATCGAGGGCTATACAGCAGCTGCCAGCGAAGTACAGCGAATATATCGGGTATCCTTGCTTTAATCTTTATAAGCTTTCAAAATTGCACGGATTCACTATGGTAGAAGCAGTAATTGATAACACGGTATCTGCTACGGATACAGAAAAGACCATGATTGAGGATCTATTAAAGGGAGGTATTATCATATGAGCAAAGCACGGTTTGAAAAGAAACTATCGGAATTTATGTACAATGTTAACAGTGTCCCGGAAGGTTTTGATTATTGGTTTTATAAGCTTCTTAATTACTGCCTGCAAATCTTCCGATATAAGGGACTTCCGGACAGCCTGCCGGGGCGCGAGCTGTTAATGAATCTTATCATCACCGGACACGCTGTAATCTTTGAAAACAAGGGTGAACTTATTACAGCGCGAACTACAATCTATGATTTTGACTTATATTACCGACCTACAAAAGCCACATATGGAAACCCGGTCATTAAATCCCGCACGCTTGAGTTTGGCAAGGATGCTGAGATAGTTTATCTTACCAGGATATCCGGAAATGTTTTGAACCGTCAAGCCGTGGATGGTGGTCTTATTACATTTGTTAAGAGATACGCGCGGATGCTGGCGGATATTGAAAGTACTATATCCATCTACACAGTCAACAGCAGATTTACATCATATCCGGTAGGAGGATCTGACCAGGTACGGCAGAGCCTTGAAAACTTTTACAATCAGATTTCCATCGGTAAAAAAGCGGTGATTACCGATGATGTAATACTGGAAGCGTTCCGGAATGTTGACATCGTAGGTTATAGGGGCGGTGATAAAGTTAATGATTGGCTGATTGCAAGGGATAAGGTGTTATCTATGTTCTTCCGGGACATTGGAGTTAAATTCCAGCAAGAGCAGAAAAAAGCGCAGCTTACGGAAGACGAAGTAGAAGCAGATGAGCAGCTTTTACTGCTGAATGTTAAGGACATGCTGGAAGTACAGCAGGAAGGACTGGACCGTGTTAATAAACACTGGGGAACCGGAATAACTGTAGAATTGAATCCGGCGTATGATCGGACGAACTACCGGCAGCGGAAGGAGGGTAATAACAATGATAACACAGAAAATAACGGTTGACGTCAACCACACGAAAAACCCGGAACCGATTGTGTGCCGTCTGGGGGAAAGCGGTACCAGGATCATACGGTTTGAACTTGTGGAATATGTGGACGGGATCGCCGAAGCGGTCGAGTATTCGCAGGAAAATCCTACAGCACAACTCCGGATTGTAAAACCGGATAACACTTTTGTAATCGTAAATGCAGTACGTGCAGAGCCTACAGAACGGGTTTTATTTGATGTAGTGCTTCCGGCTGAGGCTGCACAGGTGGTAGGTATTGGATTCTATGATTTCCGGATCTATGATGGAGCAGACGAAGAACCGGCGCCGGATGCGTTTCTGTATACAGAACATGGACAAGTGATCATTGATGATGATATTCTCACGGATGAAATGATCGAAAGTGTGGCATCCGCAAATGGCATGGTATTCCCGGACGATTTCTTAACATCGGCAGATCTTGCCGACTATGTAACAGATGAAGAACTGGAAGATTATGCCACCAAAAATTATGTTGAAGAGGCTATAGCAGAAATACCGGACCCGCTACATAACTACAGCGAAAACGAAGTGAAAGTAGGCACCTGGATTGACGGTTCTGACTTATACGAGCGCACTTATGTATTCGACAATATAAGCGCCTCTTCTACATTTGATACATTGATGGATGTGACCGGTTTTAATATTAAAAATATATCGGGGTACGCTTCCTATAGCGGAGTAAATGCAGACATGTATTTGAATACTTTGATTGATGGTAACTATAAGGCCATAGTGTATAAAGATGGAAATCTTCTGAAATATACAACCTGGTATTATGGAAATCCTCTTTTAGAATTGGTTCTTATCCTACAGTACACTAAGGCATAAAGGAGGTGCGTATAATGTATTTGAAAGACCTTGTTACAAATGAAAATTTCAGCCTTATTTTCAATAACGCTTATAATAGTAAAGATTGGTTTATTCTGATCAAGAATGACCTTCCGCGGATGCTCCGTCTATGGCACGGCAGGCGGGAAGTATATGATTACCTGCTGGATCCGAAAGACGGTCTTACACCGGCAGCGCTGCAGGATATCCGGGACTTGATCGACTTAGCATTTGATAATAATTCCTGGAAATATGATCACCTGTACAGCATTTACAAGGCTGAATATAACCCGATATGGAATTATGAAGGATCCGAGCGACGGGAAACTGTAAGAGAGCTGACAGACGCTCACAGCGGGAAGGATACGGATACAAACAGCGGGACCGATACTACCAGCTATAAGGGCAGCCAGAAGGACACCAACAGCGGGAGCCTGCAGGAATCGCGCACCACTTTTGATTCTGACACTGACTATGACACCAACAAAACGGAGGACACCCGCGCCACGGAGCGCACCTATACCGACCGCACGGATGAATTGAAACATGGTAAGAAAACTGAGCGGGATTATAACAGCTCAAATACTATCAATGAATCTATCACCGAAACGATGGAGCGCGGCGGGAACATGGGCATTGTAAGCACCCAGGACATGGCCCGTCAGGAATTGGAACTTGCCGGGAAACTTCAGTTGTTAACAACGATCTGTCTTGACATTGTCGAAGCAATCTGCTACATTTAAATTTACATCTTTCATATGGACCGCCCCGGTACGAATCGACTGCTACCGCCGGGGCGGTCTTTTTTCACACTTTTTTCACATTTTGAACACAGAATAATCACAATTATATGAGATGATGGAATTCCCGAAAGGGGCTTAGGAAAACTATATGTAACGCGCCGGGTGCCCGGTAGAAAGGTGGTAACTATGAGAAAAGTAAAATGGATCGTATCAAACACACTTAGCCCTTCAAACGGCTGGATTATCACAGGTGAAATGATAGTGATCTGGAAATGAAGGAGGTGGCATAATGAAGCTTATCATGACGGCTGGGGAACTCCGGTCGTCTCGATATAGACAAGTTTAGAACACGCTACATTAAAGGAAAGGAGGTGATAATGTGCTTTCAGATAAGTTCTTTGAGGCATACGCCGCAACCGCCAGCAAACCACCGGATACAGGATCAGATCCGGAACCGGCGCCGAAAACATACACGGCTGCAGAAGTGGATGAACTGGTCAACAAAAAAGTAGCTGAGGCTGTAGCAAGCATACAGGCACGGCTTGCGGACGCAGAAGATCAAACAAACGAGCCGGACGAAGAAACGGCAGAATAAGAAGGGAGGCCTATTATGGCAAAAACAACGAAACCGGCGGAGACAGTCCGCCACGAAACTATCATTATCACTGGTGTAGTTAAGAAGGCTTATAAGGGAAGTACTAAGTACGATGACAAGGAGAAAAACCGGATCACCATATTTGATGAAGCGCTGGATTATACCTCAATAACAGCATACGATAACCAGCCGGACAAGCTTACACCTGGTTGGTATAAGGACCAGGAAGGCTATATCAATCTTGCATCCGGTTTTGATGTGCCGGTGATGGATCTGAAAGGCAGACAGATCACTTTTGATGACTGGATCAGCAACGATGATACGCATAATGCGAAAGTAGCTGTAAAGATCCGGCAGAAGGAAGGAAGTGTCTATCCGGTAGCTATTAAAGTGCTGGAAGCTGGGGAACCGGTAGATCCTTTTGAGGGAATGTAATATCATGTTGTACAGGATGGTGGGCCGGTGGAATTCCGGCCCACTTTTATACATTTATTAAGGAGGGTTATATGAATCTAATTGACGGTTTAGAAGAACTTTCTGAAGCATTATCAGGGGAAACTGATATAAGTAGTTTTATAATTTTTGCTAAGGAGAAGAAACACCGCGGAAAAGCACTTCGAGTATTATCCGGAAACCTGCGTGAACTTTTAATAGCATACGCGATAATAGGAATACATTTAGCCGAAGAATCCGGAATGTTATCGATTGATAATGTATTAGAATTTGTAAAAGAATATGCAAGAGTAGAGAAAAAGGAGGAATAAATGTATATAGTTAGAGAAATAGACTGTGGCATGGTGCGCGTTATCGGAATTGATAATAAGCCGATAGACCCGTATTTATTTGACTGGAAAAAAGTAAAATACTTTAAAACCCGGAAAGCAGCTGCGGACTGGATCAAGAAACACAGCTATAAAGGAATGTCTTTTCATTATGAGTTAATGGGAAGGCCGGAAGAAAGGAAGTGATATAATGCTAAATGAACAGTTTGAAAAGGATCTGGAAAAAGTTGTACAAGATTGCCGAACTGATAGCGAAACAGTAAAAGTTCTTGCTTTATTATATGCCACAAGAGCGCTTACCATAATAGCTGATAACGTTTCACAAATTAAAATTGATGGTATTAAGAGGTGATAACATATGAAATGGGGTAGTGTAAAACAGGCGCGCCAGCAGGCCGCGCGAATGGAAAAGAAGGGCTACATGTCGGACGCTTTGAAGCAGTTTCTTTACACTGAGCAGCTGCTAAAAGAGAATATGCCGCGAGGAAAGCAGCGATCAGAACTTATGGAACGGAACGCAAAACAGTTCCTTGAATCCGGTTTTGCCAGAGAATCTGACATTAAAAAGCAGATGGCGGAAGATATCGGGGACGGATCACCGGAACGCGCTGCAGCGTATGCTGATGCTGAGAACAGATTAAAAGCAGAAATGGAAGCACGGCATTTTGTTGGATCGGACGCAATCCAGCAGATAGCAGAACTGCAGGAAGCGCAGGGACTAAGCACGAAAGACTTTTACAATATGCTCCGGGAAACTGCTATGCAGGTATATGTTAATCGCGACATGACACCGGATCAGATCAGCAGCTTTATCGTGGAACTTGGTAACAAATACGGGGAACAGTAAATGATTAAATATGATGGATCTAACTTTGAAGATATCGACAAGCCAGGAACGATATACACGCTGGACATCGAAACAACATCATTATTCAAAGATCCGGACACGGGAGAATGGCAAGTATTCGATTACAGCAAGCCGCCGGAATACTACCAGGGATGTATGAAAGTAGGCATACCGTATATATGGATGATAGGCGTTAATGAAACGGTCTATTATGGCACAGAATTTTCTGATATCGAATTGATTCTGTTAAAAATCGCCGGGCCGAAAAAGAAAATTCTCTGGATCCATAATAGCGCGTGGGAGTTTCAATTCATGCGCGACTTCTTAGAACACTATCATATTGATAGGATGATAGCGCGTTCAGTGCGAAAGCCAATAGCATATACAATCAGGGAGCTAAATATACAAGTGCGCTGTACTTATATGCTTACGAATCTATCACTTGCAAAAGCTGCAGAACGTTATACAGACATCCGGAAGAAGTCCGGAGACCTGGATTATAATGTAGCAAGGCACCCCGGAACCGTTCAATACATGACAGAAACGGAGCTTTCTTACTGCGAATATGATATATTGACCTTGTATAAGATAGTTCTGTATTTCAAACGAAAATACCGGCAGTTGTCCTGGATACCATATACACAGACCGGAGAGGTGCGGAAGGAATTTAGGAAGAGGGTCAACTTTCATTATGTGTGTAAGATCCGTAAGAAGGTTCCATCTGATCAGATATACCTGATTCTGCAAAAGGCCTTCCAGGGCGGTATGACACACGGTAACGCACTATACATAGGACAGATTATAGAGGACGTTCTATCATTTGACATAGCATCCAGTTATCCAACCACATTTCTTTTCAAGTTCCCTGTTGGAAAGTTCAGGAAAATCCTACCGGAAACAGCTGTTAAAATGGATCCGGAAAAATACGCAATTATATATCATGTAAAGTTTCATAATTTATCACCGGCGAAACTTAACAAGTATATACTAAACTCTAAAATCATATCCGGATCCGGAATATATACCGATAATGGGCGTTTGATCGAAGCAAAAGAGATAGAAATGTATTTGACAGAGGTGGATTACAGTATAATCACCCAGGAAGCTTATCACATGGATAAGCCGGAAGTGCTGGAAGCCTGGTATAGTATCAAAGGATACCTGCCGAAAGAACTTATCATGTTTGCGCTGGAATTATATAATGATAAAACAAGGCTAAAAGGTGTGGAAGGCCAGGAAGACTTTTATATGAAGCAGAAACAAATGTTGAATTCTCTTTTTGGCTGTGCCTGTACCAACATTCTAAAATCCGGTGTAACATATGAGACGGACCCGGAAACCGGTATGCAGGAATGGAAGCTTCCGGAGCTTACACTGCAGTATGTCCATGATAAGCTGGAAGGGCTGCGGAATTCAAAAAGCAACTGCTTTGTATATGCATGGGGATGCTGGATAACAGCATACGCCAGACAGCGCCTATGGCGCGTGATATCAAAGCTGGATACAAAGGTGATATATTACGATACTGATTCTGTTAAGGTCCGGAACAGTCCGGATGTATTTAAAGTGATAGAAGAGGAAAACAGATGGATCCGGGAGAAGCTGGAAAAAGCCTGCAGCGATCTTGAAATTGATACCGCGCTGCTATCGCCGGCAGATCCAAAAGGCGTGAAGCATCCCCTTGGGTTATGGGAGAATGAGGAGAAAAACCGCGCTAAATATTTTATTACACAGGGCG
>Ga0310690_10011104_pt1 | contig 11144 bp, 21 predicted proteins | sample AusTroGonzalo_MG_2_FD_207661 | JGI IMG/M metagenome (GOLD analysis project Ga0310690, IMG submission 207661) | Bovine rumen microbial communities from tropical cattle in Woodstock, Queensland, Australia - Gonzalo_04 (v2) (version 2) | ecosystem: Host-associated > Mammals > Digestive system >...
AGATAATCAAATAACTAAATTAACTAACAATTGGAATGAATTAGAAGAATGGTTGAAAAGTTATATATCATTACTTGATGACCCAGATACATTTGAAGAACAAACATTAGAAGATTTGAAAGAAGTGTTAGACAAAATGAAAGAAATAAAGGAAGGCAAATAATGTTAAAAATAATAGATAATGTAGATTTAAAAGAATTAGAAAAATATCAGTTCAAATATAAAAAAACTCCTATTGGAGATTTATATGATAATAGAAATATTGAAGTAATTATAAAAACAAGAAAAATAGAAAATGCTGATTGGGGAGATTTAATAGATTTTGATATGTATAATGATACATTATATGACCTAATAAAAGCAGATTTAGTAGAAAAGGTGGATGAATAATGTATTACATAGTGATTAAAACTAAATATAATGAAATAAAATTAATACTTGATGATGACCAATTCTATGATGAAAGATTACAACAATTATTACATCAAGAATATGTGCAAGAAGTGTATCTTAGATGGATAGATAAAAATGAATATCAAAGGAATCCGCAATATAATAAAGTGAGAAAGTTAGAGAGGAAAAAGAAATGAATGGATTTTATGCAGTTTATAAAGGGGATAAGTTTATATGCGAAGGTACTAGAGATGAAATATGTGATTTTTTGAATATAAAGGTTGCTACATTTAATTATTATAGAACTAAGCATTGGATAGTTAATAGAGATAGAGGTACTAATAATCGCATAGTTATTTTAAGACTTGATAAGGAAGATAGAATGCATCCAGAATGTAACTTGCATGACAATTAAAAGTATGTTATAATTAATTTAGTGGCAGTAAGCCACACCCCTATTTATTTTTTTCATAAAGAACGGATTTTTCATTTTTCCATTTTTCACTTACCTCCGTTCTTTTTTTGTTGCATTTATAGAAAATATATGATACAATTTAATTAAATATAAGAGGGTGATATTGATGATTGCTAAAGTTGCGTCTATTATTCTTGGGGTTTTGGTTGCAGGCATGGTTGTATTACTATGTCTTTTTTCGTGTATTGTATCCAGTATATCAGACAATTATTGGGAAGAAAAAAAAGAAGAATTGGAGAAAAATGATGAAAGACATTGATTTCTCTGTATGCCCATTTATAAAAAACGAATTGTGTTTTCTTACATATTATGACTTTTGCAGAAACGCTAAAATATTGAAAGCGTTTTATCAAGCAATGGAAGATAATGCTAAGATATTTTATAAGTGGTATGTATATGCAAACATACATATGGATGAATGCTACAAAAATTATATATGGGAATATCTTAATAATGATGATCCTGAATATTATACTAACTTGATACATAACTTAACAAAGTATAAAGTAAGATAGGCAAATTGTCTATTTTACCTTTTTATGGTATAATTTATAATGAGGTGGTTATATGCCAGTACGCAAAGTAAAAGGTGGATATAGATATGGTAGAACAGGCAAGGTGTATAAGTCACGCGCTAAAGCAGTAAAGCAAGGCAGAGCAATTGCTATTAGCAAAAGAAAACGTAAAAGTAGGTGATATAATTGGCTAGAATAGATGAATGGTTACAAGATGATAAACTTATATTACTAGAAGGTTGGGCTAGAGATGGTTTAACTAAAGAACAAATTGCAAATAATATAGGAATCGGCAGAACTACGCTATATGAATGGGAACAAAAAGAGCCGAACATCATGAACGCCATAAAAAAAGGTCGAGAGGTTGTTGATTTTGAAGTAGAAAATGCTTTACTTAAAAATGCACTTGAAGGAAATGTAACAGCACAGATATTTTGGTTAAAGAATAGAAAACAATTACAATGGCGTGAAAAGATAGAATATGCTACTGATGGTAAAGAGATTAGTAAATTAGATGAATTGTTAGGGGCTATTAAAAATGATAGCACTAAGTGAGAAGCAAAAAGAGTTTATTAGAAACGCTAATCAAAGATATAACATAAAGACTGGGGCTACTAGATCGGGGAAGACTTATTTAGATATTCTATATACAATACCTAGCAGAATAAGAGAGAGAAGCGGGAAAGATGGGCTTAATGTTATACTAGGTGTTACTAACTCTACTATAGAGAGAAACATACTACAGCCATTGAGGGAACTATATGGTGATAAACTTGTAGGTATGATTAATTCACATAACATAGCAAAGTTATTTGGTGAAGATGTATATTGTTTAGGTGCAGAAAAGATAAGCCAAGTCAGTAAGATAAGAGGTTCAAGTATTAAATATTGCTATTGTGATGAGTTAGCAGAATATAACCAGGAAGTATTTGAATTGTTAAAGTCGAGGTTGGATAAGGAATATTCTGTGTTAGATGGAACATTGAATCCAGAAAGCCCAACGCATTGGTTAAAACAATTCCTAGATAGTGATGCAGATATATATTGCCAGACATATACGATATTTGATAATCCATTTTTGCCAAAGAGATTTGTGGAAAATCTATGCAAGGAATATGAAGGAACGGTATATTACAACAGGTACATTTTAGGGCAGTGGTGCAACGCAGAAGGATTAATATATACAAGGTTTGCAAATGAGCCGACAAAATATATATGGAACAAGAGAAAAGCCAATGGAGAATATGATATACCTAGTGGAATAACAATAATAGGCATAGACTATGGTGGCACTAAATCAGGTCAAGCATTTGTGTGTACTAGAATCAGCAGTGATTATAGGCAAATAATTACCTTAGGCAGTGAGAAACACATGGGAGATATAGACCCAGTTGATTTGGAAGAACTTGAGATAGACTTTGCCAAGAGAATGATGTATAAATATAATTGTGATATAGACTATATGCTACCGGATAATGAGGAGGTAGTTTTAATAAGAGGTCTAAAAAGAAGAGTACAGGAAATGGGGTGGTCAACGATAGTCCGTGGTTGCACAAAAGAGCCTATAAATGACAGAATAGATTGTGGCAGGACAATGATATCTTATGGTATTTTATCATACATAGAAGAAGAAAATAAGACATTTGTAGATGCTTTATCAAGTGCTTTGTGGGACGATGATGCAAAAGAGGATACAAGATTAGATGATTTTACAACAGATATCGACACAATAGATGCTTGGGAATATTCATGGTGTCGGTTCATGAAACAAATTAATGACATGATAAACAGAAAAAGATTAGAAGATTAGAAGGAGAGTGTTTATATGCTAAAGAATGTATTTCTTTGGATAGTACAAAATCTGTTTAAAAGAACAACAGAAACTACAAAAAAAGAAGCAGAAGATAATAGCAGATATGCCAAGTTATACGAAAGCATAGATGATATTAACTTTGCAAGTATATTTAGTAATAAACTAGCCAACTATGTAGTAAGCGACAGTAATATGAACATAGAAGGAGATAATGCAAGAGTTGAATTATTAAATAAGGTAGGCCAGAGCATGTGGAAGAAAGCCAAAAAGATAGTATCAATGTCGTTCGGCTATGGTGGTGTAATAATAGTCCCATATGTAAAAGGTGGTAAATTATATTATAATCTGGTACCTCATAACAGATTAACAATAGATGAAACTGATGGCGATTTAATAACTGGTGCTACTGTACTTGCTGAAAGAAAAGTAATAACAGGGACGATACAAGAAACAGTCTATTTAAGATGGACAAATTATAAAATAGAAAACAATAATATGGTTATAACACAACAATACACCAATGAAGACGGGCAAAAGATACCAGTACCTGATTTTTGGAAAGACATACAAGAAGTTAGAACAATAACTAATGTTGATAGAGTATTATTTGGTTATATTAAATCACCAATTAATAACAGGAAATCTAATGATAAGTACGGTGTGCCTATTACATATGGTTGTGAAGCCACTATTTTAGAAATAAAAGAAACATTAAAGCAATTAATTAGAGAGTATGAACTAAAAGAATGTTTTGTTGGGGCAGATGCTACTATGTTTAATGGTAAAAATGGTTTGCCTTCAAATGGAATATTCAAGAAGATAGATAGTTCAAGCGATGACTTTTTTGAAGTGTTTGATCCACAGTTTAGAGACTACACAATAAGACTACAAGAATTATACAAAAGATTAGAACATGAGGTGGGTACATCATATGGAATCATTAGTGAGGTTACAACACAACAAGCAACAGCAACAGAAATAAAAAGAAGCAACTATGACACATTTGTATTGTGTGATGACATGCGTTCTAATATAGAAAAGGGGATGGAAGATTTCTTTTATTCCTGCAATGTATTAGCAAATGCATTTAATTTATCACCTCAAGGTGAATATGAAGTATCATTTGACTGGTCTTATAGTTTGCTAGAAGATACAGCAACAGAGTGGTCACAACTTACATATGCACAGAACAAAGGCATAGTAAGCAAGGTAGAAGTAAGGCAATGGCTAAGACCGGATGAAACACTAGAAGAAAGCGAAAAAGCAATAAGAGACATAGAGGAAGCAGAACCTAGTGTCGAAGATTTGCTAGGAACGCGTGGGGGTGAAGAATAATGAAATTATTAGTTAATCCACATAAGATAGCAATTAGTCAAGAAGAAGCAGTAAATGAAAAAGAAATTGATATTAGTATATGTGAATTTGAATTTGCTGACGAAATAACTAATGATTATGTAAAAGAAGCATATTTTACATTGGGTGATAAATCATATAAGAAAATAATAGTAAATAATAAATGTACATTTCCACAAGAAGTATTAGTAAGACCAGCGACTATTGAATTAGGTGTAGTTGCTTACTTAGTAGAGAATAATACAGAAATAAAAAGATACAACCCAACGCCAGTATATTTCAAAACTGACTTAGGTTCATTAAAAGACGCACAGAATAGTCAAGAACCAACGCCAAGTGAAATGGAACAATACGAGCAAGCATTACAAGATGGGCTTACAGAAGTTGCTAATGTAGATATAGATGCATCTAAAGTAGGCAATACAGCAACAATAACAATAACAAACAGACACGGTGTTGATAAATCTGTTGAAGTCTATGATGGCGAGCAAGGTGAGACAGGACCACAAGGACCACAAGGACCAGCAGGAAAAGATGGAACTAACGGAAAAGACGGTGCTGACGGTAAGGATGGCGCTGATGGGAAAGATGGGCAAAATGGTGCAGATGGTTTTAGCCCAACAGCAAGTGTAAGCAAATCAGGAAGTACAGCAACAATAACAATAACCGATAAGAATGGGACTACAACTGCAACTGTTAGTGATGGCACTACTCCTGACCTAACTGATTATGTAAAGAATACTGATTATGCAACAAATGATAGTACAAAATCAGGTGTAGTAAAATTAAACATTTCAAATTATTGTGCAGGTTTAACAAATAGCACAAAAGAATTATATGCAGTAGGTATATCAAATGCAACATACAATAATAGTAGTGATAATATATTTATATCAAAAGGTACACTAGAAAATGTAATAACTGGGAAACAATTGACAGATAAAAACTATGTAGATACTGCAATATCAAACGCAATAACAACAACATTGGGAGGTAGTTTCTAATGGCTAGAATAGATACTTTAGGCAACTTCCTAACTGATGTTGCTGATGCAATAAGAACTAAAGCAGGGACTAGCGAGCCGATACAAGCAAGTTCGTTCGACACCGCTATTGCTAATATACCTAGTGGTGGAGGGTCTCTACCAAATCCAGATGCTGATGTTATATTTTTCGATTACGATGGGACTATTACCAATTCATATACAAAAGCGGAGTTCTTAGCATTAGAAGCAATGCCAGATAATCCCAGCCATGCAGGATTAACTGCACAAGGTTGGACATATACTTTGCAAGAAGCAAAAACATTGGTAACAAATTATGATACTTTGGAAATCGGGCAATGTTATACTACAACAGACGGTAGCACTAAAATTCACATTTCATTATATGAAGGAAGATTAACACCATATTTGGGGTTTGGAATAAATGGTACAGCAACAGTTGACTGGGGAGACAATTCCGCAACAAGCACAGTTACTGGTGCTGATGTCGATACTGTTATTCATACTTCGCATGCTTATGCAAACCCAGGTAATTATGTTATTAGTATAAGTAGTGAAACTAATATTAAAATAAAAAGTATAGGTAGTAACAAGTCATCATTACTATTGGCAAGTGATAGCAATAGTGATGTGAGAAACGTTGCTTATTTAAGTGCTATAAAAGAAATAAATTGTTCAAATAACACAATCCTTGATAGCGCTGCATTTGGTGACTGCGGAAGTTTAGAAAAAATATCAATACCAACAACTATTACAACACTTAGTGCACGTTGTTTTTCTGGATGTCTTAATTTATATTCAGCGGCTTCTTTAGCAACAACTGTTGGAGAATATGCTTTTAATCTTTGCAGAAACTTACATCAGTTATCTCTGCCATTAGTAACGTCATTGGGGGCGTCTGTAATTAATACTACATGGTTGCATAGATTAACACTTCCGTCATTGGCCAGCATAAGTAGTAATACTGCAATATATAATAATAGATTTGAAAAATTAGTATTGCCCAATCTTAGTTCTATAAGTGTAAACGCAAAAAATACTATGGCAAGTAATGGTAGTTTAAAAGAAATTCTTATACCAAATATTACTAGTATCCCCCCAAATACATTTTATAGTAATGAAGCAATAACGTATTATAGATTTAGCAAAAAAATTACAAGTGTTGGTGCTGAAGCATTTTCTTCTAATAAATCAGTTGCATTTTACGACTTTTCAAGCACAAATCAAACGAGCGTACCCGCATTATCAAATGTATCTGCTTTTGCAGCAATGGCATCAGATTGTAAAATAATAGTACCAGACAGTTTATATACAAATTGGAAAGCAGCAAATAACTGGTCTAATGCAAGTATAGTAGATCATATAATCAAAAAAAGCGACTGGGATGCACTATAAAAAAGAAAGGTGATATAAATGCTTTCTGATGAAGTTATTGAGAAAGTAACAGAACGCCTTGTAAACCGCATAGAGCAAGGGAATACGTACGTATTAGAGCAAATAGGGGAGAGTATCAAGAAAATTGGTACTCTTACTCCTAGTAAAGCACAGCAATTAGAGCAAGTGCTTAAATACGGTGGCGATTATGATAAGATAGTCAGAAAATTAGCGCAAATAACCAAATTAAATGTAAAAGATATAAAGAAAATATTTGAAGAGGTTGCTAAGAATGATTATCAATTTGCTGAGCAATTTTATGATTATCGAGGCAAAAAGTTTATACCATATAGTCAAAATAAAGAGTTACAGAGACAAGTTAATGCTATTACAAATGTAATGATAGATGAATATATATCAAGCACAAAAGCAATTGGCTTTAGTGTTAGAGATGCAAAGGGTAATGCTATAAGCCAAACATTAGAAGAAACATTCCAAGATGCAATCGATAAAGCAATCGTAAGTATATCGCAAGGCAAAACCACATTTGATGAGGAAATGTATAGTTTAATGAAAGAACTAGGTTCTAGTGGCATAAAAAAAATAGATTATGAAAATGGCAGATCAATGCGTTTTGATAGTTACTTCAGAATGCTAACTAAAGACAGTTTACGCAATCTACACAATGAAGAGCAAAAACTATTTGGTGAAGAGTTTGATGCAGACGGTGTTGAAATATCAGTACACTTAAATCCGGCACCCGACCATGAACTTGTACAAGGCAGACAGTTTAGTAATGAGGAATTTGATAAATTCCAAAATGACCAAGATGCTAAGTCTTATGATGGTATAGATTTTCCTGCCATATCAGATGAAACAGGCCATGATAGGCGTGCTATAAGCCAATATAACTGCTATCATTATACATTTGCTATTGTATTAGGTGTAAGTAAACCAGAGTATTCAAATAAGCAATTACAAAAAATTATAGACGGCAATAACAAGGGCTTTGAATATGATGGTAAGCATTATACAATGTATGAAGGACAACAATTATTACGAAAACTAGAAACCGAGATAAGAAAGCAAAAAGATATACAAATAATGGCTAAAGCGGGCGATAATAAAGAACTAATTGCCGAATCACAAGGAAATATAACTACACTAACAAATAAATATAAAGAATTATCCAAAGCAAGCGGATTGCCTACTAAAATGGATAGATTACGCGTTAGTGATTATAAACGTATTGCAAAAAGCAAATTAATATGATATAATGTAATTGAGTAATAAATTTGGAAAGAGTAAATACTCAATAACAATTGGTGCTACCTTATTTGGTAGCATAGAGTAGATATATAAAAACCGAGCGGGTTTTACAACCGAAGTAAGTAGGTTAAGGTTTAGAATGTCCTGCGGTAGGTGTGGCATTTTCTTCACACTAAAAAACTAAAACGAAAAGGTGGTAGCCTTTATATCTATTCTAATGGTGCTAAATAAAGGCACTATGTATCTTCACATTTTAATTATTTTGTGTGAAACACCTAACTTATAGAACACTTATTGTGTTCTTTTTTTGTAAATTAATAAAATTATTATTGACATAACCATATAGCCATGTTATACTTATATTGTAATAGAGGAGGTAAAAGAAATGAAAAAGAAAGTAAACTATTACAAAATAGGGGCATTGGTATTATTATTGGTTGAAATAGGAATTGCTATTTGGGTAGATAAAGGAGTAGCAAAAGAGGATTTGGCTGTATGGAGGCTATATGTAGCATGCATTATGTTTATTCCTATCAATGTAATGTTTATATGCACTAAAAGGACGGTGAAAAAATAATGAAAGAAGAATTAATTAATAAGTTGTATGAAAAGTTTGAAGAGGATAAAGAGGCAATTAGAAAAAATTTATGTGAAACAATGGATACGGTTATTTTACAAGCATATGATGACTATGGCAATGTCAAACTAATGATAAAATACGAGAGGAATGATGAGATGTGGGAAGATTAGCCAAAAATTATTACAGCACAGCAAATGGTGAAAGAAGATTAAATTGCTATAGTGTAAACATTCCTAAAGAGATAATTAAATCATCTGAAATTGAAGAAGATGATGAAATAAGAATATATGTTGAATATGGAAGAATTATAATAGAGCAAAAATATTATTATGTATGTGAAGAATGTGGATATGAATGGCCAAGTGGCAAACCATATACAGTTCAATCATCATGTCCTAGATGTCATTGCGGTGATTTAAGAGAGTGCAATAATGATAATTAAAAATAGAGAATTAAAGAAAATGTTAAAAGAATATGGAAGGCAATATACACTAACTATGTATGTCAACCGATTCTTTCATATGACAAATAAACAATTAGAATATGTGTTAAATTATGGAGGAAGAAATGGCAAGAAAACACACGAAACCACTGAACAGAATAAAATGTGAAAAATGTGGTTATCAAAATAACAAAGATTATGTCCAATATTCTGGGGTATGCCATTTATGCGGTAAAATATTAGATGAAAAAGCATATTTCAAACAGCAACTTAATAAGAAGATGCGTTTGTGGAGAGGGCAAAGGCCTAGAACTTGGGGCAGTTTAAAATAAGAAAAGGCAATTTGCCTTTTCTTATTTATTGTGATATAATTTGAATGTAAGAGTATTGGAAAGAGGGTTATATGCAACAAATATTAGTCGCTATCATTAGTGGTTTGTGTGTAGCAGTACCATCTGTTGTTGCCACTATATCTAGTAATAAAAGAAATAATGATCTAGTTTTATATAGAATCGATGAATTAGATAAAAAGGTTCATGAACACAATAATTTAATTGATAGGATGTATCGTGCTGAACAAAATATAAAAGTTATTGAGGAAAAAATAAGCCATTAATTGGCTTTTTTGTTGCATTAAAATAAATTCTATTATATAATATGCACCCAATTGGGGGGTGTATTATGAAAAAACCACATTATTACTTTGATATGTCTAAAGAAACATATGACTTTATTATCAAAAAGGGAATATTGCGTGAAAGCAGAAAAGAGAAAACAATTCTGGATTTATGCTTATCTGGTGAAACAATTAAAAGCATAATGATAAAAACCGGGTATAGTGAGAGAACTATTTACTATCGCAAACAAGAAATATATAACAAAGTAAGCAAGTATTTTTTTTAAACTATTCTTTGCAGTTATTTGCAGTTAATTGCATTTTTTTGCATTATTTTTGCTCTCAAAGTATTTCAAAATAGTGTATTATATTGCAACGAGGTGGGCAAATGGTCGATAAATTAAAGGTAAAGGCAATATACGATGACTTTATTAGTAGTATTAACTTAACAGAGGAACAAAAACGCATATTAGATATGTATATTAAAAAAGAAAGTACAGTAAAGATAGCAATGGAAATAGGCGTAAGCCCTAGAACTATTACATATGAAATAAAAAAATTAAAGAGATTATATCAGGATTATGTCTTTATGCAAACTTGGAAAGCAATCTTACTTATGTAAGGTTGCTATTTTTTTGCTATTTTGTAAGAATAATACGATTTATACTTATATCATGAAAGGAGAGTTGAAGCATACAGTTTAAAACACGGATGCTATATACTCTTTTTTCATTGATAGGAGGTAAAAATGTATAACAACCCATATATGCCATACAATAATCAATCTGCATTAGATAGGATTAACAGTCAAATGGCAGAACTAGAAAAGATGAAAGAGCAATTACAGAAGCCAATACAACAACCGAGCATAAATCAAACATTTCAACTTGCGTCATCACCAAATAGCAATATGAAATATGCAAATAACATAGAAGACGTAAATAAAGAATTAGTATTTAACGACACACCATATTTTAGTAAAGATATGTCTGTTGTATGGATTAAAAATGCAAAAGGTGAAATAAAAACCTATGAATTAAATGAGATAATATCTAAAGACAATAAAGACATTCAAATAGAATATTTACAAGCACAAATTGAAGAATTAAAGAAAGAGATGAAAAAATATGAATCCACAAATGTTATTGATAAATCAATTACAGAATCAACTCAAGATGAGGAATCCACAAATGTTTCAGCAGTTTCAAAGCCTAGTAAAAAGCAAAAATGACCCTAACAAGATATTAAGTGATATGACTAGCAAATATACGCCAGAGCAATTACAACAGTTTAGACAATTTGCTAATGGTT
>Ga0310690_10011105_pt1 | contig 11142 bp, 13 predicted proteins | sample AusTroGonzalo_MG_2_FD_207661 | JGI IMG/M metagenome (GOLD analysis project Ga0310690, IMG submission 207661) | Bovine rumen microbial communities from tropical cattle in Woodstock, Queensland, Australia - Gonzalo_04 (v2) (version 2) | ecosystem: Host-associated > Mammals > Digestive system >...
TGACCGTTCCTTTGATAGTTTTCATCGCCGTAACCGCGGTGATGCTGTCCGCATCCTATTGGGATGTCCGTACCAGAGAGGTATCGGATGCCCACTGGATGGCAATAGGTGTCATAGGGATGGTAGTATCGGTTCTGACGGAGGACATCGTACCCGGAGTCCTGACCGCCGCAGGCTACCTGATGTTCATGCTGTTCATGTTCAGCGGGAAGGTCCAGGGAGTACTGTCCCTGGCGGTGATCGCCGTCGGCTCTCTATTATTGATATTATCTTCCATAATGTCGGAGGAACCTTATCCGCTGGTCACATTGGCGATGGTCCTGCTGTTCATAACTATGTACATCACGGGAGCGATGAAGGGTGGGGCGGACGTCAAGGCGCTGGCGGTGCTCTCATTCCTGTTCTGCGAGTACCCTGATTATGGGTTCCTGGTCTGGGAGCCGGTATACCCTCAGAGCCTGGTCCTGAATCCCATGTTCTCGATACTCCTGATCGCACTGGTTCTGTCGGTAATCTATGCAATTATTCACAACATGCGTAGGTCTGGGGGAACAAGGATATCGTCTTACATCACGACCAAAGCAGAGGCCGAGAAGTCATTCGTCTGGACCTTGGAGGAGATCGACGGGGAGAAGGTAAGGGTCACACCGATGATCCCATTCCTGGTTCCTACAACTATAGGGCTTGTGTTCACAGCGGTGCTTGGCTGTCCGTTGTTCGCGCTCATCTGATCATGTTCAGAGGTTGCTTGCATTTGGCGCATTTTGCGCCGTCCAGTCCTGAGGGGTTCGCTGAATACCCCAGACGTTTCACGACCACCTCTCCGCAGTTGGGGCAGATGGTGTCATCGGCGTCGTCCACCAAGGTGTTGCCCACATAGACGTAGTCCAATCCCAGGTCCATCCCTATGTCCCTGCAGCGCAGGAGCTCATCGACCGGCGTCATCGGGACATCCCTCATCTCGTAATCGGGCTGGAATCTACTGAAGTGAACCGGGATATCCGGTGAAAGGTCTTTCACCCAACTGCAGAATGCTCTGATCTCGTCCTCCGAATCGTTGATCCCGGGGATGACGAGGTAGTTCAGCTCCATGTGGACGCTCCTTTCGAATACATTCCTTGCCGTATTCAGGACATCGCCGAGATTGGCGTCGCAGAGCTTCTTGTATGTGTTCTTGTCGAAGGATTTGATATCGATGCTCATCGCGCTGACCACTTCGCACAGCTCCCTGAGCGGGCCGTCGTTGACCAGGCCATTGGTCATCAGCACGAGGTCCATATCTGGAGCAATCTTCGCGACATCCATGATGTACTCGAACCAGACCATCGGTTCGTTGTATGCGAAGGCTATGATGTCCATCTCCTCGTCCCTGCACATCTCCAGCAGTTCCTCTGGACTCTTGAACGTCGCACGCTTCTTTCCGATCGTGAGTTTCGCGAAGGAGTAGTTCTTGCAATAGCCGCAATTCATGTTGCAGCCGACGCTTCCGACCGAGAGGCATTTGGAATGGGGTTTGAAGTGGTAGAGGTTCATCCTCTCGATGGGATCGACGCTCAGTGAAGAGATCTTCCCGTACGAATTGGAGACAAGGATGTCATCATCGGCCCTGCGGGTCCCGCAGTATCCGAACTCTCCCTTCCTGATGAAGCATTTCTGCTGACAGAGTTCGCATACGAACGCATCGCCCTCGCGACGATAGTATCTCGCTTCCATCCTGTCAATATTCGCCATAGTCGATTCTGCTCCTCTTCCCTTCGCGGATGAGATCCGCTTGGCCGCTGTCGTTGACCATGCCTATGATCGAGAATTCGATCTCCGAATCGTACAGTTTCTTGAGACGGTCGGGATCCGCGGTGAACATCAGTTCGTATTCTCCGCCCCAGCCTATCAGGAGCTTCTCCAGCGGGATGCCAGTCTTCTGAGATATCTCGTCGACATACTTCTCGTGCTGGAGGAAACTGAATTCCACATCTATCCCTACGCCAGATGCTTTGCAGATAGTATTCAGTGCGGTCCCCAGTCCATCTGACAGGTCTATGCAGGACGAGACGATCCCGGATGAGGCCAGCTCTATACCCTCAGATACACGGGGGATGGGCATGAAGAGGGATTCCTTCGCTTCCGGGCAGTCGATATCGTTCTCGATGGCGGCGAATCCGGAAGCCGGTCCTCCCAGCGGGCCGGTAACGGCAACAACATCTCCTGGTCTCGCCCCCGAGCGCAGCATCGGAGCTCTACTATCCATAGTGCCTATCGCGGTTCCTGCAACGATCCCGGGGCCGTTCTTGGTGTCTCCCCCGATGATTCCTGTACCGCAGAACTCTGCGCACTGATCGATGCCGCTCATTATGTCATAGGCGTTCTGAGAATCCAATGTCGGAGGCAGTGCCAGAGCGGCAGCGAAACCTATGGGTCTCGCACCCATGGCGGCGAGGTCGCTGAAGTTCACGGCTGCCGCATACCATCCGAATTGCTCGTATGTCATGCCGACGGGGAAGTGCCTGTCGAAGGTCACGATGTCCGTTGTGATGACTATGTCCTTCTCGATGACAGCAGCATCGTCGCCTGGGCCCACGCGGCCTTCCGGCCTTATGAACGATTTGAAATCCTCTATGAGCTGGCGCTCTCCTATGTCGGCAATATGAACCATTACAAATTGTGTAAAGGAATTGTCAGTAAATAATGTGTCGAGCGCAGTTCTAACAACGAAGATGATGGTCGCTATCGTCGACTATAACTTTCGAAGTGTTGCGTTCCGGGCGCGCTATTATATTCATGAAGATGAAGTCATGGGAGCCAGGAGATGGAAGTCCGCGTACGAGGACTTCTATTCTAAGTATGTGGGCTACCCTGTCCTGAGAACTTAACCGGAGGTGAAAATCTGAAGGATAAGAAAAAGGACCAGGAACCGTAGTCTCACAAACTCCTCCTGGTCCTAGGGGTTTTACGGACATTGTCCGAGCTCCTAAGATGGTTCGATAACGAACCCTGAGGCCCTTCGGGGCCTCTAAATCTTGTAAAGATTGCACAAGACTGTAATCATTCAATCTCCATACAAACATTATAAATCCTCTCTTTCGGCGATACGAGGTAACAATCTGCTCCCAATGCGACGCGCGTTACATTTATTTTATTAACAGGGACGTGTTTAAAGGAATCTGGTCCAATGATAATCGATGTGAAATATGGTAAGGACGAAGTGCAGAAGGTCGAGATACCTGACGAGAACTACATAGGTACATTCTATCCCAAGGATGTCGAATGCGGCGATCCAGACAAGGTGATCGGCCAGTCCATCGACAATCCGATAGGATATGATTCGCTGGAAGCATTCCTCGACGGCGGTAAGGATATAGTGTTCATCGTCAACGACGGAACCCGTCCCACACCTACAGCCAAGGTATTGGATGCCCTCTCTAAGAGGATGGACCTCAAGAAGGCAAGGTACCTCGTGGCAACAGGAACCCACAGGGACATGACCGCGGAGGAATACAATTTCGTCTTCGGAAAGCACTACAGCGATCTGAAAGACCGTATCATTTGCCACGATGCCAAGAATTCAGAGTGCGTCTTCCTGGGAACGTCGAAGAACGGGACCCCTATGGAAGTCAACAAGATCGCCGTGGAATCGGACCGCCTGGTGATCATCACATCCGTTGAACCCCACTATTTCGCAGGATACACCGGAGGCAGGAAATCTTTCCTCCCCGGAGTCGCATCCTTCAAGACCGTCGAGACCAATCACAAACTGGCCATGAGCAAGGAGGCTCAGGCTTTGGCATTGGAGGGCAATCCGGTCCATGAGGACATGATGGATGCCCTCGAGGTGGTGAAGGACAAGAAGATCTTCGCCATCGAGACCGTCTTGGACAGGCACCAGAACATATACAAGGCGATCTCCGGAGAGCTACACGCATCCTTCCACGAGGCTGTAAAGTACGCAAACGAGGTGTTCTCCGTACCCATCCCCGAGAAGGCGGATGTTGTATTGACCGTTGCACCCTATCCTATGGACGTGGATCTTTATCAGTCGCAGAAGGCTCTGGACAACGGTAAATGGGCCCTCAAGGAAGGCGGAAAGATCATAATGGTCTCCAAGTGCAGGGAGGGAATCGGACACCCGACCTTCCTCCAGCAGCTCTCCTCGTCCAACGATCCCAACAAGGTCCTGGAGAATCTCAGAGCAGAATACAAGCTCGGATACCATAAAGCTGCCAAGATGGCAGAGATTGCAACCTGGGCATCGATCTGGGCAGTCACCGGATTGGATCCCGAGATACTTTCAAAAGCGAATATCAGACCCTTCCCCACAGTGGCCGATGCCATGAAGGAGGCGCTTGCAGAGAACCCCAAGGCCCGTGTCATCGTTCTGATGGACGGAAGCGTAACTATCCCGAGGGTGGAATAAATGAGCGGATTCGAAGTCGATAAACTGGAAGAGGTAAGGAAGGCGGTCAACGTCTGTACCATGTGCGGTTTCTGTAAGAGCGTCTGTCCTTCGTTCAAGGCCATCAATTGGGATTCGGCACTGTCCAGGGGACGTATCACGCTCACATACGGTCTTCTCAACGGAGACCTGGAGGTCAGCGACTCCCTCGTGGAGAACATGTACACCTGTACCACCTGCGCGGACTGCGTCAGGAGGTGCCCCTCCAAGGTCAAGATCGTGGACATCATCGAGCTGTGCCGTGCGGACATAGTGAAGAACGGAAAGATCCTTCCCAAGCACAAGTCCATGTGCGAAGGCATCCTCGCCCGCGGCAATCCGTACGGAGAGACGGCCACCAGACAGGAGGCTCTCGGAAGGAAGCCCCACAACGCCAAGATAGGATACTATGTGGGATGCACCGCGACATACAGGTCCAAGAAGACCGCTCAGGCAACCCTTTCCATACTGGACAAGCTCGGTGACGATTTCACGACCATCGACGAGGTCTGCTGCGGTTCCGTCATGCAGAGGGTCGGATGGCCCCAGGAGGACATCACTCCCCTCTTCCAGAAGAACGTGGATGCCATCAAGGCATTGGGAGTGGAGACGCTGGTGCTCGCATGTGCCGGTTGCTACAGGATGTTCAAGATCGAGTACCCCAAGTATGTGGAAGTCCCCTTCGAGGTCCTCCACATCACCGAGTACCTTGCCAGGAAGGATCTCAAGCTGAAACCGATGGATGGAGTCGTAGCCACCTATCACGACCCCTGCCACCTGGGAAGGCACTGCGAGGTCTACGAGCCTCCCAGAGAGGTCATAAAGAAGATCCCCGGACTGGACTTCAGAGAGATGAAGTACAACCGCAGCACAAGCCACTGCTGCGGAGGCGGAGGAGGAGTCAGATCCGCATACCCGGAGGTCTCCCTCGACATCGCCAACACAAGACTGGATGAGGCAGAGTTCGCCGATCTGGTCATCACCACCTGTCCGTTCTGCGTGAGCAACCTCCAGGCCGCCAAGGGCGACCGCAAGGTTGAGGTCAGGGATCTCGTCGAGATCATCGACGAGCTGATGGAATGATTTTTCCCAAAGGGAGGGGCCAGCCCCCTCTCGTCATGGGCATACTGAATCTGACCCCCGATTCCTTTTCCGACGGTGGGAGATGGAACGATACCGACAGTGCTCTGAAGCATGCAGCCGATATGGTTGAGCAGGGTGCCAACATAATCGATGTGGGTGCGGAGTCCACCCGCCCCGGATGCACACCCGTGTCAGCCGAAGAGGAATGGTTCAGATTGGAACCCGTCCTCAGGGAGCTCAAAGGGATTGTTGATGTCCCGATATCCGTAGATACGATGAAGGCAGAGGTCGCAGAGAAGGCCCTCTCAATGGGTGCCGATATCATCAACGATGTCAACGGTCTTCGCGGAGAGGGAATGGTCGAGGTCTGTGCCGATCACGGAGCATCTGTGGTCATCTCGCACATGTACGGGGAATACTCGGAAATGCATTCGGTCCACATGTCCGGAGACTACAAGAGGGAGATCAGGAACTTCCTCTACGCTCAGAGCGATAAGGCGATGGATGCGGGCATCAGCGCCGATTCCATAATCGTCGATCCCGGGGTGGGTTTCGGAAAGACCCCTGAACAGAATCTGGAGATAATCAGGGACTGCTCCTTCCTTGGAGACAGTTACTCAATTCTTATCGGAGTCTCCAGGAAGAGGATAGTTTCCAAGGTCTACCCGGATATGGACATCGACGATGCCTCTGCGATATTATCGAAAACAGCGGTAGATTCCGGTGCCAACATAGTCCGTGTCCACGATGTGGGCAGGACCGTCAGCGAGTTAAGGCTCTGATGATGAAAAGGATGACTATCGTGCCCGCTGCGATTGCATAGAAGATGTAATCCCTCTTCTTCTCCGCCGCAATCTTCTCATTCTGCTTCTGTCTGCATTCCTCATCGCAGAACTCCTCTCCGAACGGGATGGGGTCCCCGCAGAATGCGCAGTGCGAATGCTCGGGCAGCCTGATGTTCGCCATGTTAGCCCCCATATCTATAAACCTTAAAAAATCCGCCGAGGTTTATACAAGGGTTGCAGGATGTCTTCCCGGAGATCCTATGGTCAGATTTACACTGAGGGACGGAAGGAGGGCAGCATCCATCAGGATGGAGATGCCCGAGAGCGAGAAGATAGAAGAGCTGAGGGAGACCGTTGAGGAATACTGGGGGGACGGAAGGGTCCTGCTGGTGAGGGACTACATGGTGCTCGATCCTGAGAAGAACATCGGAGATTCCGTGGACGAGAACGATGTGATCGACGTCATACCGTACATGGGGACCAAGATATCAGCTAGATGAGCAAGGTTTGATTATGGATAACGGCATCCACGGTCATGGTCGGAAGACTGGGGACGAATGCGGACATACTCATCTCGGAGTCGGTCTTGGGAAGGCTGCTGGAGACGATGGACTCCATGCTGTTGGACACGGACCAGGCAGGCGTTCTCATAGGCGGGGAACCGATGGAGGATGCTAACGGCCGGTATTTCGCGGTCAGAGGCATAACGGAGGACTCTCCGATAGGGATATGTGTCGCATCGTCCGAGGGAGGGACCGAACCGTCGGAGACCGATCTCATGCTTTTCAAGAAACATCTCGCCGACGGGATTCTGATGAAGGTCGACGTGTTCGCACATCAGTTCTCTTTCTACAAGGTGTCCGAAGAGATAGAGGATGCCAAGGTGCTCTTCTAGGAATGATCAGACCCAAATGGCGTGCCTGCTGCGCATCTCCTCTTCGGTGATGCCCTTCCTCTCCATGATGTCGCACACGACGCACTCGAAGAACAGGTGAGCGGAATCTTCGAAGATCGTTCCCAAAGGCGCGATCCTCTTGGTCTCTTCGTTGTCGGCGATATCGAATGCTATGGTGACGTCGGACGTCTTGGCAAGGTTGCAGTCCTTCACACCGGTGAGTGAGATCACTTTGGATCCGACGAGGTTCTTGGCGATCTCGGCAGTCTGGACGACAGAGGATGTCCTTCCGGTGTTCGAGATCAGCAGCGTTAGGTCGTCCTTGGTGATGATGGGCGTTGTCATCTCTCCGACGAAATGGACATCGAATCCCAGCTGGACCAGACGGACTGCGAACAATTGGCCTACCAGTCCAGATCTTCCGGAACCGTAGATGAAGGTCCTCCTGCTTGACAGGATGGAATCGATGAGCTGATCCTTCTGTTTCGAATCCACCGAGGAGATTGCCCTATCGCAATAGGATAAGAGTTCTGAAGGCGCCTTCATCTCACTCACTAGCGGCCGCCATCTCGGCCTTCTTCCTCTCCTTCATATCCTTGGCAACCTTCTTGGCAAGGACCCTCTCGAGGATGATCTTCATGTACATGGCGTCATGCTCAAGAAGAGGGGATGTGGAGATGACCGTGGCGTTGGGTTTCATTTCAATGAGTGCTTCCGCGAGCGGCTCGAATCTGAGGTCACCCTTCTTGATGGGGGTGAGCCTCTTCTCGTTGCCTTCGGAGTACTCCACGCCTGCGAATGCGGTGTGGATCCTTCCGTCGCTGTAGCTGTCCACTTGCTCGAGGACATTCAGGAAGTCGTCGACGTCCAAGAGTGAACCGTTGGTACGGGAGTGGAGATGTGAGAAGTTGAGAACCGGGATGACTCCGGGGATCTGGTCGCACAGGTCGAGGATCTGATCCAGGGATCCGAACACGTCCTCCTGTCCGGTGACTTCGACTCCGAGTCTGGGGGTGAGGCCGTTGCCCTGCCACCAGTCCATGATGTCCGCCACATTGTTGAGGATGTTCTCGTCGATCTCCTCCCTGTCGGTCTTGCCGTCGTATACTCCGAGGCTTGTGACCACGACATCGCCTCCGAGGGCGTTGAGGATGAGTGCTGCATGCCTTATGCTGTCCATGCAGTTCTCTGTCAGATCGTTGTTTGAACCGAGGTCCATATAGAACGGTGTGTGGATTGAGAGGTTGACGTCCAATCTCTTTGCCATCTCGTTGGTCCAGAAGAGGTCCCCGTAAGTGTCGGAGACTCCTGAGGGCATGTAGATCAGGTCATCATCCTCATCGATCGGCTCGTCGGGGTCGACGATAAGCTCCCCGTCCCTGACGATCTCCAGCACGAATCCTTCTTCGATCTCTTTCAAGGTCAGTCCGATCTCTTCGTCATCGGGAGGCCTGGCGTATGCGCTTGACCTCACCATTTGAATCTCCATTGCGCTGAGGCTTAGGTTGTGGACATCCTCGATACCGTTCTGGAGCGTACGACCTTTACAAGAAAGTGGGATTCCGGCTGGACCGAATCTTATCATGCAATCACTCGTCCGAAATTGCCCACTTATTATTAATAATGAGTGTGCGCGAGTATTGCTTTAATGGGGTGTAAATAATAGTGAAAAGTGCGGGGATTGTACCCCGCTTTGAGTTTTAAGATCAGCTCATCCTATTCTTTGCGATGGGCATGATTCCGCCGATTGCAGTGATGATAGCACCAATCAGGGTCAGCCAGAATCCGTACTGGATGTAGTTCATCATACTGATGTTCTTTCCGAGGACATCCCAGGACTGGGTCATGAAGAGGATTCCGAGGACGATGACTGCGATAGCAATGATGATGGAGATGATTCCAAGGATGTTGCTTGCCTTCTGCATCGTCTCAGTGTTTGCGAAGGTGGGGATGACCATAAGGACGATCGCCAGTATTCCACCGATCAGTGCGACGAGGGGCGTGAAAGTGTATTTGACAATGCTTCCAACGTCGGAGTTGGAGAAGATGTCCCATCCGGAGATGGTTCCGAGGCTGACTCCCAGAATGTTGAGCTCAGCCCAAGCGAGGAAAACGCCGACGATCATGAGGATCGCACCGACGATTCCGATAATTCCCAAAATATTGATGTTGCTTGAAGCCATAATTTCACCTTTTTCGATGATTATGGTCCGCGTTAGCGAACTAACACTGAATTTTTTTTCAAGATATATACTAATATCGACACTCTGGGACAGTTTCTTACTCATTCGCTGTCGGTTTTCGGCAGTTTCCCTTTCTTCAATACAGGTACGAGGCCGCCGACGAAGGCCAAGAAGCTGCCTGCCATGTTCAGCCAGAAACCGTACTTGAGATAATCGGAAAGGTTGATCGTTATGATAAAGAGGTCCCAGCTCTTGTTCATGAAAAGGATCGAATAGATGATTATCACCAGTGCCAGCACCATGGTTATAGCGCCTATGACGATGTTCATCTTCCTGTAATTGCCGTGGTTGAAGAAGGTCACTATCGCCATGAGGGCGAGGACGATTATCCCGCATATTAGTGAGAGGAGCGGCACTATCGCATACTTCATCGAGATGGTGTCCCCCCATTCATAGAAGACCTCCCATCCGGTGAGTGTGAAATCGAATTCAAGGGCCTCGATCTCGATCTGAACCCATGTAAGGAACACGCTGGCGATCATCATCACGCTACCGACGATAGCGACGACCCCCAAGATATTGGCGTTCCTAGACATGTTAAATCCAATCCTTGGACTGTAAACGTCCTATAAAGTAGTAGGCAACAATAAAAGGCGGTATGAGAATCCGAGATGACACCATGGACGACCGGAGTAAGGTTTTGGCCGTTATCGCAGCATTGATCATTCTGATCTCAGGAATCGCCGTTGCAGTCAGCCTGACGCATTCCGATCAGGATGACGGCATCACGATCGGTGTGACCTGGCGTCCGAATGAATCTGCCGAGTCCTATGTGAACACGTTCAGGTCCATAGAGGCTGCCGGGGCTATCCCGGTACGGCTCGGGCAGGTATTCTCCTATGACCTATCATACGACGGGTCCGGGAAGCTCCTGGAAGGTATCGATGAGAATGGGGCCCTGGACAGCCATGCGGCAGATATTGTGAAAGAGGACACTTGGCATAACTCCAATGTCGAGGAGATGATGGACAGTATCGATTTCGTCGTATTCCCTGGAGGGGACGACATCAGCTACAACCTCTATCGCAACCCGCAGGAATGGGGAGGTACGGAAGAGGACAAGGTGTTCGAGCCCGAAAGGGATGTCTCCGACTACATCTGCATGACATACTGTCTCGACAAGGACATCCCGTTGGTGGCCGTGTGCAGGGGGATGCAGATGCTAGCGGTCGTGTCCGGCGCAGAGATGATTCAGGACATCCCCGAATACTTCGAGGAGCATTCTGCAGAGTATCATTATGAGCACAGGAACCAACGCTTGTCACCTGATGCCTACAGGGATTATGCATCGCACGATGTGACGATCGATAAAGGATCAAGGATTTACGAAGTGATGGGCACGGAGACCGTCAGCAAGGTCCCGTCGTGGCATCATCAGGCCGTTCTCGACGTCAAAGATACTCCGCTGAAGGTCACCGGGCGTATCTACACGGACGGCATCGGGATCATAGAATCTTTGGAAAGGACGGACAAGACCTGCGCGTTCGGCATCCAGTACCATCCCGAAGCGGCGGTCGTGAAACATCTTGACGATTATCCGAACAGGTACGACTACATGGATTACCAATCCGCGATAGCTCTGTTCGAATGGATAGTGAATTACAGAAAATAAGAGAAAAGGGCGGGATCGCTCCCGCCTGTGTTTCATTGTTCGATTACGTCTGCCAGGTGATCCAGGAAGAGGTCCTGGAACGCCTTCTGTTCCCCGAG
>Ga0310690_10011109_pt1 | contig 11139 bp, 6 predicted proteins | sample AusTroGonzalo_MG_2_FD_207661 | JGI IMG/M metagenome (GOLD analysis project Ga0310690, IMG submission 207661) | Bovine rumen microbial communities from tropical cattle in Woodstock, Queensland, Australia - Gonzalo_04 (v2) (version 2) | ecosystem: Host-associated > Mammals > Digestive system >...
CCCGAGGAAATATGGATGTTGGCGTCACGATCGACTGTTGTATCGTTCATCTCGCCGCCGGATACACGGATCTGAGTACTCGACCCCGCAGACGTTTCGTTCATCACGCCGCCGGATACATGCACGATGCCGTTACTCACCATCGTGTTGTTCGCAGAGCCGCCGGTCGAGACAAATAGTTCGCCGCCGGGATTGATCATGGTGGTGTCCATCTGGCCGTCGGACGCTATATGGACGCGGCCTCCCGAGTTGATGGTGGTGTTGGAGTAAACCTCACCCTCGTTTACGTTCACGATCTCATTGGTGATGCTCTGGCTGAAATTGTTTTTAGCCATGGTGTTGCCTTTCGTTTGTTTGTTTTATTTGATTTGATTTTCAAGAATATTCGAAAAAGAAAAGTGGGGGGAGTTCAGGTGAATGAACTCAAGAGCAAACATGGAAGACCTGTCTTTCGCTGCGGCAACGCGAGCATGGGACAGGCCTTTGAAAAGCAGGTGGAATCGATGGAGCAGGACGGGACCCCCGTCCGAAACGGAACACAAAAAAGCCGGTGAGCCCGAAGTGAACGGGCGCACGATTGCAACGCCGCTCAACAACGGCGCAGGCTGGATAACGATCGTATATGTTTCAGTTCCGTTCATTTTGAACACAAACTCCGCGGATGAAAATGTGTCCGATGAAAAAACTAGCGACAACAATCTTATCTATATATTGCTAAATATACTAAGAAATATAACACGTAACAATTATATTTCAAGATAAAAAAGCAAAAAAAAGCAAAAAAAGTATTTTTATTCCATTATCAGTATCTTACGACATAATCAGAACGAAATCCAGGGAGATCAGGCAAGACACGCTCCCAAACTTTCGATGGTTTTTATGGACCAGTCGCCCCCCTGCAGGCAGGACGTTCGCAGAGTTCCCGGCGGTCGGGTGTTTGCCGCAACAGTTAAGGGTGGACGGGTGATTCGAAGCGCACCTCGTTCGGTCTGCCGCTGTCTTTCCCGGAAACGCCGGGCATGGATCATCCATGACACAAAACAGCTGTCGTCCCTGTTTCGCTCCTTCTGGTCCAACGATACGACCGGCTGCCCGATGACGCTTGTCCCCGCCGGAAACGGCAAGGTCCACACGGTCATTTTCCCGCCGAAAACGATCGAAGAACAGCGCATGGATCTCCCCAAAAGATCTGCTCACGAGTCCAAAAGAATTTTGGTCAACTATTCGTGAAACGTAGTAAAGCAGCGGGAACGCGAAGTCTCCTCACTCCTATCGTCAGCCTCGGGTCCAGTGAGGAGAGAAGCACCCGGCATGACTCTTGGACCATCGCTCGGATCATCGCTCGAATCATCCATCGCGCTTGATGCCGCCTTGGCAGGTTGCCGCCAAACAAAAAACAACTCCTGCCCACCAGACAGAGGACAAGGGGCAGAGCAAATAAAGATAATTATCATATCTTTTTATATAATTTAAGAATCCATTGCGATCATGATCGACTTTAGGCAAACGCTCTCACACAGGATTTTCCCCCCTGCCCTGTTCCTGATTGCCATGAATGATCCGCTCGCAAGCCCCATGCAGCCCAGTTTGTGGATAGGGGACGGATATCCGCCTTGCCGGACCACTCTGCATTTGTGTTTTGAGGTAAAAGATAGAATTTCCCGGACCTCTCCGGTCTTTCCGGGAAAGCCGCCCCGGATGCCCCGCCCGAACCGGAAAAGACGAACACCACCTCAAGATACAGCCCTTGAGGTGGTGTTCTTAGGTTGTGCTTACAAGCTCGCCAGGATGCCTTTCCCGGATTCCTCGAAGATCTTCCGCGAGGTGAACGCGTCGAACGCGCCCATGTCGGACAGTGCGGCGAACTGGGCAGAGCCGTCATCGCCGAACTTGAGGGTGATCTGGTCCGCGGTCACGCCTGAGACCGTCACGGAGTTGGCGCCGTCCGTGTAGGTCAGCGTTTCCGCGTTCCAGTTTTCCATGCTGCCGGAGGCGAACCACAGCGTGACCGTGCCGGACGCGAGCTGTTCGACCGTGTCAGCACCCCAGTTGCCGCAGAACATGAAGACATCGTTTCCGCCGCCGCCGTGCATGCGGTCGTTTCCGATTCCGCCCGCGATCACATCGTTGCCGGACGCGCCGACGATGCGGTCCTTTCCGGTGTCGCCGAACAGGAAGTTGTCGCCCTTGTTCGCCCAGATGGTGTCGTTGCCGTCGCCGCCGCGGATCGTGAGCCCGTCGCCCGTGTACTCGAACCGCTGGCTGGTCATATCCACGATGTCGTTGCCCGCGCCCGCCCGGATCTCCTTGATCTTGTACAGCCTGGAGGTGTTCTCCCCGGCTTCTTCCGGCAGCTCGGTGTAAACGTCGTCGATGAAGAGCACGTCGCCGTTGTCCGCATCGGTCAGGCACAGCACGTTCGGGTCGGCGGAGCCGAAGAAGAGGTTGCGGATCTTGCCCTTGCCCCTTGCCGCGGCCAGGTCGCCCGTCCCCGCCCAGTCGTTCACGGAGCCGTCGTGACGGGCGTAATAGAGGGTTTCCCACGTGCCGTTCGGCGTGGCGAAGAAGATGTCGTCGACGCCGTCTTCGTTGGACCGGACGACTTTCGCCTTGCCGGCTTCGTTGTCCGAGACGAGTTCTTCGCCGACCGCCCACTCTTCGCCGTCTTCCGTTCTGACGCGCCACTGGTATGTCCCGGCGGGCAGGTCCAGCAGGTCGATCGCGGTGCCCGAGGTCACGGTCCGGATCACGTGCTCGAAATTGTCCGTCGAGTATTCCACGACGTACTGTTCCGCCACGATCGGTTCCCACGACACTTTCTCTTTCGTGCCGGACAGATTGTCCGGTGCGGCAGGCAGGATGTTGGAGAACACGATGGTTGCCGTTCCGGTATTGCCCGCGGCATCCGTCGCCTTGAAGAAATACGTGCCGTTCTCCGTGACTTCAATCTGCCCTTCATACTTCGTCCAGGTCTGGTTGTCGGCGGAGTAGAAGATCTCGCTGCCGTCATCGGCCTGAGCCGCAAGCGTGGACTGTTTGACAGACGATTGGTTGTCTCCGGTCAGTGTGATGACCGGCGCGACCTTGTCGATGTTGCCGACAGTGAAGTCCGCAACGGAAGAAAAGACTCCGTCATCATTCCCGCCGCGGAAGTAGACCGTGCCGTTTTCAACGACACGGACGGCTTCCGCATACGGCAACCAGTTCTCTCTATCGAAAGAATACTCTCTGATGGATGCCAATTGGCTGAATGATGCGGTAACAAGAACATCACTGTTCGTGACAGTTGTAATGTCAGCCGAAACGGTCGGCCTGGGAATGCCTTTCTTGCTACTGTGCATGATCGGCAAAGATGCGATGGACCAGCTGTTGCTGCTGTTCTGCGAATCCAGTTTCACCGTGATGACATTCTCTCCGACCGGCAGAGATGCGGCATTGAACGTGCAAGTCAAATCCCGGGAACTGCCGGGAGAAACATACGTCAACTGCAGCTTCTTTATGAGGACTTCCCCGCAATAGACATATGCGGTTGTCGTTTCCGATCTTTCCCTGCCTTCATTCGAAACCGTGAAAGACAGGGTAATATCATCGTCGAAATAGACCTGATCCGTTTCAACAGACAGATCCATCAATACCAGATCAGGAGACAGGACCGGAACCACATAATGGAATTCCAAAAAATCAAACCAGCTTCCGAGCTCGTCCATTGTATACCATCGGGTAGCTGGAGCCACCCCCCATCCATAATTCAAGTGGAAAGAATTGGTGGAGCTGTCATATCCATCAATAACGATATCATGGCATGACGGGGAGTGGACTATGGATGCTTCGACCGGTCGTCCCTGAAGTAGTTCTTGTACGATGCTATCATACTGGAAAGGTGAGCTGGAATTACCAAACTTAAGATGAAAAGGTGTCTTGAAGCCTGAGCGGGTAAACAAACTTGCTCTCCATCCAGTACTAGTTCCGTCTAACCCGTAATCGGCTTTCTGAACCACGCCCGCAACAAAAGACAGGGCAGCGATGCAGTCTTCATCTCCGACCTTGTAATCTGCCAGAAGCTTATTGATTTCCGCAAAAGACAAGTGGCCGGAAACGGGATCGTCCGAATCGTCTATTACGATGCCATTTCTGGTATAGGCATCAGACGCATCAAGGGAAAGAGAAAAATCCAGCAGCCCTCTTTCAATCCAGTAGTTTATGTTCTGTGCCGCGGCGGTGTTCGTGCATCCTGTCACGCAGCGTTGGTTTGTCAGGGGATCAATCGGACAGTATTTGTTATACGGATCTTCTTGATTCCAAAGTGTTGAGAGAAGTACTTTCGTTTCCGCATATCGATTGATTCCCAAACTTTCATCTGCAAGAACGGAATACCCCAGGAGATGGTCCAGCATATGCGATGCAACGGATGCAATCTGATCGGCGGAATACGATTGATCAAGGAGAACATATGCATTGTCATTTTTATTGCTGTTGTTGAAATCATGTGTTTCGGCGATGCCCCAGCAATCCGTGTACCCATTGAACGCATCACTTTGTCCGAAAAAGAGTGTGGAGTATTCCACGTTCTCCGGTCGATCCAATGTGAAGACGACTCCTTCCGATCCGTATTGCTCAGTAAGCGCTAATACAATCTCCGCCTTCTGCTCTTCGGAATAGCCTGGATCCCGTACCGTAACAGGAAGCGAAAGGTTCAGAACAGGATTGGAATACCTGGTATTGTCCTCCCCGTTGAAATCCAAATAGACGTATTGGAAAGGATCGACTTGGAGCACCAGATCGTTTCCGCTCAAATCCAGCTTATAGGAGCGTCCGTCGGCTTCCGCTGTTTGGCCGGGACGCAGGGTACAGAGCTGGACATCGGAATTGAACACGGATATGGCCGAATCGAAGCCCGATGCGTTTTCCGCGATTTTGTATATCCCCGTTTCCTGCGAATCCGCTACGGAAAGCGTATAAAGCACCGGAATTCCAGACAAAGAGGAAAGCCCTTTGACCGGCGCCTCTGCATTGCCCGGCGCAAGGCCGGACACATCGGCATTTAGAATAGCTCCGGACAGGAAAGAAACTTCTTCGCAATTGAACCAGCCATCCATGCATCCGCCGCTTTGGATGGAGGCATTGAGACAATTAGCGCCGGAATCGGCAAACAGGACACCCCCGGAACTGACGGTTATGATGTTAGCAGTGCCACCAGATGAAACAATAAGCCCGCAGTTGGAATTGACAACCGTGCCGATCGCCGTGCCGCCGGAGAAAAGGACAAGAGCCCCGTTTCCGCTAATCTCCGCGTCGACTGCCGTGCCGCCGGAGAAAACTGCCATGCATCCGCCCTCATTGATCAACAGGTCGCTTGCTGTCGTACCGGAATGAACTGTCGCCGAGGCATTGGAAAGAACAAGACCGGAAAAGGCATTGTCCGCGAACGTGACGACCGCTCCATCGGCGATCTCGACATATCCTCCGTTTTCGACGATCTGAGATGCGATGCCGTTGGACGAAACAAGAAGACTGCCGCCTTCCCTGAGCGTAAGATCAACAGCTGTCGTGCCGGAATGGACCGTCGCCGAAGCATTGGAAAGAACAAGACCGGAAAAAGAATTGTTCGCGAATGTGACGACAGCCCCCTCGGCGAACTCGACATATCCTCCATTTTCTACGACCAGTTCTGCTGTGCCTCCGGAGAGGATCGCCAGCGTCCCGTCGAGACCGACAATCGTATCAGGCGCAGCCGCATCGCAAAACACCTCAAGGAAGCCTCCGGCAACTGTCGTATTGCCGGCTGCTCCTTCCCTGAAGACAGACATGCTGCCGCCGCTGGAGACCGTGGCATTCTCCGCCGTGCCGCCGGAAGAGACACACATGCTGCCGCCGGACAAGACCGTGGTGTTGTCCGCGGTGCCACTGGAGAGGGTCATCCTGCCCCCGAATGAGACCGTGGTATGATCCGCCGTGCCGCCGGAAGAGACACACATCCTGCCGCCGGATAAGACCGTGGTATGGTCCGCCTTGCCCTCAGGATCGACAGATAAGAATCCACCGGATGAAACCGTGGTTCTGTCCGCCAGGCAACCGCTGGAGACAAAGAAAGAGCCGATCACGGTCGTGTTGCTAGCTATGGAGCCGCTGATGATGTCCGCGAATCCATCGGCATGGATCACGGCGCTATGGATCACTCCCTCGCAGACATAAAGATACCCCTGGGAGTTGATATCGGCATTGTTCGCCGTGCCGCCGGCAAGTAACATACAGCCTTGGCTGACTGTTGTGCCGTTCGCTATGCCGCCGCTGGAGACGAGCAAACAACCGGAATCGACGGTAATGCCGTCCACCATGACGTCAGCTGCGAGAATGAGGCAGGCGCCGGATGTGACCAGCATGTCATGGCATATCTCTCCCGGCTGGACAGTTGCCGTCCCGCTGCTCAGAATTGGTCCATCGAAAGGATCGGATGTGATCGGCTCTCCGATTTCCAGAGACAGAATGTCTTCTGAAAGGAAAAGCCTATAACTGATTCCATCAATCGTCACGGTTTCTCCGAGCGCAAGGCTGCCGAGATCGTCCCCGGCTGTGTTCATCACCGTGATCGTCTGGTCTAACGATGCCGCACGTCCGGCCAGCTGATAAACCCCTTCCGCCTGGTCTGCCGCATTCACTGTAATTGTGTACAAAGGAGTCCCTGAAAAGGCGGCGAGGTTATTGACCGCCGGCGCTGTGCCGGGAGACATCTGTGTCAGATCGAAATTCATGATCGCGCCCGGATCGGCAGAGATGCAGTTGTCAAAAGAGATGACTTGTCCTGTCAGTTTTCCGCCGCTTCCAATGGTCATCTTTCCGCCGTACTGGATCGTGACGCTGTTCGCCACGCCGCCGGAAACGAACAAACTTCCGCCGGAACTGAGCGTAATGCTGTTTACCACGCCGCCGCTGAAAATAATCATGCTGCCGGAACTGATGCCAACGTCGGTGACAGTCGTGCAGGAGTGGACCGTGGCGGAGGTATTGGACAGGAACAATCTGGAGATTGCATGGCTCACAAACGCAACATTCGCGCCATCCTGTACATCGACAAAACCGCCGTGTTCCACGATCCCCGTCGCCGTTCCGCCGCTGGAAACGATCAATGTGCCTCGGGAGTTGAGCGTGGTACAGTCCGCGAAACCGCCTGATTCGACGGTCAGGAGGCCGCCGGAAATGACGTTCGTGTTGATTGCAGTGCCGCCACTTTCAACGCCGAGAAATGAAAGGTCGGTGGTACTGTTCGCCACGCCGCCGCTGTAGACGCACATGTTGCTGCGATTCCAAGTATTGACCGCAGTGCCGTAAACATCCATTACCGTGCCGCTGTTGAACGTGTCGCGCGCTGTCCCCCCGCTCAAAATGTATATCTGAGCATAATTTAACGTATTATCAACTATGCCGCCGCTGCTGATTATGATGTCGCCTTGGTTTGTGATGTCTTTTGCAATGCCGTTTCCGATGAGCGAAAGCGTACCTCTGCCATTTACTGTTATGCTCTCCGCATAGCCTCCGCTATGGATGGCAAAAAGACAATAGATGTCAACGACAGTATTGTAAGCCGCCCCGCCTCGGGAGACAGCCAAAGTTGCACCAGCGGGATAGGGAGTGATAGTCGCGCCGGGTTCGAGATAAGCGCTGATCACGGTGCCGCCGTCAAGGACGCTCAGCCGGCAATTCCGGCTGATATATGGACAAAAGAATGTTTCGCCATTATGCACATACACGGTATTGTTCGTGTCTGTTAGAACGGCATTGGATGACACGCCGGCGATTTCAGGCGGAGCACATCCAACCGCGAGGGACAATCTGCCAAGAGAAAGGAAAAGCGTATAGGTGCTCCCGGAGATTTCGACTGGAGTATCCAGAGCAAGAGTCCCGAGCTTATCGCCGGATGAACTGAAGACGCTGATGGCCTGGTCAAACTGCTTCAACCCGTTGGCCAGCGTGTAGACGCCGGACTGCTGAGAATCATTGACCGTGAGTGTGTAATCCGGCACTCCGCGGAGAATCGCCAGCTCCTTGACGAGCGCCTGTCCATCCGCATGCGCATTTCTTATATCGAAGTCCAGAACAGCTCCGGCCTCGGCTGAAACGACCGCACCGCGCTCAAACGCCATGGACCCCTCAAGCCTGCCGCCGCTGGCGATCGTGAGGCTGCCAAGGCGTTTGATGTCCAGATTGTTTACCGTCCCCCCATCGGAGACGATGAGAGAACAGGTGCTGCTGACCGTTACCGAGTCTGCCATGCCGCCGCTGGACACGGTCATATAACCGCTGTAGCAAAGGGAAGTATTGCTTGCGACACAGCCATCGGAAAGACGAAACATTCCATACCAGACCTCAGTGTCCTTCACCAGCCCGCCGCTGTAGATTTGGAGATTGTTGCCTGCGACCGTGTTGCTGCTCGCCAATCCACCGCTGTAGACATAGAGTCGTTCCCCGTGATCGTAGCAGACATAGTTGTCAATCGCGATTCCGCCACTAAAGACATAAAGCTCGCCAAACTCGTCAAAGATCATGCCGAAAGCTGTCGTGCCCGAGTGGACAGAGGCATCGTGATGATACAACCTGACCCTGCTGATGACATTTGGGTCGACCACGATGTCTTCGCCATCTTCTCTTCCCTCGTATCCTACGTAACCGCCATTTTCTATGATATGTGTCACGACACCCGTTTTCAGAATGCCTAAATACCCGCTTTCGTTGACTGTGACGTGGTTCGCCGAACCTCCGCTCATGACGAACAAATAACCGCCCGTGTAGCCAAGTTCGATGGTCGACTGAAAAAAGACGTCTGCGTAATTTGCCATGCCGCCGCTGGAAACATATAAAAGACCATCGGAGTCAATAGATGTATTGTTCGCGATTCCTCCATCCAAAACATACATCCGTTCGTTCAGGACTGTTCCGTTATCAATATCGCCGCTGTAGATTCCGATCATGGTTGATCACCTTATGGTATTTGTTCGGAGTAATGACTGAATATTTGTTTGTTGAACTCGGCAAGAAATAATTGGAAATCGCGAAGACACCCTTTGGCTCGGCTTTGACAATCAAAAGAATCGCCGTTCCATAGGAAATGCCTGGATTTGGTGTTGCCCATTATTAATTATAGCAACAATTTATCCCCTAGTCTCAGGAAAATCAAGTCCCAAAACGCGGAATTTCCCATATTTTATTATTATTTGTCGCGAGAGCGCCTGCATTCTAACGTAATGAAAAGCAGGCTACAAAGCAAGCTCAGCAGAAGCAATGTTGGCATCATCACCCCTGCTTTTCGTGGAAAGACAATGTCTTTAACTTTCCAGAGAATCCACTGCCGTTTTTTTTAATTTGATGCGGATGAGTGCAGCCGCCGAAAGACGTCGATGAAGAAATCTTTGCTCCAGCAACTCAGCTCGTTCTGATCGTGCAGGAAAGGACTGACGTCCGCTTTCAAGGCGCTTATGTCCAGTCGACAGAGCTTTTCATCAAGCATGGCATGTACGAGTTCATCTGTAAGCGGCGTTTCACCTGTGTAATCTCCGGATTGTCTGGAACGACTCTCCAGGTGTCGAAGATTGTATTCAGGATGCGTCCCCGCATACCAGGCCAGATCGTACCAGTCTCGCCCCTTGACGCGGCTCTCCCATGAGCGGAACAGCACGGCATGAAGTTTCCCCGACAAGAGGTCCGGCAATGTGCAGGAACGCACCGCAAACGGCTGGGGCAGATACAAATACTTGATTTCGGTCTCAAAGCCGGAGGGCGGATGAACGTCCACTTCGATTTTTATCTTCATTTCCCTGCGGGAATGAACTTTCTGTGCAAGAGCGGCATCTAGCCCAATGGAAAGGAGTTGCACCTTGGTGTTGCCTTTCAGGAACCCGGATTGAATGTCGTTGCGGGAAACCTTGGGCTTCTTTGAAAACGCGACTTTCAGCCCGAACGAGGCAAACGTGGATTCAAGCCCGCCCGCGTAGCTGTTCAAATCGAATTTATCGTCCGGGGAAAGCAGCGTGAAATCCATATCCTCGGAACCCCGGTTGAGTCCGTACAAGGTACGCAGGGCAGTTCCGCCGTAGAACGCGGCACGACTGAAGAAATCCTGACGCGAAAGCGCCAGAAGCGACACGTTCTGCATGATTTCGCGCAGGGCGTTCACCGCCTGCTGTTCATTTGAGCACGAATACGCCCGCAGCATTTCCGTAATCAAAGGATGGCTCATCTTAATCTCTCCAGGTAGGTGTAAAGGCTTTTCAGGCGGCCTGTCATGAAAGGTGCGAGCTCTTTCAGGCGCTTCCTGTTCAAACCACGCAGGGATTCTTCATCAAGCCGGAGATCGTCCAAAAGATATGCCTCCGGGTCACCGCCATCAAATCGCTTGTCGTACATCACCTTGTCGAAAAGCGCCTTCTCCGGCGTTGCGATCAGGAACCGGTTCTGCTCTTCCCCGACAGAGGTAATCCCGACCGGGTATGCCTGCGACCGGCAGTAGCGATAGGTAAAGACACCGAACGCTGTCTCGAAGCGGCGGGAACGGCTTCTTGTAATGGACGTGACGACCGCAGGCGTTTCGGGAATCATGCCGTAGTAACTCAATGCGTAATCCTCGGAAACATAGCTCGGCCCATGAATCTGATTCGCAAGCACACCATTGGAAAGCAGACCTCTGCGGAGCGGTTCCGCGAACGTATAGAGCCCACGCCGGATTTGGATGATCTCACGTTTTTTGAGCATGGAGTGTATTTTTGCCTTACGGTTCGAGTAACCGTCAAGAAGGGCATTCAGCTCCCATGCGGTGAAAAAGTCGTTCGGTATTTTCGCTCTCAGGTCAAGTATCGTCATTGTCAGCCTCCGGCATATACTATAGCACGAACTTGAATGAATGCAAGGACACTTGTATAGAAAATACAAAAGATTGATACTTTCTATCCACATACATGCAACTACCGTTGCCACGCTTAAAAAAAGTTGTTTGAACGGAGAATATCTTTTTTGAGGAGCAAATTGTGTAATGCACCCCATTTGTCAAGGGTGACATTACGGAAAAGCGGGAAAAAAGTTTGTTTCCGCTTTTTTGGGGAATCCGTAATGCCGGGTTGATGGATTTATTTTGATAAAGACGCATAGAACCAC
>Ga0310690_10011110_pt1 | contig 11139 bp, 9 predicted proteins | sample AusTroGonzalo_MG_2_FD_207661 | JGI IMG/M metagenome (GOLD analysis project Ga0310690, IMG submission 207661) | Bovine rumen microbial communities from tropical cattle in Woodstock, Queensland, Australia - Gonzalo_04 (v2) (version 2) | ecosystem: Host-associated > Mammals > Digestive system >...
CAGTCCCGTTACACGCCTTCGGAACTCGATACGCTGGTCGCGACGATTGCGCTTTACCCCGACCCGCTGCTGGTCCACGTGTTGGATGCCTCGGTGTATGTCGAGGACATTCCTCGTGCGTCCGCTTTTGCAAGTGCCCATCGAAATTTGAAGGGCGACGATTTGGCTTATGCTATTGAACGAGCCGAATTGGAATATGATGAATCGGTGATTGCGCTCATTCCGTTCCCGGATGTTCTCCGTAAAATGTCGAAGTATGCCACTTGGACAAAACAGCTTGGCGAAGCCGTCGATATGCAAAAGGCCGATGTGATGGATGCCGTGCAGAGGATGCGTCGAGTTGCCCACAAGAATGGCTATTTGAACAGTGATGACAAGGTCGCTGTGACGGTTGATGAGAATGTGGCGATCCAGCCGGTCCGCGAAGAATACGTTTATGTTCCCGAATACGATCCGCGTGTCGTCTATTATGTTGTCTCTGATGGCAATGTTCGGATTCGTTACGTGAATGGCGTTTGGACTGGTTCTAGTCTGATTTATTGGGGATGGGACCCGTTCTATTACGATTGGGTACATCGTCGTCCGCATTACCGCCATCCGCATCGCTATGCGCCGCCTCCGCGTCATCACGTAAGGCCTAGACCTGCACCGGGACCGCATTATGGCAATCCCCCTCCGCGTGGGCGAATGAATAATCCGCCTCCGCCACCATCTAATGGTTTGAGAAAGTCGGCGACATCCGATAGGCGTCCGTCTGCACCGCCTCCGCCGTCGAATTATAAGCGTCCAGCTCCGCCACCGCCTCCGCAGGCATCGAGTTCTGATGATGATAATCGTGATTCTCGCAGGGCTGAACGTCGCTCGGGACCGCATAACCCGCCGCCACCACCTCGTCGTGGTGAAGGCCGAAGAAGATAGGTGAGCTGCGGGTTCGCCGCAGTTCTAAGTTCTATGCACGACACTGCAAATCGGGCATTCTTCGTCTTTGTGCCCACGGGCTTTGCAGTAGGTACGTCCAAAATAAATGATTTGCAAATGACGCTTTTCCCATTCTTCCTTGGGAAAAGCTTTTTTTAAATCCGCTTCCGTCTTTTCGACGCTCGAACCGTCGCTTAAGCCCCAGCGTTCCGCAAGGCGATGAATGTGCGTATCGACGGGGAAGGCCGGAATCTTGAAGATGTGAATCATGATGACGCTCGCCGTCTTGTGGCCAACGCCAGGCAGGCTTTCGAGTTCTTCGAACGTGTGCGGGACTTCGCCGTTGAATTTTTCGACGAGTGCCTGCGAAAGCTTGTAGATGTTCACGCTCTTGGTGTTAAAGAATCCGCAGGGCTTGATGATTTCAGCAATGCGGTCAACGCCGAGCTTGAGCATTTTTTGAGGCGTGTCGGCAAGCTTGAAAAGGACTGCGGTCACCTGGTTCACGCGGATGTCGGTGCATTGGGCGCTCAGCACGACCGCGACAAGCATCGTGAAGGGGTTCGTGTAATTTAACGGAATGGGCGGATCCGGAAAGAGTTCGTCCAGCTTATCGCCAATGAATTTAATCTTGTCCGTTTTTCGCACGGTTCCCCCGCGTTGCGCGTCTAAACGCTATCTCGCGTGAAGTCCTGCTGCATATTGAAGCTCGGCATATCGTCGTGCGGGTGGCCGACTTGAACAGCTGGGACGCCGGCATACGTCGTATGGGCCGGAACGTCGCAAAGCACTACAGCACCAGCGCCAATCTTAGCGCCATCGCCAATGTGGATGTTGCCGAGCAGCTGGGCATGTGCACCGAGCATCACGCCGTTTCCGATTTTCGGGTGACGGTCGCCAATTTCGTTACCGGTACCACCCAAGGTCACGCCGTGCAAAAAGCTCACGTTGTTCCCGACGGTAGCGGTTTCGCCAATGACGATGTTCGTCGCATGGTCGATCAAAAGCCCGTAGCCGATTTTTGCGGCCGGGTGGATGTCCATGCCGAACTTGCGGCTAATAATACTCTGGAGCATTTTGGCAGGGAAGTGGCGTCCTTCTTCGTAAAGAATGTGGGCGACGCGGTAGGCTTGCAGGCCTTGGAATCCCTTGAAGAACAGGAGCGGTTCGAGCGGGCCCGTGCAGGCAGCATCGCGGAGCACGGTCGCCTTGATGTCCTTGGCGGCACATTGCAGAAGGTCTGGATATTTCTTGTAGATGTCACTGAACATCTTTTCCAGTTCCGTACGGTCAATGACTTCACCTGCGAGTTGACAAGCGAGGGTCACGCAGAGCATATCCGCAAAATTCTTGCGGTTAAGGACTTGCTCTTCGAGCATCAACTTAGAAAGCGGCTCGGTCTTGACGAGCTCGGCGGCTTCCTTGCGGAGTAACTGTTCCATTTCTTCTGGTGTCATGATGACGCCAAATATAGAAAATATGGAGTCGCGACGCAGTTCCGTACGCAGTCCTATTTGCTTTTCTTATAGCTCTAGCAACGCTTTGGCGGGGATCCAGAACCAGTCGGGCCTAAATTCCAGTTCGTAACAGGCTTCGTAAACGGCCTTGGCCAAAATGTAAGGCTTCGTCTCGTTTTCGATATCCGCTACCGAAATTCCTGAAACCTTGGAGTAGCCCGTTATAAAGTTGTGCTGTGCTTCGGACGGATCCGTCTTGGAAACGGCACCGGCATAGGCAAAACTGCGCAACATTCCGGCTACGTCGACCGCGGGGGAGCGCCGCATGCGTCGGTAATCCAGGCTGCGGGTCGGTTCGCCTTCGAAGTCGATAATCTCGAAATGCTTGGTCCCGTTCGCGCTTTGCGTAATCAGCACTTGGCCTAAATGGTAGTCCCCGTGAATGCGTTGCTTTCTAAAAGCCCTTCGGACTTGAGTCTCGCGGATCAGGTCGCCATAGCGCGTGCGCAGTTCAGACAGCTTTTCGCGGATGCGCGGGGCGTATTCGGTATCCGTCGTCGTTTCGAGCAGTTGTTCAAGCTTGCTGAAGGGCGGCTCGACGTCCATGTAATAAGGACCGTCAAGAATCTTGAGGCTCTCGTGCATTTGGGCGGTGGACATTCCCAGTTGAAAGGCGTCGTCGCTATTCATGTTTTGGCTGAACTCGCTCCAGGCATCCTTGGCGTCGGCAAAATGTTCTTCGAGAATTCCCCAGGTGTAAATTTCTCCGGCTTTGGATTTGTAGCTGCAAGTGGCGTAAAGCTTAGGGACTCGGCTGCTATTCGCCCGGCACAGGGCTTCGAGAGTTTCTGCTTCGGGATGGAGCCCCGGTTGAAGCCTGCGGTAAAGTTTGAAAAAGAATTTTCCTGGTAAGTAAAAAGCGGAATTGCTCTGTTCCTTTGAAATGGGCCTGATGTTTGCGAGGTTCGACCTGGGGAAAGACGAAATTAGCTTGAATGAAAAGTAGCCCTTGCTGCCCGAAAAGATAGACTGTTGCGCTCCGTCAAGGAACGCGTCTTCTAGCATTTTCCCGACGGCGTTTTCGTTATCGATAAAGGCGTAGATATCGTTTTCGCCATCGCAAAATGAAACCTTGACCAGCCGGACTCTAGTCCCGCCGACTTCTGCCGAATCCAACGTGTCTATGCAGGAAAGATCCCTATTTTTCCCCATGAACCAGCGTTGTTTGCTGAAATATTTGATAAGGTTCATAATGAATCAACCCAGAAAAATCCCTTCTACAATTATATATATAATTCTTGATTAGAAAGTAATTTTTTTATAACAATCTCTTTCAATAAAAAATTATATAATAAATATTGCTAGGAGATGGTAGGGTGGATTCTCCTTGGAAAAAACAGAAAGTGTCTTCGATTTGGATTAGGAGAGGGCACTTTCTTTTTTTGTTTCCGCTTTTTATTTTCCCGGATTTGCGAGTGGGGCAAAATATCCTTGCATGCGCAAGGCTGCTAGAACTTTAAGCTGTTGCGGAATGGGTTCGTTTAAAATTCCTTCAATGACAAACGGCGGTATCTGCTTGATCGGCTTGAATGCTTCTGGAACGTCGCTGTAATCGCAGAGCTGCCATGCGGCAAGCAGTTTTTCGATGAACTCTCTCCATGGGAAGTTGTCGGTCGTGCGCATGGTAAACCGTGCCGGCTTGAGGTTGTCTCTTGCGTCGAGCAAAAGGCTCCCGTCTTTGTAACAGGCGATTACAGCCGCTTTGCGGCTTGCGTTGTTCGTTGCTTTTTGCGGAGGAATTTCCAGAATGAGTTGCAAGTTTTTTCCGTTTATGCGGATGCGAGTTCGCGCTGGAGGATCGTGTACTCGTATTCCGAAATAGAGGTTATCTTGATAATCAATTCGCGAGTCAGGCCTGCTTTGATCAGAGCTTTTGCGTAGTCGATTTTGTTCGTTGTAGCCATATGCACCTTCTTTTTTATTTGGAGTAATAAAAAAGTAATAAAATTTACGGTATTTGTTAGTCCAAAAATCGGAGCAATTATAGAATTTTTCCGAAAAATGTGACCTGTAACACTATGGTAGTCAACGAATTAACGTTATGTCGGCCGTCAAAATGCTCTTTGAGCGCCCTGGGGCTTCGCGTGACCTACATCAAATCCGGGGGGACTATGCCGTCAAGAACGGGGAACGTTTTCCGGTATTCTTTTTCGGCGTGGAGGTCTAGTTCGGCCGTGAGGACTTCTTCTTGATTCGCTTTTCCTTCGGCAATGATATCTCCGTTGGGCGAAATGATGAGCGATGTTCCGGCGAGCGGGTGCGGGTGATTGGGGGCCGTGGTGACGCCATTGACAGCGGCGATGTAGACCTGGTTTTCGATGGCGCGGGCCTTGAGGAGTGTTTCCCAGTGGGCTTTTCGTTTGGCGGGCCACGCCGCCTGGATCGTGATGAGGTTTGCTCCTTGCTTGGTCGCTTCGCGGAACAGTTCGGGGAAGCGCAGGTCGTAACAGATGAACGAGGCGACTTTCCATTCCTTTATTCTAAACAAATTAATATCCTTCCCGGGAGAAAATGCTTCGCGTTCCGGGAAGAATAAATTCATTTTGTCGTAGCCTGCAAATTCCTTTGTTGCGCCGGGAGTGTAGATACTCACGTGGTTGAAAAATCCGTCGGGAGCGTGTGTGATGCCTGCTCCCATGATCGTGCAGTTGGTGGTGCAAGCCAATTCAGAAATCATGCGGGCGGTTTCGCCGGACTCGCTCGTGCTAAAGTCTTCGGCAGATTCGGCTAGGCTTTGGGGGAGGTAACCCGTGGCAAACATTTCGGGTAAAAGGACTAGGCTCCCTTCGTCGGGGTGGGCTTCGAGAATCATTTTCTTTGCCTGGGCCAGGTTTTCGGACTTGATTCCCTTTTTGCTGTCGAATTGGACTAAATAAACTTTAAGCATGCGTATAATATAACTGATGTTTGAGGATTGAAAATATTTTCCCACGTAAATTATCTATTTTGAGAGTATGAAGTTTCGCCTATTTTTCTGTTTTGTTCTGTTTCTTGTCGTAGGGGTTCTTGCTGCATCTCCGACGACGATTATCGGTGTGGTCCTTGAAGCGGAATCCGATTTGCCGGTCAAGGACGTTCAGGTTTCTTATAAGTCCGGCAAGCGCATTGGCGAGACGGACTCCCGTGGTCGTTTTGAGCTGACGGTGGATTCCAAGAATGCAACGATTGTGTTCAAGAAAGAGGGCTTTGACAGTGTCTATGTGGAGCTGCAAGATTATGCGGACTTGATGGACATGGTGGTGACGCTCAGCACGAACGTCACGAATCTCGGGGCGAGTACGATTGTGGGCGATGGCGAACCGATCAAGTGGGAAGTCGAACGTACGGTTCACCTGGAAAAACTTGAAGATGCCGCGGGCATGCGTTTTGACTTGACGGAACACTTGAGCCAGATGCCTGGTATTTCGGGACAGAAAGATTTTAGCAGCGCTCTTTATTATGACGGTTCCCGTGCAAGCGATGTCGCTTACCATTTAGGCCGCCTCCGCATTCCGAACATGCGCCACCTCGACGTGGGTTTTCCGGGCAACTTGTCGATTGTGAACCCGCATACGTTGAGCGGTATCGAAGTCCATGACCATTACGGTCAGGGCCCGCTGGGGCAGGGACTTGCAACGTCCATCCAGTACATTCCGGAACAGACGAGTGGCGAATGGGGTTTGAGAGGTACTGCCGGACTGACGCTCCAAGAAGTCGTGTTCGACGCTCCGTTCTTTATTTGGGACAGCTTCCGCTTTGCCTTTAGACGTCTCGATGACGACGTACTCAAGAACTTGGGTGAAAAGTTCTTTACGGAATTCCGCAAGCGCGATGCAGAAACTTCGAACAATGAAAAGGTGAAGACGGCAGATCCGTTTGACTTGTCTGCGTTTGACGTCTATGCGCAGTTGAACGGTTCCGATTCGCTTGGCAACGCCACGTGGGCTTTGCGCGCCTTGTACAGTTCCGATGAATACAGAGTAAGCCAGGATACTTCGACGACTTATAGCAGCGTGAACTCCGTGGATATTATCCAGGGAAGTCAAAAGTACTTGGTGCTCGGAGCCGAATATGCTTCGAAGTTCGGGACGAGTTTCCATGCCGGACTTGTGCGTGAAAGTTTGAGCGATACACTCCGCGATACGACGGGCTTCCGCTCGGGTAAGTTCACGGATCCGGTGGCAAAGACCTTTATTGACGGTTATGAACAGACGCACACGACGCTCAGCCTCGGTGCCGACAAGAGTTTTAATGCGGATATTTTCGGGGCGGACCTGCGTGGCGCAGTCCTATACGAACAGCATTTTGTTGAACGCAAGTTCCCGGTTCCCGGTATGCTGGAAAGCAGCAAGTACAAGACGGGCGTTGTATCGGGTGCTGCAACATTGGATTGGAAAAACGACTTCTCCGAAGAAATGTTCTCGGTGGGTGCAGTCGCAGATGCTATGGACCACAAGGCTTTGCCTACGGTCTCGTTCGATATGGACCGTAATTTGTCCAAGGTCGATACTGCTTACTGGAGACTCTTTACGAATGCCGCTTACCGCGCCGACTGGAAGCCGTACTTTGATAACGGTGACTTGACGGGCCGTTTGGAATCGGGCGCTTCGCTCAAGTTGGGTGTGGGTTACCGTTCCAAGTACTTCATGGCGCAGGTGGCTGGCTTTGGCCGCTTCTACTTTGATCCGCTGCTCCCGTTGCCGAAGGCTTTTGCGCATTACAATGACATCACTCCGGTGAATAACGCTTGGGTGTCCGGCGCTTCGGGCTCGTTGGAATGGAAGACTTCGCACCACTTCTCGATGGCGATGAACGCAAGTTCCGTTTACGGTGAATACGAACTGGATGGCGGAAAGTCTTTGCCGTGGGAAGCAAACTCCCGTCTGGACATCGTGTCGCACTTTAGATATTATCCGCGAAAGGACTCTATCGTATCTGTTATCTTGACGCACCATGCTGCTTGGCACAGACCGCTTTATTACTATGCCATCAAGCCGTCTTCGAACGGTTCTAGCGGCACGCGTGAACTCAAGGATTACCACGAATTTACGGACTTGTACAGGACGGACGTTCGTGTGAATCTGGATTTGACGAAGTCGAAGTTCTTCTTTAAGCATGCCAGGTTCTATCTTGAATTGGACAACATCTTCTCGAAGCTGGATGTTGCTGCTCTCAAGTTCCTCGGTTCCGAAAATGCTCGTGAACGTTCTTGGGTAGCCCGCGATAAGGACAAGAACTCCGCCAATGGTTATGACTTGGTGCCGTTTATTGCGAAGGGCATGGGACTCTGGTTCCAGTTCGGCGTTGAAGTGCAGCTCGGAATTTAGGGGCTGTGAGGTATGAGGTCGTGCCTATGGCACTTTGAGCTATGGGTGGGAATCTTATGAATGTCATCCTAGAGGTCGTAAGACCGATAGGATCCAGTGGCTTATATGAAATTCCTTTTAACCATTTTCTTTTTTTCAGTTCTGTCATTTGCGCACGAGACGGATTCCTTGTTCGTTCCGCCGAAGCCCGAAAAGCCTTTGCGTTTTTGCACGTCAGCTAAAAAGTGGATCGACTATGCGACGCACGATTCTAACTTGGTCGAAATCACGTACATGCGCGGGGTCCGTATGGATCTGCGCTATGCGACGTTTAACAATGTGACCGGTCATGACATGTATTGCGGCATCCAGAGAGCGTTTGTTCACAAGGATGCCTTGCCAAAGCTGAGGCGTGCGCTTTCGATTATCGCCAAGGAACTGCCGGGCTATTCGCTTGTGATTTTTGATGCGGCGCGTCCTTTGTACGCACAGTCTGTTCTCAAGAGTTCGGTCATCGGGACGCCTTACAGCCATTTCGTTTCGTCCGGGAAGACGGGCGGGCTCCACAATTACGGCTTGGCGCTGGATTTGGGCCTTGTCGATAGTGCGGGCGTGATGGTGGACATGGGTGCCGACTTTGATTCGTTTGAACGTTGTGCGGGCGCTGTGGGCGAGGCCGAGGCTTTGCAGAGTGGGCGCTTGACGCAAACGCAAGTCGATAACCGCAACTTGCTCCGCAGTATCATGAAGCGTGCCGGCTGGGTGATGCTTCCTAGCGAATGGTGGCATTTTAATGCGTTTACGCGCGCTTATACTAAGGAAAACTATCCGCTGTTCCCGATATGATGTGCCTACGGCAAGACCTTTATGCTGGCACGCTTGAGTCTATCGTTGAGCGCCATGCCGACGCCCGTATTCGGAATCGGATCGACGAGAATCAAATCGTACTTGGGGTCGTCAAGGTCGTGCATGAAGGCGTAAAGCTTTGATGTCGCTTCGACCATGTTGCCTGATTCAGACAAATTTACAGTAGCGGGAATCGGACCTTGCTGTGTGCCGAAGGCGATGCGTACGGTATGCTCGGGGAGCGTGTAGCCGGCTGGAACTTCGCCGTAGTAAAGCGGAACCTGCGGGCGGTAATGCGTATCGCACTGGCCAGGGGCAAGCATCGGCTGGCCCGGCTTGGATGTCGATTCCTTGATTTTTACGTCACCGAGAATGGCCTTGAACATTTCGGGCGTGATGGCGCCTGGACGCATGACGGTCGGTTCGCCGACAAGGGAAATAATCGAACTTTCGACACCGACGGAACAGGGGCCGCCATCGACAATGCCTGTGATGCGGTCGGCGAGCTGTGCGGCGACGTGTTCAGCTGTCGTGGGGCTCACGTGCTTAAAGAGGTTCGCGCTCGGGGCGGCAAGCGGGAGTCCAGATTCCTTGATGATTGCCTGCGCGACCGGATGGCTCGGGAAGCGGATGGCAACAGAGGGGAGGGCGCTTGTGCAAAGGTCGGGAATGCAATCCTTTTTGGGGAGGATGATGGTCATCGGGCCCGGCCAATAAGCTTCGGCGAGTCTGTAGGCGCTGTCGGGAATATCTTTCGCGATGTCGGTCAGCTGGGCAATGTCTGCAATGTGGACAATCAGCGGATCGAACGTGGGGCGTTCCTTGGCGGCGAAAATTTTAGCGAGAGCTTTGGGTTCGAATGCGTTTCCGGCGAGGCCGTAAACGGTTTCTGTCGGGATGGCGACGACCTCTCCGTCTTTAAGGAGGCGGGCGGCTTCGCTGACACTTGTCCAAGGAGGAAATTTCATGTTGTGCTACCTACGCCACTAAAGATAGAAAAAGGAGATTCCCGGTCGGTGCCGGGAATGACGAATTGGGTGGCGGCTGCATAAAAAAACATCTCAGCACTGAAACTGAGATGTTGAAAGTGTATTGGCTTTTTATCGTTATTTAAGCTTCGGTCGAGGCGGCCGGGGCTTCGTCCTTCTTTTCGTCCTTGCGGCCGTAAGCGAACACCTGGTCGCAAGCCGTGTTGAAGCGCTTCCAGATCTTTTCGGAGTGTTCGCGAGGAACGGCACCGACTTCCTTCCAGAGGCGGCGGAAATGCTTGACCTTGTTCATCGAGGCTACCACCGTCTGTTCGTTCAAGTCCGTGAGCAAGTCTTCGGCCTGTTCGCAGAGGAGAATCTTCTTCTGGAGGTTGTTCTGACGAGCCTGTTCCTGAATGTCGAGCTGGTCGCGGCGGCGAGTGAAGAAGTCGTCGCAGGCGTCGCGGAATGCCTTCTGGAGTTCAGCATCGTCGTTACCGCAAGAACCGAGCGTGCCCCATTCCTTCTGGATTTCGCGAACGGCGTCGGCGAGCTGGTTGGAACCAGCGCTTTCGGCGAACTGACGAACCTTTTCGATGGAGTCCAGCTTCTTTTTCTTGATGTCGGCGATCTTTTCCTGAAGTTCCGGATCGGTTTCGGCCATCTTGGCAACAATCTTGTTGACGATAGCGCTGAAACGGTCGTTGATGGATTCGACGGCGTCCTTCGGGACCATGCCGATCGTCTTCCATTCGGCGTCGATGGCCTTGTAAGCTTCGATGACTTCCGGAGTAATGTTGCTCAGGTCAAGAGCTTCGAGCTTTTCGCAGAGGGCCTGCTTCTGTTCGAGGTTCTTTTGCTTGGCGGCGTCCATCTCTTCGAAGTGGCTACGCTTCTTTTCGAAGAAGGAATCGCAAGCGGTGCGGAAGCGAGTCCAGATTTCGTCGGACTTGCTCTTCGGAACCGGACCGGTGGCCTTCCAGGCATCCTGCAACTGCTTGAGCTTGGTGGAGGTAGCGTTCCAATCGGTCGAATCCTTGATGGCTTCGGCTTCGATGCAGAGAGCAACCTTCTTTTCGTAGTTGGCTTCGCGACTTTCGTCTTCGTGCTTTACATTTTCCTTGTGCTGGGCGTAGAAGGCGTTCACGGCGTCCTTGAAGCGCTTGTTCAGAGCTGCAAAGTTTTCCTTTGGCACCATACCGATGTTCTTCCAGTTTTCCTGGATTTCCTGTACGGCCTTGAACTTGTCCTTCCAGAAAATTTCTGCGTTGGCGACGAGTTCTTCGACCTTCTGGCAAAGGGCTTCCTTGTCAGTGAGGTTCTTCAAACGTTCGGCGTTGAGTTCTTCGATAAACGGAGCGCAGTTTTCCTTGACCTTGTCGACAAGTGCCTGGAAACGGTCTCTGTAGTCTTGGAACTTGGCTGCAGAAATCGGGCCGATTTCGCGCCACTTGCCGCAGAGTTCGCGGAACTTGGCCAAAACTTCCTGGCTCGGAGTTTCCTTCGAGAGGGCGGTCATTTCGTCAATGATCGTATCGCGGTCTTTTTCGTTGTGCCAGTTTTCCCACTGCTGCATTTCCTGGAAGCGGGAGGTGGCAATCTTAT
>Ga0310690_10011112_pt1 | contig 11137 bp, 7 predicted proteins | sample AusTroGonzalo_MG_2_FD_207661 | JGI IMG/M metagenome (GOLD analysis project Ga0310690, IMG submission 207661) | Bovine rumen microbial communities from tropical cattle in Woodstock, Queensland, Australia - Gonzalo_04 (v2) (version 2) | ecosystem: Host-associated > Mammals > Digestive system >...
CCTTTACCCCAAGTCGCTCCTTGACTTCGGGTGAAAGACCAGAAATCATCCTTTCGGCGGCGATCTTGCCGCGCAGGATCGCACGCGTGACGTGCCTCAGACGCAACATGAATATGTCGTGCAGGTCGGGTTGCAGCAGGATGTCTGGCGGGGCGTAGCGTATGATGCGGTCGGTCCAGTTGTTCTCGACGATGCGGCACGTCTGCGTGAAGATCGTCCAGAGCGAAGGCATCTTGTCGGGCGGCTGCTGCCGGTCGAGCTTTTGGCCGAGGTTCACGTCGACCGCTATCACGAAGTCCGCGCCCATGTCGCGGCATGCGTTTATCGGGAGAGGATTGTTGAGGCCGCCATCCGCGATCCACCGCCCGTCGCGGGGGACGGGATTGAACAGCCCGGGAATGGCGAGCGAGGCGAAAGTCCCATCAACCAGGTCGCCGGATCGAATGTCCACCTCCTGGCCGTTCATCATGTCGATGGCGACGGCAGTGAACGGAATCTTGAGATCCTCGAAGCGGACGTCACCGAAAATGCGGCGCAGCTGTTTCTTGATGTTGCGGCCGGTGATTATTCCAGATCGTGGCCAGTTTATCTCGAAGAAGAGGCGGAAGACGCGCCACCAGTTCACGTGGCGGAAGAAATCCTCCGCCTCGTCAAGCTTGTCCGCGGCCAGGGCGGCCCCTATGACGGACCCGGAACTGGACCCTGCGACGCATGCGATGTCGATCCCGTGCTTCCGCAACGTGCGGATGACGCCGAAATGCGCCATCCCTCGCACGCCGCCGGAACCTAGCGCGAGGCCGACCTTCGCCTTGCCTTTAACATGTTCGTCCATGGTGAAAACGGGGACGTAGTATACCATAAAAGGCGCAGGTCGGCGGCGATTTGCTATACTATCCGCCCCGCTTGCGGGGAAGATAGACAGCGAAAGGTTTACTTGAGAAGATGATGACCGACATTAACGTGACGAAGGTGCTGCCGCGCCTGTCGTCGGAACTGAAGATCTCGGCAGGACAGATCGCCGCCGTGGCGAAGCTGTTCGCGGAGGGCAACACGATCCCGTTCATAGCTCGCTACCGCAAGGAGGCCCACGGCAACCTAGACGAGGTGCAGATATCGCAGATACAGGAGCGCCTCACATACTACGGCGAGCTGGAAGAGCGGCGCGCTGTAATCCTGAAGTCGATCGACGAGCAGGGCAAGCTTACTGACGACCTGCGCGCGAAGATCGAGGCGTGCCAGCAGAAGGCCGCCTTGGAGGATCTCTACCAGCCCTACAAGCCGAAGCGCCGCACGCGCGCCATGATCGCCAAGGAGAAGGGGCTTGAGCCATTGGCAGATGCGATCTGGGAGGGCCGTCTTGACGATGCGGCCCTTCAGTCCGCGTCGGACGACGACCTGCAGGGCGCGCGCGACATCATCGCCGAGCGCATAGCCGACATGGCCGAGGTACGCGGGCACGTGCGCCAGGCGTTCGCCACGAAGGCGATGGTGAAGAGCGAGGTCGTTACGCCCAGGCCCGCGGAACCGACCAAGTTCGAGCAGTACTACGACTTCAAGGAACCGATCGCCGACATCCCAAGCCACCGCTTCCTCGCCATCCGGCGCGGACAGAACGAGGGCGTGCTGTGGGTGCGCCTCGAGGTTGACAAGGCGCCGCTCATCGAGGACATCATGGAGATGGTGGATCGCGCGCGCGATTGCAGGGAGAACGCCCATGTCCGCCTTGCTGCCGAAGATGCCTACAAGCGACTGCTCGCGCCGAGCTGCGAGATCGACGTGATGGTGGAGAAGAAGCTTTCAGCAGACCGCGCGGCGGTGGAGGTTTTCGCGGAGAATCTGCGCCACCTGCTGCTCGCCGCGCCGCTGGGCGAGAAGCGCGTGCTCGCCATCGATCCCGGCATCCGCACGGGCTGCAAGGTGGCGATGCTGGACGCCACGGGCAAGTTCCTCGCGAACACGGTGATCTACCCGATGCAGCGCACGGCCGAGGCGCAGACGACCCTCGCCACGCTCGTGCAGAAGTACAAGCCAGAGGCGATCGCCGTAGGCAACGGCACGGCCGGGCGCGAGACCGAGGCGTTCGCGCGCGACGTGCTGAAGCTGATGGGGGCGAAGGACGTGATTGTCGTCTCCGTGAGCGAGTCGGGCGCGAGCGTATATTCCGCCGGCGAGGTGGCGCGCGAGGAGTTTCCCGACCTTGACCTGACCGTGCGCGGCGCGATTTCGATCGGGCGGCGCCTGCAGGATCCGCTCGCCGAGCTGGTGAAGATCGACCCGAAGGCGATCGGCGTGGGCCAGTACCAGCACGACGTGCACCAGCCGCTCCTTGGGGCGAAGCTGGACGAGGTGGTGGTGAGCTGCGTGAACAAGGTGGGCGTGGAGCTTAACACGGCCTCGGCACCGCTCCTCACCCGCGTTTCGGGCATAGGCGAGTCCCTCGCCAAGCGGATAGTTGCGTGGCGCAACGCGAACGGCGCGTTCAGGAGCCGCAGTGACCTGAAGAAGGTGAGCGGCCTCGGGCCGAAGGCGTTCGAGCAGTCCGCCGGCTTCCTGCGCATCCGTGGGGCGGCGAACCCGCTCGACGCGTCGGCGGTCCATCCGGAGCGCTACGCGCTCGTCGAGACGATGGCGTCCGACCTGGGCGTGGAAGTGTCGGCGCTCGTCGGCAACGCCTCGCTCGCCGACAGGATCGACGTGCGCAGGTACATCACCAACGACGTCGGCGAGCCTACGCTGAAGGACATCGTCTCCGAGCTGAAGAAGCCCGGACGCGACCCGCGCGCCGTCTTCGAGAAGCCGGCCTTCCGCGACGACGTGACGACGATCGATGACGTCCACGAGGGCATGACGCTCGAGGGCGTGGTCACGAACGTGACCGCGTTCGGCGCGTTCGTGGACATCGGCATCCACCAGGATGGTCTAGTGCACGTCTCCGAGCTGGCCGACCGCTTCATCCGCGACCCGGCGGAGGTGGTTAAGGCGGGCGACCGCATCAAGGTGCGCGTGATCGGCGTCGACAAGGCGCGCAACCGAGTGAGCCTGAGCGCCCGCAGCTCGTCCGCGCCGCGCAGGCCGGGCGGCGGCGGTTCTGGCGGCGGGGGACGTACTGACCGGCGCGGCGACAGCCGTCCGCACCGCTCGCCAGGCGGCTTTACCTGCAATCCGTTCGCCAACCTGTAATCTTGCGGCACTAACGAAGGATATCCTACCGATGAAAGCGCAATCCAGTCTAGTTTTCGCGGCAACGATCGCTTCGGCGACATGCCTGGCGTCCGACGTCGGCTCGCCGGCGGCGCGCATGGACCGTTCCCGGCTCCTGATCGGCGCATACTGCCTCCAGCAGAACGCCAAGACGGATGCGCACGTGAAGGCCATACGCGACTGCGGCGTCGACTTCATCGTGGGCGGCATCCCGGCCAGCGATCGGGCCACGCTCGACCTCTTCGCCAAGCATGGCGTTGGCGCGATAGTGGGTGGGGTCGCTCCAGGATGGTGGGGCGGCAACGGAGAGCGCGCCGGAAAGATGCGCGAGGTGAATCCGCCCGCGAAGTACGCGGCTGGCGCCGCGGCGTTCAAGGACCATCCCGCGATCTGGGCGATCGACATCGGCGACGAGCCGTCCGCCCTCGACTTCCCGTACTACGGCGACGTTGTGCGGCAGCTGCGCAAGGCCATTCCCGGCATGCCGCTCTACCTGAACCTCTACCCGAACTACGCGAGCGTTTCGCAGAACACCGGCGCGCAGACGATAAACCAGCTGGGGACTCCTACCTACACAGAGCATGTGGAGGCGTACTGCCGCGACGTGCCGCTGGACTACGTCTCGTACGACTTCTATCCCTACATGAAGGCCAAGGAAGGCACCGACCGCTTCCTTTCGAAGATGTACGACAACTTCATCGTCGTGGCGGACGCGTGCCGGCGGACCGGCCGCTCCTTCTGGTACATTCCGCAGGTGAACTCCCGTGACGGGCTTCCGCCCACGAGCGAGAACCGCCTGCGCTTCCAGGCCAACGCGGCGCTGAGCTTTGGCGCGGAGGCGATCACGTGGGCGTGCTGGTGCAAGGGCTGGTGGACCAACAACGTGATCGATGCGGCGGGGCGCCAGACGGAGCAGTACGGGAAGCTGAAGCGCGTGAACAAGGAGCTGAAGAGCCTAGGACCGCAGTACATGCGATTCCGCAACGTCGCTACGCGCTTCGTGGGCTTTCCGGCAGAGTCGCCGCAGAACCCGAAGGAGCGGTTCGCGCGCGTGGACAGCCTGGACTTCGGTCCGTTCAAGGGATTGCGCGCGGCGAACGGGCAGCGGCTACTTGCCGGCGAAATGGTGCCCCGCGACGCGAAGTGCGGTGCGCGGGCGGTCTTCGTGGCGGCTGCTGACGACGCGCGCGACGAGAATCCTGCCACGTTTGACGTCGTGTTCGGCGCGAAGGGCGCGAAGGCGTTCGGCGGCGGCGGCGAAGTTCCGGTAAGGGCGCTTCCCGACGGTTCCTGCGTCGTGTCCATCTCTTCCTGCGGCGGCATCCTGCTCGTGGGCGGCGAGCACAAGTGACTTGTCGCGCAGATTTGCCTTTTGCGGCAAGGAAATGATATACTATACGCTCAATTTTCGCGAGGTATAGTATGTCTGAAGAAGGAAATGGAGTGGCGAGCCACCCCGAGATAGAAGAAGACTCCTGCAAGGGATGCGGGCGCTGCGTGGCGGCCTGCCCCCGCAAGTGCCTGGAACTCAAGTCTACGCTCAACAAGATGGGCATCAAGCCTGTCGGCTATGTCGGCGAGGGCTGTATCGGGTGCGGCATCTGCTTCTACAACTGCCCGGAACCGTATGCCCTGCGGGTGGTGAAGGGTGAAGGGTGAGAGGTGAAAGATGACTAAATTTGTGAAGAGCAACGAGGCCGTTGTGATGGGTGCCCTGTACGCGGGGTGCGACCTCTACTTCGGCTATCCGATCACCCCGGCTAGCGAGATCGCGCACGGGGCGGCGAAGTGGTTCCCGATGCTCGGGCGCACGTTCGTCCAGGCGGAGTGCGAGACCGCCTCCGTCAACATGATGTTCGGCGCCGCCGGCGCTGGCAAGCTGTGCATGACGGCCACCTCCGGCCCTGGCTTCTCACTCATGCAGGAGGGCATCTCCTACCTCGCGGGCGCAGAGCTGCCTGCCGTGATCGTGGACATCAATCGAGCAGGCCCCGGCCTCGGCAACGTCTACCCTGAGCAGAGCGACTACACGCCGGCCGTGAAGGGCGGCGGGCACGGCAACTACCAGACCTTCACGCTTGCCCCCGCGAGCGCGCAGGAGATGTGCGACCTCACCATCAAGGCCTTCCAGATGGCCGCCAAGTGGCGCACGCCCGCGATCGTGTTCGCCGACGGCCTGCAGGGCCAGATGATGGAGAACGTCACGCTGCCGGACGAGGAGCTGCCGCGTCCTGACTTCTCCGACTGGGCCGCGCAGGGCGAGCCGAAGACGCGCCAGAACCTCATCAAGTCCATCTTCCTGGATGCCGCCGCGCAGGAGGTTTTCAACGACCACCTCCAGCGTAAGTACGAGGACATGGCCGCCGACGCGATGGCGGAGACGTACCTCGCGGCCGACGCCGACCTCCTGATCGTGGCCTTCGGTATCGCGAGCCGCATCGCGCGCACAACGGCCGAGACCCTGCGCCGCAAGGGACTGAAGGCGGGCGTGTTCCGTCCGATCACCCTCAACCCGTTCCCGCGCGAACAGCTTGCCGCCGCCGCGAAGGGGCGCAAGATCATGACGATCGAGCTGGACGCCGGGCAGTTTGCGGACGACGTTCGCCTCAACCTCGCGAAGAGCGGGCTCGGTTCCGAGGCCGCCTCCGTGATGATGATCCACCGCATGGGCGGACAGGTCGTGACGGTCGACGACGCGGTGAAGGCCGGCAAGATGATTTTGGGGAAGTGAGATGAAGACGATCGAGCAAAAAGGAATGTACCGGAAGTTCCCGCGAAGCGGGAAGGACACGCGCGTGACGCACTACTGCGCCGGGTGCGGGCACGGGATCGTGAACAAGCTCGTGGCCGAGTGCTGCGCCGAGATGGGCCTGCAGGACAGGACGGTATTCGTCGACCCCGTCGGCTGCGGCGTGTTCACCTACTACTACTGGGACGCCGCGCACATTTCCGCTGCCCACGGACGCGCCTCGGCCGTAGCCACGGGCGTGTGCCGCGCGCGCCCCGACGCCGTAACGGTCGCCTACCAGGGCGACGGCGACCTCGGCGCGATCGGCTTCAACAACGCCTTCCAGGCCGCCTCGCGCGGCGAGAAGTTCGGCTGCATCTTCATCAACAACTCCCTCTACGGCATGACCGGCGGCCAGATGGCCCCCACTACGCTGGAGGGCGAGAAGACCACCACCACGCCGTTCGGGCGCGACCCGGCGCTCACTGGCCACCCGCTCCACGTGTGCGAGGTGTTCAGCCAGCTCCAGGCGCCAGTGTACGTGGCGCGCGTCTCGGTGGCGGACACGAAGCGCATCATGCAGTGCAAGCAGGCCATCAAGCGCCTGTTCGAGATCCAGCGCGACCGCAAGGGCTACGCGCTCCTCGAGATCCTTGCGCCATGCCCCACCAACTTCGGCATGAACCCGCTCAAGGCCGCAGAGTTCTGCATGAACGAGATGGAGGCCGAGTTCCCGCTCGGTACCTTCCGCGACTTGGAAAAGGACGTCCTCGCTGATGCACCAAGCACCAAGCACCAGGCACCAAGCACCACCCTCGCCGTCAAGCCAGTTCCCCAGTTTTCCTCCTGCGCGGAGCTCTTCGGCGTGCCCGACGGCGTCGACGCGCCGCCGGCCGTGGATGATCCGTCCGTGCCTGAGCGCAGGTTCAAGTTCGCAGGCTACGGCGGGCAGGGCATCCTCTCGCTCGGCATTTGCGTGGCGGAGGCCGCGCGCCTCCAGAAGCGCCACACGCTGTGGTTCCCGTCGTACGGGCCTGAGCAGCGCGGCGGGTCGGCGTCCTGCTCGGTGGTGGTGAGCGGCATGCCGATCGGTTCGCCGACGGTGGAGCATCCCGACGTGCTCGTGTGCATGAACCAGCCGTCGTACGAGCGGTTCGTGGACGACGTCAAGAGGGGCGGCATCGTGATCGTGGACTCCACAGTGCCGATCACCAAGCACCCGCCCGAGGGAGTCAAGCTCTACCAGGTGCCCGCGATCAAGATGGCCGAGGACTTCGGCGTGCCGAAGGCGGCCAACACGATGATGCTCGCCGCGCTCCGCGCATTCAAGGCTACGGGCCTCGACGACGAGCATCTCGAGACCGCGCTCTGCGCGTCCTTCAAGAAGAAGCCGCAGCTCGTCGAGAAGAACCGCGACCTTCTCCACCGCGCCGAGGCGGCGTTGGCGGGTTCCGGCCGCTAGCCCGCGACTTTCGCGTTTCGACTTGGCGATTGACGCTGAACATTGGAAAACAGGTCTGACCTGTTTTCCAATGTTTGAATGAGTGGAAATTACTCTGGGCAATGTTCTCGCATTCCGTAAACTTTGACCCTCCCATCAATGCCGCGTGGGGCAGATATGGTATACTATTGCCCAATTTCGAGGACAATAGATGTTTCCGCTTCTGAAGTATTCGAAGGATGAAGTAGAGGCCTACATCGCGCAGGCTACGCCCGAGATGGTGAAGGACACGCTCGGGCGCGGCAGGCTGGGCTTCTTTGACCTCCTCAACCTCATATCGCCGGCGGCGTACCAGTTCATGGACGCGATGCGCGAGCGGGCGAGGAAGGCACGCCGCCGCTACTACGGCAAGACGGTGAGCGTGTATGCGCCGCTCTACATCGGCAACACTTGCATCAACTCCTGCCGCTACTGCGACTTCCGCATCCAGCACACGGGAACCGTGCGCCGCAACCTCTCGCTCGACGAGATACGCCGCGAGGCCGAGGCCATCCGCGCCTCCGGCATCGACTCCCTGCTCGTGGTCGCGGGCGAGGATCCGCGCGTCAACACCGTCGAGCACCTCGCCGAGGTGGGGCAGCTCCTGAAGAAGATGTTCTCCTACCTCGCGCTGGAGGTGGCGCCGCAGACCGAGGACGCGTACCGCGCGCTCTTCGCCGCCGGATACGAGGGACTCACCTGCTTCCAGGAGACGTACGACCAGGAGCGCTACAAGTTCTTCCATCCCGCCGGGCCGAAGAGCAACTACGAGAACCGCCTCTGGACGCAGCTGCGCGCGGGGCGCGCGGGATTCCGCACGCTCGGCGTGGCGTTCCTGCTGGGTCTGGTGCCGTGGCGGACCGAGGCCGCCTCGCTCGCCGCGCATGCGTGGTACCTGATGAAGGAGTGCTGGCAGTCGAAGGTGCAGTTCGCGTTCCCGCGCTTCTGTCCCACGGAGGGCGGCTTCCAGCCCGAGTTCCCGGTGGACGACCGCGACCTCGACCTTATGATGCTCGCCTTCCGCATCGCCTTTCCGGAATGCTGCATGACCGTCTCCACGCGCGAGGCGCCGGCTTTCCGCGACTACATCGTGCAGGTGGCGGCGGACAACATGAGCGCCGGCTCGCGCGTGACGCCCGGCGGATATGCCGTTCTGGCGGACAAGGACGTGGCGCAGTTCACGCTCACCGACGGCCGCGCGCCGGACGACGTCTACGCCGCCATCCGCGCCAACGGCCAGGAAGTGGTGTTCAAGAACTGGGACAACCGCATCTGAGGGGTGCCATGCGGCAGCGCAGCGTACTCCTGCTAGTCTCGCCCGCCTACCCGCCGCGTCTGCAGGGCATAGCCCGCTTCGCGCGCACGCACGGGTGGCACCTCATGATAGAGGACCGTCTCGCGCGCCTTCCGCGCGGCTGGACGGGGGACGGCGCGCTTGTTACGCTGCGCGCGAACGAGGAGACGGTGGAATACGTGCGCCAGCTCCGCCGCCGGCACATTCCGGTGGTCGACCTCACGTTCCAGCGTCCCGACGTGCGCATCCCGCGCGTCACTGGCGACCATGCCGCCGCCGGCCGCGCCGCCGCCGAGCATTTCCTCGGACGCCACTTCCGCCATGCGGCGTGGTACTCCACCATCTGGACGCACGTCCACGCGCTCCGCTACGGCGGGTTCGCGTCCGCCTGGCCGGGCGAGCCTCCGCTAAAGTGGGTGCTGGCGGAGAAGACGACCCCCGAGACTTTTGACGACTGGCGGCTCTTCACGCGACTTCTCGGCCAGGCGCTCAGGCAGGCGCCCAAGCCGCTCGCGGTGCTCACGTACGACGACGCGGACGCCGCCCGCGTCCTTTCCGCGTGTCTCGCGGCGAACATCTCCGTGCCGGAGGAGGTGGCGGTGATGGGTATCGGAGACGACACGGTGGTGTGCGAGAACCAGGCGGTGCCACTTTCGTCGGTGGGGCACGATCTGGAGAGAGCGGCCTACGATGGCGCGGCGCTGCTAGAGCGCCTCATGGACGGCGAACCGCCGCCTGACGAGCCGGTGCTGGTGCCGCCGCGGGGAGTGGTGGCGCGCCAGTCGACGGACGTGATGGCCGTTTCCGACACGACCGTCCGCCGTGCGCTCCTGCACATAAAGGAGCATCTGGCGGACACATTCGGCGCGGCGCAGCTAGCGGACGCGCTCGGCGTTCCGCGCGTGCGGCTGGACCGTCTGTTCGCCGCGCATCTGGGCCATTCCGTGGGCGACGAGATCCTGCGCGAGCGTCTGGCTCGCGCGAAGCTGCTGCTCTCCAACGGCGACGAGCCGATCGCCGCCATCGCGCGCGCTATCGGATTCTGCAACTCCGGCTATCTCGCGGCGGTCTTCAAGCGCGCCTTCGGCTGCACTCCACGCGCGTTCCGGCAACGGCTGCAGGGCTAGGCGCGCGGGAGGATATTTGGTATAATCGGCCCATCGGCTTTTCAAGGAGAATAGACTATGGCAACACAGAATTCAGATAGCACATGGACACTCTCGCAGCTGATTACGGCTGCCGACCGGTTCACGTTCGCGGACGGAAGGGCGGACATAAACGAGACGAGGGCGCTCATCGGCCTCATCCATCCGTTTGCCGAGAAGGATCCGGATCTGGCGGACTTCGAGAAGCTGCTCGTGGCGATCGCCGAGGACGGCATCGTCACGAACGAGGAATCCGCCGAACTGGCGAAGGCCATAGCCAAACTGCGCGAGAAGCTGCGGGCGTCCGATGCGGTCTACGATGCGCGCACGCTGGGACTGCCCAAGATGGGCGTGCTCGGCGTACAGCACATGTTCGCGATGTTCGGCGCGACGATCCTCGTGCCGATCCTCACTGGACTCTCGCCAAGCGCCACCTTGCTGTGGGCTGGCCTGGGCACGCTCCTCTTCCACCTGGTCACGAAGCGGATTGTTCCGGCGTTCCTCGGCTCGTCGTTCGCCTATCTCGCGGGCTACTTCGCGCTTGTGGGCCTTGCGGGCACGGCGGGGTACGAGAACTGCTCGAAGACCGTCATGCTCCAGTACGCCTGCCTCGGCGTAGCCTCGTCGTCGCTCGTCTATTTCGTCGTGGCCGGGTTCGTGAAGGCGTGCGGCGTGAAGACGGTGATGAAATTCTTCCCGCCGGTGGTGACGGGGCCGATCATCATCGGCATCGGTCTCGTCCTCGCGCCGGTGGCCATCAACAGCTGCACGACGAGCTGGCCGGTCGCGATCGTCGCCATCGTCACGGTGATAGTGTTCTCGATCTTCGGGCGCGGCATGTTCAAGATCATTCCGATCCTGATGGGCGTCATCGCATCGTACCTCGCCGCCGTCATCTACGGCAGCTTCGGCTGGTGCGACGCGATCAGCTACAAGGCGGTGGCGGACGCCGCGTGGATAGGCCTTCCGCTGAAGATGGAGAACACGGTGTTCCCGCTCCTGTCAAATCCCGACTGGGGCAAGATCGTGAGCGCGATCGCCATCGTATTCCCGCTCGCGTTCGCCACCATCATGGAGCATGTGGGCGACGTCTCGGCAATCTCCTCCACCGTAAAGCGCAACTTCTTCGAGAACCCCGGCCTGCACCGCACGATGCTCGGCGACGGCCTCGCCACGTGCCTTGCCTCTCTCTTCGGCGCTCCGGCGAACACGACGTACGGCGAGAACACGGGCGTTCTTTCGCTCTCGCGCGTGTACGATCCTCGCGTGATTCGCATCGCCGCCTGCCT
>Ga0310690_10011113_pt1 | contig 11137 bp, 10 predicted proteins | sample AusTroGonzalo_MG_2_FD_207661 | JGI IMG/M metagenome (GOLD analysis project Ga0310690, IMG submission 207661) | Bovine rumen microbial communities from tropical cattle in Woodstock, Queensland, Australia - Gonzalo_04 (v2) (version 2) | ecosystem: Host-associated > Mammals > Digestive system >...
GAGCCAAAAGAGCAGCAACGGCAAACATGACAGCACTGAATATCCACTTACCAGTAGTAGGCAGAGTGAATACCGTAGAGGAAATACTATTGGGTATCTCCTTGGTATGGTATATCATTGCCCCCACATAGAGAGCAATGATAACCAATGCGATTACAACTAACAGAGTCATAGATTATTCCTCCACAGTTTCAGAGTTGTTGTAAGGGCTGAAATCGAAGTTGTCCTTGATAGTCCAACCTTCCTGATAGCAGGTCTCAATGTAAGCCAAGCCACCGAGATAGAACTGAACCAGTTCCTCGAATGACTGGAATACCTCATAGACAGCCTTTTCTTCCTCATCCTCTGCAATCTTGTATTTCATCGGGAAGGTAACGAGATTGGGATAAGCGGCGGCGGCATCGTGCTTTGCCTTGAAGTTCTCCTGATTCTCCTTGGAGAGCCAAACCTTAACGGTCTTACCCTCGTCGTCACCATGAAGGATAGTCCACTCATAGCCGTTGAGAATCTTTGCATCAGTCGTGGCGTTGATGTCGTCGATGATGGCTTTCTTGATTTCAGCAAAGTCAAGATGTGAACGCTGCTTTTTGTAAACATACACCTCAACCCACTCTGCATGAGTGTCGTCAACCTCTGTAAGGTTGTAACTGATAACGATGCGGCTTGCGTCCTCTTTGAGGTAAGCAAATTCCGACTTCAAACCAAAAACCTTGTTCATAATCTTTTCTTTTTAAATTGTTTGTAAAAAATGAATTTATCTGTAAACTTCGTTAGATCTTGATTGAACACTCCAATTTTCAAAATATCTTTCTTTAGGAATAGTTTCCTGCAAAGATTGTATGAACTGGTGTGTTGGAATATACCTAAATACGAATTGATGGAACGGACAATCTTCCAAGGTTTTGAGAAATCGAACTCCAAAATCTTTTTCTTCATTCTCTCCAGTGAATGATTCGATATGTATGTTCGCCAAGGCTTGATGTACGCTCCCAAGAACTCCGTTCCGTTGTGTACCTCCGAAATCTCCAATTTTCCTCTGTGCAATTCCAATCCTAAGTTTTCTCGAAGGAAATCTATTATCTTTGGAACTAAGCTCAGAAGCCATTCTTTGTCGGAACTCACTACTGCTGCATCGTCCACATAACGACCATAATAGCGGCATTTCATTTCTCGCTTCATGAATTGGTCGAAAACATTCAGGTACACGTTCGAGAATAGCTGACTTGTCAAGTTGCCTATTGGTAATCCAAGACCATCTTCCAAATGCAGCATACTCTTTGCAGGGTCTAATCCATCCCAATCGGACTTGTCGCCACAAATTACACAATTCTCTTTGGGATTCAGCATAACGATAACTTCCGTAAGCCATATTACAAAGTCCATATCCAAAACTTCGCCCCACGTAGTATCTTCGTATTTCGATATAGCGTGAGTTTCCATTTTTCTCAAACTTCCAATAGCTATTTCCAAAAGCCGTTTTCTCACGATGTGCATAAAGTAGCCCCTTATATCGAGGTGCATCACATAGCAATCTCGTTGCCAGTTGTGACTTTCCTTCCTGCAAAAATCCGTAATTCTCGCTATTCCATAATGAGTACCACGATTCTTGATGCAACTGTACGTGTCCTGAATAAAAGTCCTCTCGTATAGCTGATGCGTATAATTGAAATACAAGTGATGTACTATTCTGTCTCTGAACATTGCAGCGAATATCTCTCGCTTTTTGGGATAATCCACAATGAAACATTTCGATGGAAGGGGTTTGTAATTCCGCGAATACAAATCCTCGCAAAGTTCTTCCATATTCCGTTTGAGATTCTTTTCCCAAGAGACTACATAACACCTTGCACTCTTGTTTATTTTCGCATCGTAAAACGCTTGATAGAGGTCGAGTAGAAGCTGTTGCTTTGTAAGTTCCATAAAAGAAAAGTAAAAAAAGGATGATTAGTACTGTTAGCTGAACCGGGCGCACGGCAAAACCGTTGTACCGATTGTTGTTGTTCTGCGGATTGACACCACCAGAGTTGAAGTTCAAGTTGCGAGCATTGCGCGCAGAGTTGAACGAAGCAGACCAGTAGTTGCCGTTCGAACCGCGATTGTTCCAACTCGTACCATTGCCGTTGCCACTACAAGCAAAAAAGAGTTTTCGACCACAGCCTTGCACGATAACCAAAAGGGACCAAAGGAACCATTCGGCATCTTTGATTTTTCCCGACTCTAAAAGAGTAAGGACGTGTAGCCTATGTAAATCATACTGAACCATCCTTCATTAATTACTATTGTTATCTACTAATCTGTTAGAACAAAGCAATCAAACGCTTGCGAACATCACGCAAAGTATCTAACGCATCCCTGGGCGACAGCTCATCAATAGGCAACGCTATGATGTATCTGTAAATATCCGATATGCGCATAAACTGAGGAACTTGCTGCTGAACCTCTCGCTCTTCACGTTTCTTTTTCTTACTTTCGCTAATAGGAAGTGATTCTTTCCATTCCTCTTTCATAGCGATTAGTTCTTCAAAAGACTTCCCATAAAAATCAGAGGGCATTGGAATTATCACGTCAACACGATTGTCATCAACTGGCAGGAACGTTACGCTACCATCATTGGGGATATATTTCTCAATAGACTTTGCAGGGAATCCCACAAATGCGTCTATTGTCTCATCCTTCATCTTCTTAGCGATAACCTTCAAAGGATTATTAATCGACTCACCAAACGGATATTTACTCATTAACCATGCACTCCAGTCGTGAGCATGATAGAAGTTACCTTCTTTAACGAAGTGAATAATGTTCCATTGCGATTGTTCCTGCCTGGAACTCTCCAAATTCAAAATTTCAGATATATTCATCTTACAATTTTTTAGTTATTAATTTTATTTGTTTACCAATTCCATTACGGAGGTGGTCTTAGACCGCTTGGTGCGGTCTTTGTCCGACCACTCCGAATGGATTGGATTGTTGTTGTTCTGATTGGCTCAGTATGATTTACTGAACCGGGCGCACGGCAAAACCGTAGTACCGATCGTAGTTGTACTGCGGATAGACACCACCAGAGTAGAAGCTCAAGATGCGAGCACCGCGCGCAGAGTTGAACGAAGCAGACCAGAAGTAGCCGCTCGAACCGCGATAGTTCCAACTCGTACCATGGCCGTAGCCACTACAAGCAAAAAAGAGCAAGTTACCATTAATCTTCGACTTCAAGTAGATACCAACAACACCATTCACGGTTACACGCTTGTCAGTAGTACCAGCAGCGATTACCGTAGTGCCATCAGCCTGAACGAAGTCGCAATTATCGAACAACTCTTTAAACTCTTCCGTAGTAGGCATTCGCCAAGGTGCGCCAAGATTAGCACGGGCAGCATCCTGAGAGGGAGCCATGTTAGCGGTCAACTTGTTACCTGGTGTGTCACCATAAACTTGTCCGTCATACCAAGGCTCTTCTGCATTAACACCACCCCAATTGTAATCGAACGAAGAGGTGTCTTTCGGATTGTGTCCGTCAGTGTTACCCCAAGAGAAGAATGTTTTCTCGTACTGGAAGGCACTGGCAGCGAACTTGTCTGCCTGAGTGAGGTCAATATCCGAATCAGCCCAAAGCAAGCCACTTGGCAGACCCATATCTACAAGGTGGTTAGTTGGAGTTTGGCTCTGTTCGAGACCCAACATTCCTACCATATTCCAAGCAGAACCATCATACTGGAATTGTACGATAGTCTGAGCCTTGATAAGACCAGGCTGAACGGCTTGACCGTTAACCTTAATGGCTTTTGCGCCAGTACTATTCACGTTAAGCGTTGCTCCTGCTGCCTGATTAGCATACTTGAAGAAAACGCTCACGATACCATTCTTTAGCAGAACGAAGTTGGAGATAGCGACAGTCTTTGCAATCGTTGTTGCGGCTGTTTCGCAATTACCATATCCGTTACCAGACTTTGCCATATCCTGAACCAACTGCTGTGCAGGGTATTTACCCGCAGGAGTTCCGTCAGGATTGTACAGCATGACCTCCTGAGTTGCACCAGGTGCAGCCTGAGTGAGACCCGATTGAACCGCTTTCAAAGCGTTAATCATAGAAATACTTTCCATAAATACTTATTTTTAATTAATAAAAAAACAATTTCCTTTTTAACCCTGAGTGACAACGTTCTTAGGCATCAGTTTGACTAATGCTTTAAACATATCATCTACGGTATAGTTGACACCATTGAAGGTGTAAGTATCAGTGGGCTTAACGGCATTAGTGGCATTGCTACGTATTGTAGCAAGGTCATTAATTGCATCCTGCTTTGCAGAGAGAGCAGTATTAATGCTATTAACCCAATACTCAATAGATGCGTCCGTAAATATCTCCCAATCGGTATTTGCTGCACCATTCGACACCACAAACGCTATCTTTCCATTTACGGTATGGTAAACGAAAGCACCACTCTCAATCACCATCGTACACGGCAGATTACTCGTTGCCTTTGTAGAGCGATACAACACACCGTTAATACCTACGACAGCGTTCTTGACAAACGTACTCGACGGTGTAAGCGAGTTGACATTTACAGGGTGCAGCATTTCATCAGAGAGTAAACTTTCCTTAAATTCAAGAAGTTCGCGCGCTCTGATGATTCTATTTGGGTTTGTAAGTTCTATTCCTGCCATAATCTCTTACTTTCTTTTAATTGTTCAACATAATCAGTTTCTTGTGTAAGGTGCGAGGGATATTGCACCCTCACACCTTAGAGAAAGAGATTAATCAGAAGGGAACATTTCGGCAATGTCCTCAGAGGTGGCATAAATCACACCATCCAGCTTCTCCTTGTCAGAAGCAGACAGCAGACCTGCCTGACCGCCAACACCAGAAGTAGAAGGAGCTGCGCTATACACAGTCTTCTTGGTAGGAGTGATTACACCTTGTGCGTTCTGAGAAATGCTGTCAATGAAGCTCAGAGAGTTACCACTGGCAGTAGGATCAGAAACGGCACTCTGAACGGTCTTGTAGCCACTCAGGTCAATCTTAACCGAGTAAGCGTTGAACTTGTAAACGGTAGTACCATCGTTGTCAATGGCAACGATACCAACGTCAGTACCAGCCTTAACCGTCTCTCCTGCACCATCTACCCAATCAGAAGTAGTGGTAGCATCGGTAGTCAGGTTGTAAACCTTACCGAGGTTAGCTTCAACAAGCAGAGCCGAAGTCAGTTCAGCAGCAGTCTTGTTACCACCGGGCTTGTAAACAGCCGAAATTTCGCTACCAATCTTAGCGAGCAACTCAGCGAGTGCATCCTCTACGGTTGAAGCGTTAAGACCCTGAATGGCTGCAATAGCCTTGCTCTGGAGAATAGCCTCCAAATAACCTTTGAACTCCAAGAGTTCGTTCGCGCGAATAATGCGCTGCGGATTAGTCAGATTAATTTCTGCCATAATACCTAAGTTTTAAAAATTAATAAATAAGTGAACTATACTGAGTGTGTATTGCTACACGTTACTCATTCTGTTTTTGGAAACATTTCCTGAATGTCCGATGACGAGGCAAAGGTTTCAGGATTCATGTCCTCTATTTGGATAGAACCATCCTTGATTGCATCGGAATCAATGCTGTCATGTGCAGGTATTCCGCCATTGGGGAACTCGAAAATCTTACCCCAAATTTCGAGGCTCAAAAGGTGAAGTACTCCTTCTTTTTCCTCGAAGTGGTATTTAACACCACCATTGATAAATTCTTTCTGTTTCATAATTCCTATATTTTATTTGTTACAACGATTTTCCTGCGGCTTGCAAAATAGCACTTAGTTTTGACCTATTTATGTATAATGTCTTGAAACCTTTATTAGTTCCTTTTGAATCAATACATTGCAGATTGAAGTAGTAAATTGGATCAATCAACGTATCGTCATCAGCAGGATTCGTGCAGAGGTTAAGCCAATACTTGTCAGTATATCCGTTTTCGTAGCCAATACCACCAACACTTGATGAAGGATAAGATGAATCCCAATAGAAAGCACGTACCGGATTGTAAGTGTCTTTTGTGTAGAAGTTATAAGTTGTTCCTTCTTTAGTCTTATTGAAATCACTATCCTTCATGATGTTATATCCGCGATAGTCAAGTTCATCTACCGTTTCACCGTTAAGCATATTCGATAATTTATTGATTATGCCAGATGTGGTACGACCAGTTGTTACAACGATACCACCACCCGAATACACATCAGAATCTCTTAGTTTTGTACTTGCACTATAACCATACTTGATAATCTTCTCATTATACTTTTCAGCATCCGCTATACTTGCACAATAATTACCCTCAAAGTATGCTCCTGCAACAATTTTAGCCAAGTATTTATAAAGACTACCATTAGTAAGTTCATTAGTAAGCTGATTCTTAAACATATACAGATACAGCATTACAACATCAGCATTGGTAAGTGAGGTGCAATCCTCAGAACCAGCATCTACGTTATAGAACTTCAACGTCATTGATTCTGCCTGAGATTGGGTGTACTTAATTCCCTCCGGGCCAAGGTTATACAAAAATTTTCCGTCTTTATCGTAATAGTTCAATATTGCTAACCCATCAGCATTAACACCCATAACAATGTTCGGGAAACTAAACGCACCATAGAAACTAATAATTCCATTATCAATAATAATTTTGGAATTTGAACCAAGGCTCATAATAGCACCTCTGATATGTGCATCACTCTGATACGTCTGACCTGTACGAAGGTCAACAGCATAATTGGGAATAAATCGTGCATCGGCAGGCTCTATCTCTATCGAAACAATATAACCTATCTCGCCATCTTCATTTGTTGCAGCACGCAAATTCCAGTCATTTCTCGTACTACCAAGTGTTATTGTCTTTGTAAGTACAACCGCCTCTTCACTTGTAGTTCCTTGGATATAGTAAGCATCTTGCGTATCGTTCCCTGCAAACAAACGAACGTGCAAGGTATCACTGGCATTTACATATGCCGTAATCTTGAATGTATATGTTCCTGCTGTCAGACGGAAATTGTCTGTTATCTTTGTCCATTCTGTTGTATAAGCCTTATCAACTTCACTTGCAATAACGCTAAGATTGAATGGGTCATAACCCCAAGGATATGCAGGGTCAAAATATGTGTATGCAGCACGTCCTTCATATTCGTCAGGATTCTCTACATCACCACCATAGTAATTACCATCAATATAGCCATGTACTGACAATAGCCAGTCGCCTGAAATGATAGCAGAACCGAAACGAGCGAAGTTCTTAACAAAGATAGCCTCTGTAAGAACCATTCCAAAATTAGAGATTTTTACCCATTTTGGACTACTATCAGAAGGAATATCACTACTTGTTGCTGAATCAGCATTTAGATACCACCACTCGCTACCATAATATACTACGGGGCATAAAGTAGATGTACGACTATAAGGTGCTTTTGCAGGGAACTCTCCTGCTATATAATACATTCTTCCTGGGTCGCCCTTTATGCTTGAACCATTTCTACCATTAGTAGTTATTTGTACGCTTTCAGTAGCAACGACTTTACCACCAATAGTAAGTTTTACAACAAATGCCGATTCATCTGAATAGCCAGTATTGTTGTAATATTTTGTTGCGAAAGTACTACCACTTACCGTAAATCCATTGTTGATGTTATTGACATCAGGAACATAGTCCTCACTCTCACTTCCTGAACTACTTATATCAAGGAAGTACAATGATAATTCACTGCGACTTAATGCCGTATAAGGACTTGTTGTACCGCCAACCGTCTTTGTTACACTACCTTTGATATTGACAAAGATAGTATCTGTATTTGTATCACGATAGAACGTACTTCCTGCAAGTGAAATCTTATAGACAACTGCGTCATCACCTTTTGCTCCATCGTGGGTATGGCTAACACAAGTACCAGTGATAGAACTTGCGCTAACACTCGTACATTTATATATAGCTGTATGCGTGAGAAGTGAGTCACTTGCTTTACCAGTAACCATAAAGTAGTCTCCAACACGACAAGATGTGAGGTCACTATCTCCAGTACGCTTAGAATAACTCTCAGAATGATTTAATGCTGCATAGGTATTCCAATTGGCTTCTGTATATAAATTATCTCTTGTCAATGTTAGGGCAATACTATAACCTACATCACCATTCTCAACGAGTTTTGTTGCAGAACTCCATTCAGACGCATTGATAGTATCAGTATTGGTATTGCTTACGGCAGTAGCATGACGAACCCAACAAGGCTTACCATTGCTATTTGGAATCTGCGTACTCCAACCATTCAATGTGCCACTCAGGACACCAGTAGAGAAATAATATGTAGTTCCGTCCGAAGGTTTGTCAGAACTCTCAATACTATCAGCTCTCTTATAGATGACAACTGGCGCACTATTCATTCCGTCCGCAACGTACTCAACTGGCGTCGACCACTCGTTTGCGGATATTTCATCAGTATCGGTAGTACTCCTTGCAGTTGCCATAATCACATACAACTTAGTTCCTGACGAAGCGGCAGGGATTGACTGACTCCAACTATTGAAGCCAGAACCACTAAGCGCACCAGTAGTGAATGTGTAAGTGAGTTTGCCAGTAGGACGGTCTGAATCGGTAAGTGCTGTTGCAGAACGTCTATAAAGAGGTACAACAGCAGAGTTGATACCATCCTCTATCAGCTTTACAGCATTTCCGTTACTATCTCCACTCCATTCAGAACTATTAATAGTATCAGTTGTGGTATTGCTAACGGCAGTAGCCTGACGTACCCAACAAGGATTGCCATCAGTTGCAGGAATCGTTTTCGACCAACCATTAAGCGTACCTGAAAGAGAACCATCGGCAAATGTGTAAACAACACCATTCGCAGGTCTGTCACTATTATTCGGCTGAGTTGCACTACGCTTATAAATAAGTATAGTAGCACTATTCATTCCGTCCGCAACGTACTCAACTGGCGTCGACCACTCATTTGCAGATATTTCATCGGTGAAGTCCTTACTACGTGCAGTAGCCATAATAACATATAGTTTCGTGCCTGCTGATGCGGCAGGAATCGACTGGCTCCACCCGTTAAAGCCAGAACCAGTAAGTTGATTCGTTGTAAAAGAATAAGTAAGTGTTCCGTTTGGGCGGTCACTATTCGTCAATGCCGTTGCAGAACGACGATAAAGAGGCACAACGGCTGTATTATAGCCATCAACACCATTGTTACCATTCTTTCCGTCGTAAACGGGTGTTACACTGAATGAATTACTTATAGTCTTTTGCCGCATAGCTATTTATTACGAATTTGTTTGTGCTACTATATAACCTCGAATACCGCCACTGGTACTTTGCCCACTGGCGTTAAGTGCCGCTAAAGCAAATGGAACAACGGCAGTTGCAACACCGCCACTTTGACTTAAAGCACGATAACCATTTGCGTCAGCAGCAGCATATCCACCTAACGAAGAATCGCTCAAATCCTGCATCAGAGTTTGTTTATTGCTGTCAACCAACATAACCTTCCACTGAGTGAAATTGGAATCAGCAGGATTCTGAGTTCTATTGGGATTTCCTGCATCTGCAACCCAAATAGAGAATGTTACACTTTCGCCACTTCTCAATGAAGCTGATTTACCGTTGGCTCCATTGTAGGCAAAATACATTTCTTGTGGGTCTTGTGTATCATCCACTTCAAGATAATCGGTAGAAACAAGAGTGTCAACCATTGTTCCAGTTCCGTTATCCTTTGGAACGTAAAACTCACAACGTACAATTCCGTAATCATAAATATCTTGTTCACGAACGGTAAGTGTGTTGGTCGTACCTTTGGCTACTTTTTCTGTATCATTGATAAGCCAACGATATTTTGCGCCATTCGCAACCGTTACCTCATTACCATCAGAATCATACAAATGTGCAATAAGGCTTACGGTATCGTTAGCACTACTAATATCCTTATCAATAGAGCCATTCAGGTAAATCATACCTACATATCCACCTTTAATCAATTCCGTAATTGACACGTCCATAGTTGCGGTGAAAGGTATAGGATTTGTGGCAAGTGTCTTTTGTCCGCTAAATCGGATAATGTCGATGTCAACATTGTCACTTGATGCAACATTCTTTGCAATCTTAATAGCAGGAACGTATTGCCCACTTTGATACATTTCAGGAGTATAGTTTGTAACTATCTCAAAAGTTCCAGCTGCAAGCCCTTGCGACATAACCAAACTTTTGCCATTACTATCAAACTTTATTTCCTCTTCATTATAATACCACTTATAGCCACTATCAGGCAGAATGTAACTTGCGCCATTCTGCAATACGATATATACGGTTGGATTGTTTACATTCCCACCCCAATTAGGAACACAAGCACCACCATTGTATGCTTGTGCCAAAGGTGCTGTACTCCTTATCTCGCCTCGAAGAGAAGAACCATCTTCGATAACCTGTACAAAGAAACTATTACTTATTACCATAAACCTTACTCCTTATCATTTAATTCGTTACTATCCGTTTTATATCCACCTTTTGCAATAAATGTCAGAGCTTCATTGCGGCTGATACGCTCAACATTATCTGCTTTCGTTAGATTAATCCGTTTCAACGTGCGAGAATCCATTATGTAACGTCCATCAGCAGTTTTGTAGAACCTACTAAGGTCGCCGACACGAACCGCAACGTGTTCAGGAACTATGTAAAAACAAATATCTAATGCCATATACTCATTATTTTAAATTCTACAAACTACTACTTTACCGCCATTTGTAACGACTTTGCCATCATGAGTTACAACCTTATACCCTTCGTAAAGAGAAAGCTCAGAATATACCAAAGCAGATTCTTGTGCGTGTAATTTCTCACCAGGCACAATTACATTCGGACTTGCGCCAAGATATTGAACAACTGAATTTGCGGCATTACGGAAATACCAATCCTGTCTAAAGTTCTCGTTTACGACTGACTGGTCGAGAGTTCGATTTCGTAGTGTCACAATATTACGAAGAGTCTTACTTTGAGTATCTTGTTTTACTGCGCCACTATCAATAGCCTCAGTTGTTGCATCTACTTTGAATCCATCCCACGTTAGGCGACGCAAGCATTTCTCAGGATATGTGCGATTTGTCGAAGTATTAACGATACGTGCAATAATCG